>ULRG01001746.1_pt1 | contig 52166 bp, 43 predicted proteins | sample 1955211 | NCBI WGS metagenome assembly ULRG01 (sample SAMEA4835676, study PRJEB28245) | human gut metagenome | biome: gut microbiome; material: fecal sample | place: Denmark | collected 2008
CAGTGAAATATTTATTTGCTTATATCGAACTCACGTTATTTATAATCTTGCCTTCTCTCACAATTACTAATCCAACACTGCAAACACTCGAACGTTTATTGTTGGCTGTCTCAAAGTCTATTGCTGCAAAATTATCCATAATGACATTTATTACAAATATTGTATATATTATTCCAGAAAAACAATTTGCTGGAAATAGTTATTAGCTACGCAAAGTTAACAAACAAATTTTACTTTTATACATAAATTTAGTCTGCATATATAGAGATGTGGGTACACAAATAAAAATATATCAATAGAGATTCAAACGCATCTATAAAAGAGCCAATATCGAGTTCCGAAAGAGCCCATATTGAGCCCAAAAAAAGCCTATATTAGACCCTAAAAAAGCCCATTTCATAGCTCAAAAAGCACCATATCATAACCGATGGTAAATAAGAACTGGCATAAGTGCTGCGAATAAGGCTATTCTGCACTATACGTTAAATCGCAGCAATAAGTATGCCATTACAATCATATGGTGGCTTTACTTATGACAGACATTTTATAGCATAAACACAAAGCACACAGAATGATAGAGACATGAAACGAGCAGATAAAGTATGAAAAGTGGTGCTGCTATAGCTACTCCGTATGTAAGCAGTCCAAACATTTTGGATAATAAAAAATTGTTTGCCACAACATTATGATAGGTTATGGCAAATACACATAATGCAAATGAAAATAATGGTACAAATCCTGCGGAAAAGCTGCCTGGATATATATTTCCAGCTACATTTAACAAAACCGCATGTGGTACGCATGTGAGCAAAAACAATATTATAAGAAATACTATCAGCTCAACTGACACAAAGCGCAAAGCAAGACGTTCACGGAATCCAAGTCGTCTCAGATGTTTCATGGCTGTAAATAATCCACTTCGTTCTACAGCTCCAACAGAAATGGACAGCATTAAAATCCACACAAGAATGAAATTAGTCTGACACTTTACATAATTTCCAATAAACCATCTTATGCCCTCTCCACCAAGCAGAGAACGCACATAAAGGTCAGGATTCGTTGCTGTAATAATCCACGACAAGACAAAAAGCATAATCTGTAACAATAGTACAGACAGTGTCATTATCGAAAAAATCCTATTTATCTTTTCTCTCATTTATGTCCTTATTATTTTCACCATCAATCATCATCAGGCATAAGATTATCCAAATCTATGATTCGTAATTCAAGTGCTTTAACAACAAGTCGTGTAGCATTCACGGCAACTCCACCGTTACCATTCGGAAAAAGTTTCTGTATAAGTTCGTTCTGACGCTTTTCCAGACTTTTCACACCAAAAGGCATATTCTTCAAAGACGCTATCTGTTCTTTTGTATAGCCAAGTGCCAGATGACGAAGGAATCGTTCGTCGTATTCGTCTATTTCATATCTTATAAGAGACTCTTGTCTAAATATCTGATTGTTTACGGTGTTTTTGAATCGTTCTACAATTTTATTGAGTATAGGCTGGTTGAACACCATTCTCTTACCATGCATCACACTGGCCACATCGCTGCGTGTTAATAGTTCACCACTCTTCAATATGATACCGTCACATCCTGCATCGAGTGCATCTACCCACAGACGTTCATTCAATATCTCACCAGTAAATATCAGAACCTTAACTTCAGGATATTTACTCTTTACCTGTCTGCATATCTCCACTCCCACGGTGGTGGATCCGCCAAGTCCGAGATCGAGCAAGACCAGATCCGGTAGTTGCTGATTTATAAGCTGCCAAAAATGCAGTTCGTTGTCTGCCGTACCAATTATTTCTGCTTCAGGAATCTCATTACGGAATATACCCTCTGTACCTTTAAGTTCCAAAGGAACATCTTCAACTATTATAACTTTAAATTTGTCCATACTAATTTTGTAAGTATTATTTCAATTATTGTACTTCCATCTTTCCCTTCTACGGCCTGTATGCCGCAAGCTCTGGCATTTGTTATCTCTCCAACTTCGCGTACTATCTGCTTACACAATAGAAAGCGAATGTCAATAGTTGTAGGAGTAAACAAATCCATACGTTGGCTGTTATTCAGTTTCATGGATGACATAAAAACCTTTATATTGACATATCGCTCATTATAATTATCGACCGTCATGTCGGGTCTTATGCTTCCATTCATCTTCTTTAATAGTTCAAACAAATAGATGACAATCTGATAGTCAATTCTGTTTTTTTCCTCAATCTGACGCAAAGATTGAGCACTTAGAATAGTATATAATTCCTTATAATAACATATAGTATCATTTATTGCATACAAATTGCGGTCTGTACCGTCTATAAGTTGTTTTATTCTTGATGGATAGTACATTGTCTCGTGTTTCAATGTGGAAAGGCAATTGTCGAGCACACTATTGCTTATGTGCATTTTGTTATTTTCAAGTTCGGCTTTTTGCAGCTCATCTTCAGCATATTCTATAGAGGTATGCTTCTCCGAAATAAGGTTTATTTTCTGTTGGAGAGCTTGTTTTATCTGATTGACTACATCCTCAAGTGCCTCAAGACGTGGATTTACAAAAGAAAATCTGTCACATTTATTCCAAATGTCTTCGATCTCTCTTAATTTCACATTTGGTGTCTCATCTGATAAAAGTACTTTATTTATTGCCACAAGACTTCTCACATAAAGATTGTAATATATTCTATGACGATAATATAAGAAATAATAAGCCGGGAATATCATCACAAATAAAAATGATAACATAATGATGGCCACGTTCTTATTCTTTCTGGATTCCTGCATTAAATGTACGTAATCAGAAAGAGTGTTGTCTGCACTTTTCTCTCTAAAAAGCTTTGTGTATACGTTGTTGTTGTACTCGTAAAGATCCCATTTCTGTAGTCCTATAGCCGCAATGGCACACTCGTTTCTTATGTTCAGTATGACACTATAGTCAGTACGTAGACTGTCGTAGAACCATACCAGTTCTGCCGGAATAGACATTGCATCAGAATATATCGTCATTGTATCACGTCCGCTACGTGTTTGTCTCAAATAATATCTATTCAAATATTTCATGCAACTATCCGCATAGATAAGAGTGCGATGATAATCTTCACGCAAATTCGCGTTGTGTGCACTGTCTGAGAGAACACGGGCTCTTCGCAATTCCACATTTCCCATTGAAAAAGAGAATATTGAACATGATAAAAACAGAATAATCGTAATAATACGCATTATTCCTTTAGGTAGTCTAAAATAAAAACGACTGCCTTTACCCAACTCGCTCTCAACAGATATTGTACAAACACGGAAAAGCGAACTTATCTTCTTGTACTTGTCTATTATTCCTTTACAATTCATAAGTCCGAATCCGTGCGGACGAATGTCTGCATCGGATTTTATAGAATTTTCCTTGTTGCTCTCACGTATATTATGACTGAATATATTCTCTAATTTATTTTTTTCTATTCCGCAACCTGTATCCGTGACTGCTATCTCTACATAATCATCTGCTGCCCGGCTGTTTATGACGACACGTCCTCCTGGAGGAGTGAAGCGTCTTGCGTTTTCTGCAATAGTGTTTATCATGAATAAAGTGAGCACTTTATCTGCCTTGACAATATCAGTTGTTGGCTCAACTTGAAAATCGATACCTTGCAGTTTGTATTCCATACGGCTTTTTGACACAATATTAAATACTTTCTGAAGTTCAAAACTTTCAATATGCAGACTTAGTTCACCCTTATGCATTTGTATCCAGCGAGTGAGCACATCATTATATTCATTTATTTTGTCCGTTATTTCAGATAGATACTCATAACGTTCTTTTCTTACCGCATCACTTTCATTCATTATTATAAGCCTCTTTACTTCATGTTCCATTCTGTTTATCAGAGGCAATATTCCATTTGCCAATGATATTTTCGCCCGTTGTTCAAGATTTCGTTTTTTGTTTGACAATAACTGTTGTTTTGCAATTTCTGTTTGTTCCTTGATTTCATCATACTGCTCATTGAATTCTTTTTCCTGCAATTCATCCTGGCTTTTCCATTCTTCTAATGGGCGTAAAAAATCACTGACAGAATATTTTTTCTCGTTTTTACGACGTAAATAGTTGAAAATAAATAGTAGCAGGACAACAATAATTATCATAAGAACAACAGCAACAATCATAAGATTTAGCTGTCTGGACAATTCGTTCAACTGATCAGCCCTGGCTTCGAGTTGACGATCCTGTCTGGTTTTTTCTTGCATCTCCAAATATATGCGTCTGTTCTGGAAACTCTTTTTTTTGTCTCCTAATGCGGCATATGCCAAGGATAATTGTTCTCTTATGGAAGCCACAAGATCTGGAGCGTCATTTATTGCTACATTTTTACCAAGGGCATCATTGAGACATATTAATGCAGAACTATAATCATTTATACCCAAATAACATTCTCCAAGTGTACGATAAGCTCCGGCAGTCTGATACACATCTCCATAGCTTTCAAACAGATGCAACGAACGTCTTGCAATGTTACCGGCTAAAAGAGAATCAGGCATCTTATCCACGTTTACAAAATCTATTTCCTGTGGATTATTCCTTATAATATAGTCTCTGTTTTTCTCGTCAAGTAAATGTTCGCTAATTGCCTGTAATGAGTTTGCTTCCCAATATGGATAATTATATTGACGTGATAATAGATAACATCTCATAAGATAATTAAACTCTGCCTGGCAGATGCTCTCTTTAGTACCGTTTTTTATTATTCCACCTGCACCAACGTTATAATAATAATTTAACAATTGTGCCGTGTCCTCAACAATATCACCGTTTGGATCGATTGATTCAATTGCACTTACAGATAAATCTGTGAGACCTATATAGTATAAATATGTTGACAATACTATTGAATATTCAGTTTGTGCATAAACGTAACGACGATGTTCGCGCTCGCTCAATGTCGCATGTTCTTCCTCTATGCGTTTCATTCTCGTAATAGCACTCTCACGATAGAAATAAAAATCCTTATTCCGTGATTGTCTCTGGCATAGTCTCATAAATTGAACGTCCGTAATGAGTTGCTCTATTTGATTGTCTGTGAGTTCCTGAGCTTCATGTAATAGTTCATAGGCCTTGTCGTATTCCATCCTTGCCATATACACAAACGCCTCATTATTTAGAGCCTCTGCCTTTCCCGTGCTATAATCATACGCTTCTGATGAATTGTATGCACGTTCAGCATATATCAACGAACTGTCAAGATTACGATAATGATATTCATAAGATGCAGTATTTAGCTGATCTACCATATTTTTCCCCTCTGGCCGTGAACATGCAAAAAGGAAAAAAATAAAAACAATCATAATCGAAGGGTGACTAACTGGATGATTTCTCATAAACCGTAATCAAATAAAAACAACAGTTTGCTCTCGTTATAGAGCAAAGGTATATAAAATGTATCAATATCAGAAAATTTATTTACAAAAAACAATATACATTTGTAATAATATTTAGAATAAAAATAATATTACGAATAACGTATGAATCATTTTTTATTATTATTTTTGCAATATATTTCCAGCCATATTACATGAGTGAAAAAATTACAATAAAAGATATCGCTGAAATTGCAGGAGTATCAGTCGGAACAGTAGACAGAGTGTTGCATAATCGTGCAAATGTATCACAGTTTGCAAGAGAAAAAGTAGAGAAAGCTCTAAAGAATATGAATTATCATCCCAATGTATATGCAAGTACATTGGCATACAATAAATCATACACTTTTTTCCTGTTAATGCCGATTCATGAATCTGAGGCCTACTGGGAGGAAATTGAGCAAGGGGCTCAGAAAGCAATAGAAACAAGGCGCGATTTTCATATTGATGTGAAGATCATGTATTATGAACGTTTCAATAATGATTCTTTCATAGAGCAATATACAAAGTGTATGGCAATGAATCCTGACGGTGTGATAATTGTACCGGTTGACTTGGATGTAACAAAAGTTTTTACGGATACACTTCACAGTAAACAAATACCATTTATATTATTAGATTCATATATGCCAGATCTCAAACCTCTTTCGTTTTGGGGCCAGGACTCTTTTTGTAGTGGCTATTTTGCTGCTAAGATGCTAATGCTTATTGCATCTAATGAAAAACAGATAATGCTATTGAAGCAGGTTAAGAACGGACGGGTTACGAGTAAACAACAACGAAATAGAGAAGTTGGTTTCAGACATTATATGAAAGACCATTTCCCAAATATTGAAATAGTTGAATTGCAAATACCATTCAATTACACAAAAAGAAAATACGATGTTATATTGAAGGATTTTTTTGATGCACATCCTCAGATTCATCATTGCATTACCCTGAATTCAAAGGCACATATCGTCGGAGAATATCTATTAAGGAATAATATCCGCAATATACAGATAATGGGATACGATATGGTAGCCAAGAACGCTAAATGTTTAAAAGAAGGCAGTATCTCTTTTCTTATTGCACAACATGGATACCAACAAGGGTATAACTGTGTGGATACGTTATTCAAAGCTGTAGTTTTGAAAGAAAAGGTACAACCGGTAAACTACATGCCAATAGAGTTGCTGACAAAAGAAAATATGGAATTTTATCGCAGGACACAATTATAGACTATATGAAAAACAAAAACGGTATCATAGCCCTGAGCCCTCTGATTGTTTTTATCTTGCTATATTTGGTCACATCTATAATAGCCCAGGATTTTTATAAAGTTCCTATAAGTGTTGCATTTCTTATTTCTGGAATATACGCTATCATGTCATCGCCGCATGGTAGCTTGTCTGAACGCATACGAACATTCAGCAGAGGTGCAAGTACAGAAAACATAATGCTAATGATTTGGATATTTATGTTGGCTGGGGCATTTGCTAATACGGCAAAAGATATAGGGTGCGTAGATGCAACTGTGAATCTTATGTTGTCTGTCTTACCTGATAATATGATCCTGGCAGGATTATTCATCTCTACATGTTTTATCAGTCTATCTATAGGAACTAGCGTTGGGGCAATAGTCGCATTAGCTCCTATTGCAATAGGATTGGCGCAAACAACAGGCACCAATATGCCAATGATGCTTGCTATTATTGTTGGAGGTGCCTTCTTTGGAGATAATCTGTCTTTCATCTCTGATACCACAGTTGCTGCGACTAGTTCTCAGGAATGTAGTATGAAGGATAAATTTAAAATGAATTCATATATAGTATTTCCTGTTGCATTTATCATACTGATATTATATGTTTTTTTAGGATTTAATATAAAAACGCCAACAGACATACCCCAAGTAGAGTTCTCTAAAATATTGCCTTATCTTGCTGTATTTATAACAGCATTGATGGGTGTGAACGTTATAATTGTGCTTACAATAGGCCTGATATTGACAGCAATAATTGGCATTATTAACGGATCATATGATATATTTGGTTGGTTCACATCTATGGGCGTCGGCCTACAGTCGATGAGTGAACTCATCATAATTACTATGATTGCCGGAGGACTTTTTGAAATTGTATGCAAAAATGGAGGTATAGAATATATTATAAGCAAAATATCGTCACATATACATAGTAAACGTGGCGCTGAACTCGTTATTGGTATAATGGTTGCAACGGTAAATATATGTACAGCAAATAATACTGTTGCCATTATAACTGTTGGTGGTATTGCTAGGACAATTAGTCTTAAATACGGTGTTGATAATAGAAAGGCAGCAAGTATTCTTGACACTTTTTCATGCTGCATACAAGGTATAATCCCATATGGAGCACAAATACTGACGGTTGCTAATCTATCAAAAACCAATCCGATAGATATTATGCCATATCTATATTATCCATATGCATTAGGTCTGTTTACCTTATTGTGCATATATTTCGGATTTCCCGCTTCACACTATAAAAAATAAAAATGGATATAATAAAAAGAAACTTTCTGCGCACATTACGTTCCGGTGCGTTTAATGATATTGAGCCATTTGAACCGATGTCCGTATTCAAATGGAACAAATTGTTAACTATGATAGTTTCACAAAATGTAGTTCCTGTTGCAATTAAAGGGATGAAAAATTGTCAATATGAGAACATTCCTTATACAACGATACTGACGTTCTTCGAAAATTGTAATATTGATATTACTGAGACAATAAAGGAAAAAGTTTGCATTCCACAGTCTGGACTTAATAACAGGTTCTTAAATAAAAGGCTTAATGAACTACGTTATAAAGAAAGGCATTCTATTGATACATCTGTTGAAACTTTAGATCTATTGAATATTATAATATATAATACAAATAAAATTCTGACACATGGCATAACGTATGATAACCTGTTGATTATAGGTAAATATCTACGAAACAAAGGGAACAAAGTAGATTTTGTAAAACTAGAACAATGGTTACAAACCATAAAATTACAATCAATAGCACAATATGAAGGTAGTATTCTTATTGCAACACTAAACTTTGACCAAAAAGAAATACCATTTGTACATACAATTGATAACATTGCAAAAAATAGAGCTTTAGATGCATTAAACAATGTAATACAACAAGATCCCAATCATGTTCATGAATGGCATTTTAGACAAAGTAAAAGTGGATTCTTGCACAATAATTCCACATTATTACGTAATAATATATGGCATTCTATGAAGTATATAAACTATGCACCACTTGAAACGGTAAGCAACTTGATTAATAGAATTGCTAATAGTTTATCAGAAATAGAGGAATAAATATATCATGTATTAATAATTGTAAAATTAAATTGACTGGGACAAATCTATATTCTCTTTTTATTAACTTTGCAGCTATGAAGACAATATATTCAGTTTTATTAACTTTGCTTATATACATAATTTTACCGACAGCAACATTGGCACAAGATATTTATCCGGAAGATGTACAATGCGAAGATACATGCACCCATATACATGGTATTGATATGAGTCACTATCAGGGAGAAGTCTTTTGGGAAGCAATCGGTAATAACAAAAAAATGGCATATGTATATCTTAAAGCGACAGAAGGAGGCGACAATATTGATGAAAAATATGAATATAATATTGAGCTTGCGCAGAAGCATGGAATTAAAGTAGGCTCATACCACTTTTTCCGTCCTAAGACGGATCTCAAGAAACAATTAGAAAATTTCAAGGCACAATGCAGACCAAAGAACCAGGATTTGATTCCAATGATTGATATTGAAACAAAGAGTGGACTTTCTACTGATGAATTTTGTGATTCACTATTCAAGTTTCTTGATATGGTTGAAAAAGCATATAAGCAAAAGCCTTTATTATATACATTCACGAATTTCTACAATAACTATCTTTTAGGAAAAATAAATGATTACAAAATAATGATAGCCCAATATACAAAAAGAGAACCGGTACTTAAAGACGACCGAGACATCACAATGTGGCAATATACAGGAAAAGGACATATTGATGGTGTAAATGGATTTGTTGACAAAAGTCGATTCATGGGTAAACATAGTTTGAGAGAAATTAGATATAAACATTAAAAAAAAGTAAATAAAATGGCAATAATTAAATGTCCGGAATGTGGTCATGATGTAAGTGACGAAGCCCCGCACTGTCCTAATTGTGGCGTTGAGATATCAGGAAATCTGACAACCTGTCCTAAATGTGGAACAACATATCTTTTAAGTCAGAAAAGCTGCCCTAAATGTCATTTTCAAAGTACATCAAACAGCATACAAATTTCTGAACAAAACTTACCATCAAATCCTACAAATAAGAGAAACGTTTATTTAACCATAATAATCGGTATTATTGTATTGATTGCTGTTGTAATAGCAGGGATATACATATATAACAGTCAGAATAACATAAATAGAGAACAGGATGAATATGAATTTGCATCATCCAGTAACGATATTTCTGTGTTACAAAAATACCTGGATGACTATTCTGACACAGACGCTCCAATGGAACACATACAGGCAATTCAAGCACGTATGAACGAATTGCAGAAAGATAACATTGCATGGACAAATGCACTTGTAAGCAATTCCAAAAGCGCACTTGAACAATATATAAAAGAATATCCAAATTCACAATATAAGAATCTCGCAATTCATAAGATTGATTCTATAGATTGGGCCACGGCTCAAAGTTCAAATACCATCGAAGCATATGAAACATATTTGCAAGATCAACCGAACGGAGAGCATTTTGATGAAGCATCAGATTGTATAAGAAATATAAAGACCAAGACAGTACAACCTGAGGAAGAAATCATGATTGACATGATTTTCCGGAATTTCTTCCAAGGTATTAACACAAAAAATGAAAATACGTTGTCAAATTTCGTCAACCCAGTATTAACATCATTCTTGGGGAAACAGGATGCTACTCGTATGGATGTAATATCTTTTATGAATAAAATATACAAGAATAATGTATCTCGTATGGATTGGCATACAAACGGTGATTATAAAATATCAAAAAAGGAAATTGGCGAGCAACAATATGAATATACTGTGGAGTTCAACGCAGTGCAAGATATAGAATATACGGACGAAACAACTAATCGACAAAATTTCAAAATATCATCTAAAATTAGTCCCGACGGTAAAATACAAGAATTTAATATGAAGAAAATAATTAAACAATAAAAATAGAATATATCGCCTGTCCAATAAAATGGTCAGGCGATAATTGTTTGGTTATAAAATTATTTATACTACTTATATATATATATCAGCAATCACATTGGTGATATATTTTGTCCATAAATATGAAAATGCTTAACTTTGTAGGCGTAAATACAAAATAAGATATGATTTCCGTAGAAAATTTAAAAGTTGAATTTGGAGTCAAACCTCTTTTCCAGAATGCAAATTTTGTTATAAACGATCACGATAAGGTTGCACTTGTAGGAAAAAATGGAGCTGGTAAATCCACATTATTAAAAATATTGTGCGGACAAAAGCAGCCGACAGAGGGGAAAATATCGAATTCATCTGGTATGACAATAGGTTATCTGCCACAGGTGATGATTTTGCAAGATGACACTACGGTCATGGATGAAGCAAAAAAAGCTTTCTCCAATGTTATAAAAATGAAAGAGAAAATTGATGCAATGAATAAAGAACTCACTGAACGAACAGATTATGAAAGTGAAAGTTATATTGCATTAGTTGATAAATACACTCAAGAACACGACAGATACCTCATGTTAGGAGGGAAAAACTATGAAGCAGAAATAGAGAAAGTATTAATAGGTCTTGGTTTCTACAGATCAGATTTTGAGCGTCCGACATCCGAATTCAGTGGAGGATGGCGTATGCGTATAGAATTGGCAAAAATATTACTTAGCAAACCAGATTGTCTCCTTCTTGACGAACCGACCAATCATCTTGATATTGAAAGTATACAATGGTTGGAGCGTTTTCTGCAACAAAGTACAAAAGCTCTAGTACTCGTCAGTCACGACAAAGCTTTCATAAATAATGTGACAAACAGAACCCTCGAAATCTCATGCGGAAAGATTATAGATTATAAGGTAAAGTATGATGAATACATCAAGCTACGCGCAGAAAGACGAGAACAACAAATGCGTGCCTATGAAAATCAGCAGAAGGAGATTGCCGAAATAAAAGATTTTATCGAACGTTTTCGGTATAAAGCAACCAAAGCGGTACAAGTTCAAAGTCGCATTAAACAATTGGAAAAAATCGTTCCTATTGAAATTGACGATGTAGATAGATCTGCCTTGCATCTTAAGTTTCCACCATGTCTTAGGAGCGGCGATTACCCTGTGATCTGCGATTCGGTAAATAAAGAATATGGAACGCATAAGGTATTTGAAAATGTTACATTTACAATAAAACGTGGGGAGAAAGTTGCCTTTGTGGGTAGAAATGGCTCTGGAAAATCCACCTTAATAAAATGTATAATGAACGAAATACCTTATTCCGGAAATCTGAAGATAGGTCATAATGTACAGATTGGATATTTTGCACAGAATCAAGCGCAATTGCTCGATGAGAACCTGTCTGTTTTTGAGACAATTGATAATGTTGCCAAAGGAGATATCCGACTAAAAATAAATAATATATTAGGTGCATTCATGTTCGGTGGCGAAGCATCTGATAAAAAAGTAAAAATGCTAAGTGGAGGAGAGCGAAGTCGTCTTGCGATGATTAAGTTGTTGCTCGAGCCTGTAAATCTGCTCATTCTTGATGAACCGACCAATCACCTTGACATGCAGTCTAAAGAGGTTCTGAAAAATGCCATAAACGAATTTGACGGTACTGCAATCATAGTAAGCCACGACCGTGATTTCTTGGATGGGTTGGTTTCGAAAGTGTATGAATTTATGGATGGTAAAGTGACAGAATATCTGGGGGGAATATACGATTATTTGAATAGACGTAATATAGAATCTCCGGATGAGCTGTCTACTATAAAAAAATCTTCTGTTGTAAATGAATCTCCACAACAAGCTGAAACCGTAAAAAAGAAAAATAGTTATGCTGAACATAAGGAGTTACAGAAAAAAATACGTAAAATCGAGAAAGCGATAAAGGAATCAGAGACAAAAATCGAAAATCTCGAAAAAAAGCTGAAAGTCCTTAATGAAAAAATGTGTACTCCGGAAGGTGCTTCAGATATGAATCTTGTATCAGAATACACGTCTGTTAATAAACAACTTTCAGAAGAGGAAGATATCTGGACTAACCTTTCTGAAGAGCTCGATGAACAACAAAAGGAATTATCACATTAATAAATATTATACACATCGTATAAAATATAAATACACTATAAACAAAATAAATCATATAAACATGAAAATGATAAACATTATTATTCCGATTATGGCAATCGCAAGCATGCCGTTTCAAGGAATTGCCCAAGAACAACTAAAATCGGGCATTAAATTGGAGAATCTGGATCAGACAGCCAATCCTGGCAATAGTTTTTATCAGTTCGCATGCGGAGGATGGATTAAAAACACCCCATTACCTGCTGCATATTCCAGATTTGGAAGTTTTGATCAGTTGGCTCAAGCTAATAATGAACGTATAAACACTATCCTCACTGAATTATCTTCAAAGACATATCCTACAGGAAGTATAGAGCAGAAACTCAGCGATTTCTATAAACAGGCTATGGATTCTGTCCGTCGCAATGCTGACGGAGTAAAACCGGTAATGCCTCTGCTTAACGAAATAGAAAAGGCCAATACAACATCTGCATTACATAAGATACAGCTTAAATATGCTACATTTGGATATGGTATTCCACTGGGAATAGGATTTGGAGCTGATGAGAAAAACGCCAAAATGAATATTCTCAACATATATCAAGGCGGATTGTTCCTTGGACAGAAAGAATATTATCTGGACAATGATTCTGCAACAGCGAATATACGTGAGGCATACAAAAGACATATTGTACGCATGTTCCAATTATTCGGCTTTGACCAAAAAACAGCCACGAATAAGATGGAGAACATTATGAAGATAGAAACAGAACTTGCAAAAGTATCAAAATCACGGACCGAGCTGAGAGATGTCGCTGCCAATTACAACAAAATGACGATTGATGATTTTGAAAATAAATATCCAAGTATTAAGCTGACAGACTATATGGATAATCTTGGAGTAAATCCATCATATTTCAAAGAGCTCGTAGTCGGACAGCCAACATTCGTAAGCGGAGCAAACAAAATTGTCGCATCGATGACTGCTGACGAGCTCAAAGCTTATATGGAATGGGATGTAATATTGTCAGCAGCGGATTATTTAAGCGATGATGTAATTGCCGCAAATTTTGATTTCTTTGGTAAAACAATGTCCGGACGTAAGGAGAATTATCCACGTTGGAAACGTGCTACAAACCAGGTCGAGGCTCAAATGGGAGAAGCTCTTGGCAAAATGTATGTAGAAAGATATTTTCCTGCAGAAGCAAAGGCAAGAATGGAGAAACTTGTAAAAAATCTTCAAATATCACTTGCACAAAGAATAAAGGAACAGAGCTGGATGAGTGAGGCTACCAAAGAGGCAGCTCTCGACAAGCTTAATTCTTTCTACGTTAAGATTGGATATCCAAATAAATGGAAGGATATGTCCGGATTGACAATTGATCCCAAACTCTCATATTACGAGAACGTTCAAAACTGTAAGAACTTCTGGAGAAAATGGGACATTGACTATCGTGCCGGCAAACCTGTAGATAAAGACGAGTGGTTCATGACTCCACAGACTGTGAACGCATACTATAATCCTACAACCAACGAGATTTGTTTCCCTGCCGGAATTCTTCAGGTTCCATTCTTCGACATGAGTGCAGATGATGCTTTCAACTACGGAGCCATCGGAGTTGTTATTGGTCATGAAATGACACACGGATTTGATGACCAAGGTCGTCATTATGATAAAAATGGAAATATGACCGATTGGTGGACACCGGAAGATGCGGACAAGTTTAATAAACGTGCAGAAGTCTGCGAGAAATTTTTCTCTTCCATAAAGGTACTTCCTGATTTGAATGCTAATGGCAAACTGACACTTGGTGAGAATCTCGCAGATCATGGTGGACTTATGGTTTCATTTAATGCGTTTAAAAATGCAACAAAAGACCAGAATCTTCCAGTAATCGATTGTTTTACACCAGAGCAGCGCTTTTTCCTTGCATACGCAGGAGTCTGGGCTGCAAACATAACCACTGAAGAGATACGCAATCGTACAAAGAGTGATCCACATTCTCTCGGTTGCTGGCGTGTTGATGGTGCCCTGCCACATATAGATGCATGGTATGATGCTTTCAACATCAAATCTACCGACAAGATGTTTATACCTAAAGACCAGCGCTTGAATCTTTGGTAAATTACAGTGTAAATAATCAATTGTTATAAATTACATCCTGAGTATAGACAATTTCTATATTCAGGATGTTTGCTATATGATAGAGCTTAGGGATAAGGCTGTATGGAGTCGTGTGATATTAGGCTTTCTGAGGATTCAATATTAGCCGTTTGAATACATGTTAATTGATATAGGCTCATACAACAATATATTGACCGTTTCCATTCCTTTTATAAAACTCATTTAAAGCCCAAATCACATTAATATTTCCTCTTTGCAATATGATACTGGGTAAATCCTGATGATCGATTTAGAATTAAAATCCGTGAGGATAAACCTTCTGATATACAAAATATTTATATCTGAACTTACTGCGATTATACCAATTATTGCTTTGTTGCTTTTCTTTTTATTTAAGCACGGTAAAGATTTGACAATTACTACTAATTCCTTAATTTAGAAATATATATACATATATAGAATTCGTGTAATATTAGATAAAGGATGTAGAAACGAATGATTGACGGGATAAATAATCAATATTCTTGTAAAAATACAGTCGGATAGACTCGCAAGACACAATTTTCAGTCATATAAAATTGCTCCTTACATTGTCTTGCCGACTGTATTTTCATTAAGTTCAAAGCTTCTTTATAACATTAAGCATCTGTTCACCGATACCAATAGTGTAACCTTGTGAAACGAATACAACCCGATTGAATGTGTCGGCAATGACAAATATCGGCAGTTGTCGTTTGTCACTGATTTTCATTTGCTGAACGAGCTGCTGTAGTATTTCACCGTTCTTGTCTACACCGAAGATAGTTCCAGCCGGCAGTGAAGAGAATTCTTCTGAATTGAATTTCTTCATTCCATCACTGTTTTCAAAAAGTAAGACAAGTGGACGTCCCCATTGTTCAAACTGCTTTTTTATCTTCTCTATGTCGTGCAGAGTGTGGTTGGTCGGTTCCTGACCTGTATTTATCACGCCAAGAACATAGTAACCACGACCTGTCTGTGACAGTATGGAAACTTCCTTGCCATCTTTAATGAATGTAGATTCGCTGTTGAATGAGCCTATTACGCTTACTTCAGATGTACTTTGGCGCATATCCAAGGATAATGTTGTTGTCTTGTCAGCAGCAATGTTGAATATCTTGTTAGACGCAAGTACACTGCCGTTGGCAAGACGTGTTCCTGTAGTCAACATATAGGTACCGACATCAAGTGTCACACCGTTCTTGAAAGTATTGCTCCAGCTTGTACCATTGCCCATATCAGACTGTCCCTCTTCCATATTCAGAAGTTTGGTACAGCCGTTTTCTATTTTGCTGATAGTGAAGTGGCTGTAGTATAAAGGATCTTCAAGATGTTTCTCTGGTGAATATGACAGGACGAGTCTTCCTTTTTTGCTTTGTTTCTTTATATCAGTATTGTCAAATCGTATGTCAATCCAATCATTTCCGGAGCGGTATTGAACTTTTGAAGTCACTGCATCCTTTCGTGCCTCTATGCCTAGACTTCTTGCTGCATCAACAAAGAGAATATCTCTTGAGCGTGGGGTTGTTATGTGCGAACGCATTGCGCCGACAGGTGTCTGGGCAATCTGTAGAGCGAGACTGTCCTTATCTATTCTTATATTTTTTTCTATCCATGCAGCTAATTCAGAAGGATCTTTACGGAATCTTTCAACCTCTTTTTTGCTGAATGCAGATGCGAGATAATGTTTGAATGGGGTGATTATCATTTCGTCTTCGACCCTTGGAGAGATTTGATCACTTTGAGCAGTGAAGTTGTCTTCGAGTATTTCTGTAGTTATGTCGCGCAGATCCTTGTCGCTGAGAGTGGCGAGCAGGGCAACAGTACGTTCTGGATTGTCCTTATGACGGTTGATAAAGTCAACAATAGTTTTGTGATTGCCTCTTGATTTAACAATATATTCAGAGGCATAACTGGCTATTTTATCAGCCTGTTCTTTGTTTAGGAATGTTGACGTGTATGCTTTTCTCAGCGAATCCTCGTAAGCGAATCTTATTTTATTGGCTTTGACCTGTTCTTCACTAAGGTCTGGTATTACGGCTTTTTCTGCAGGAGGCACAATTGTCAGGGTGTCTTCTACGACTTTGCTGATATCATTGTCAGTTTCCTTATTGTCTGTATCAATGGTAATGGTAACTGTGTTATCCTTACCAAAGGAGACTTTACGCCATGCATAGCAATTGTCTTTCGATGCCCAGATGAGCATATCTCCTTTGCCGGCGGTGAGACCTGTATGTCCTTCCTTGTCTGTATATTTTGTCGCAACCGTGCAGAACTCTGCATAGTTGTATATTTTAAAATCAACTCTTGCGTTATCTATTGGTCTGTTGTTTTGGTCTATAACAGTTATCTTGAGGGGCGAGGTGGCTGCATAATTGTCAGTTACGTTTATCTCAGTGAAATTGGATGACCGCAGTATAACTTCTTCAGGTCCATGATAGTCGCCAAACACTCTTGTATGCATGAGCATGGCACGTGATGCTGGGGCATTGAACCATCCGAGGTTAAGAACAGGTTCAGGCTCGCATGCTCCGAGGAAATACCATTTTCCGTCAGCCCATGCTTCTACCCATGCATGGTTGTCGTCGGTATGTGCCCAGCGTGGTGTATATACCTGACGTGCCGGGATGCCTACTGAGCGCAGGGCTGCAACAGTAAACGTGCTCTGTTCACCACACCGTCCAGTAGCTGTTTTCACAGTGGCCAAAGGCGATGATGTGCGGGCGTCAGAAGGCTGATATGTCACTTTCTCATGACACCAGTGGTTTACCTCGAGAATCGCATCATACATGCTTTTGCCGTTAACCCGTTCTTTCAGCTCATTGTAAAACACGACTCTTGATGAATCAAGAGCTTCATTATTGACTCTGATTGGTATTACAAAATGTTTGAACAGACTCTCAGGAACCTTTGATCCCCATGTCATTTCCTTTTTTGCTTTCAATGAATATCTTATATTGTTCAGGAAAAATGAGGTAGGGTAGTCGGTTATGTCGGCAAGTGGCATGTAAGCATATAAGAATGTCAGGATTTTTTTTTCTTCTGATGTTGCATTCAGACCGTTCAGGTTGAAAAATTGTTTTCCTATGACATTCATTCTTTTTTTGAACGTGACCTCAGTATCTGTATTTTCTTTCTGAGGAGTATTTGGCTTGATTATGCTCCTTGCATTTATCGTCATATTGTTTATTATGACGCATAGTAGTAAAAGAATGATGAGTTTTTTCATAATCTATAATAAATTAATAAAGGGTGGAACAAAAGGCAGTTGTGAATGTTCTGGTTTCCTTTCATAAATAGAACCTATTCTTCATTGTTTTGATAGGAATATGATCTTACAACCAGAAAACACGGTCTGCTCTTTGTCTCACCCTTACGGATTTGTTTATATGTCTTTCTTCTCTACAGTTGGTCTATCTTATTTATTCGGTTCTGATGACGTCCTCCCTCAAATGTTGTGTTGAAGAACTCGTCCATTATCTTTTCCGATGTTTTGTTGTCGATAAATCTTCCTGGCATGACAAGAACATTAGCATCGTTGTGCTGCCTTATCATATGAGCAATCTCCGGTGTCCATGCAAGTCCTGCTCTGACGCCTTTATGACGGTTGAGCGTCATACACATTCCTTCACCGCTACCGCATATTCCGATACCCGGATATACTTCACCTTCTACAATGCCCTTAGCAAGTGCATGACCGAAGTCAGGATAGTCGCAGCTCAGGTCACTGTAGGTGCCGTAATCCTTGTAAGGAATATTGTGCGATTCCAGATATTGCACCACAAATTTCTTTAACGCGTAGCCTGCGTGGTCGCATGCTAATCCTACTGTTTTTATTTCCATAGCTTTACGTTTTTAATTATTAGAGATAAACATTTTGACCTGCTTGTATATATTTTCAGCAGTGAATCCTAATTTCTCATCAAGTACTTTATACGGTGCAGAATAACCAAATGTATTCATGCCGTATACCATACCATTGGAACCAACCAGACTCTCAAGAGTTACAGACAATCCGGCGGTAAGACCGAAGATCTTGGCTCCATTTGGAAGTATACTTTCCTGATATTCCTTGCTCTGACTTCTGAACAATCCTTCAGAAGGAACACTCACAATACGGAGTTTTATACCGTCTTTGCGCAAGAGTTCGGCTCCGGCAAGAAGTGTTGCCACTTCTGAGCCTGATGCAAGGAGAATGACATCGTAATCCTCATCCGAGCCTTTTACGATATAAGCACCTTTGCGTACCTGCTCATAATCCGTACCTTCAGGAAGGCTGTTGACTGGTTGTCTGGAGAAAATAAGTGCAGTCGGAGTGTCCATATTCTCTACAGCCATTTGCCAGCATACTGTTGTCTCGCCACCGTCAGCCGGGCGGAACACTCTTACTGAGTCCTGACCATTATGGTTCTTAAGCTTCTCCATAAGTCGGATTTGGGCTTCCTGCTCCACCGGTTCATGGGTTGGGCCGTCTTCTCCTACACGGAAAGCATCGTGTGACCAGATGAATTTTATCGGAACCTGCATAAGAGCAGCCATTCTTATGGCCGGTTTCATATAGTCTGAAAATACGAAGAACGTACCACAAGCCGGGATTACTCCACCGTGGAGATACATACCTATGCAGATGCAGGCCATCGTAAGTTCGCTTACACCAGCCTGTAGGAATGCTCCGCTGAAGTCACCTGCCTTGAACTCGTGGGTCTTCTTAAGGAATCCGTCTGTCTTGTCTGAGTTACACAAGTCTGCAGAAGAGCATACCATATTGTGTACCTGCTCGCCTAATACACCGAGACAAACAGAAGAAGCGACACGTGTAGCAACATCGCGTTGCTGAGTTACCGAACTCCAATCTACCTGCGGAACTTTACCTGAAAACCATTTATCCATCAGTTTAGCGGTTTCAGGATTGGCTTCTCTCCATTTGTTTTCTTCCTGGTGACGTTTTCCGACTATCTCCAGAAGTTCTTTTCTCCTGTTCTCGTAAAGTTCTTTTACGTCATCGAATATTACAAACGGATTGTCAATATCGCCACCAAGATTCTTCACCGTATTGACATACGAGTCGTGTCCTAAAGGTGCTCCGTGGGTATTTACATTTCTCTCATAACTTGTTCCATCACCTTTGATGGCACCTTTACCCATTATAGTGTGTCCGATAATGAGGGTAGGGCGTGTCTTCTCCTCATTAGCTTTTTTAAGAGCGTCCCGTATCTCGTCAAGGTCATTTCCGTTTATTTCCAAAACATTCCATCCCCATGCCAGATACTTCATTTTCGTGTCTTCGCTCATCACGACATCACATTCCGTTGATAATTGTATCTCATTGGCATCATAGAACATTATAAGATTGTCCAAATGCAGCAGACCTGCGATTCGTCCTGCGCCCTGTGATATCTCTTCTTGAATTCCGCCGTCTGATATATATGCGTAAATTTTATGCTGCATCATCGTGTGGCTGAGACGTGCTTCAAGGAATTTCTCTGCGATTGCGGCACCGACGGCATATGTATGACCCTGTCCTAAAGGTCCGGACGTATTCTCTATACCATGTTTGATATCGCGTTCAGGATGTCCTGGAGTGATTGAGCCCCACTGTCTGAATTGTTTCAATTCGTCTATCGTGTATTTTCCCTGCATTGCCAGGACTGCATATAGCATAGGAGACATATGGCCCGGATCAAGATAGAATCTGTCACGACCTTCCCATTCTGGATTATTTGGATCGTACACTAAGAATTCTGAGAAAAGTACATTAATGAAATCAGCTCCTCCCATCGCGCCACCTGGATGACCAGACTTTGCTTTCTCTACCATCGATACAGCAAGAATCCTGATGTTGTCTGCTGCATGATTCATTAAATTCTTATCGTTCATTATGATTTTAGTTTGAAATGTGATCTTTGTGAATTTCTAATGCAAATATAGGGAAAATGTTTTATTTATAGACACATTCACATTATAAAAGTGCCCCTTTAATAACGGTTTTTCGTATTTATACGTATTTGTTGCGTTTTATGTGTGTCTATTTATATCCAAACTGGTTGTTTGGTAATAATGATTCATACATTTACGGTGACGTGATTTCGAGGGCTTTTGACACGCTTCTTACAAGACAAAATGCAGATTATGGTAGTAAAGAGTTGCTCGGTAGAATTAATGGTGATAATGATTTTATACATGAATATCCATATAAGGTCGGAACGCCTCCTGATAGCGTAGGGCGGCATGGATTGTGACGACATAAGTCTAACGTAATGATAAATTCATATTGCTGTAACCAATAAATCTTCGCAGCAAAAGAGGCATACACTTTCCGTGCTTTCTCCGCTCTTAATATCAGCATTCTTGACGAAAACTATGACGAGGAACTTACAGATTTTCTTGACTGTATTTTGACAAAATAAAGTCGGAAAATAGATGTAAAGAGATGTTAAATCAGATATTGTAAAGGCTCTTTCAGACCATGCTGTATTTTGATGTACCCTATAACATAGTCCGGAATTATTCGCTTTACTTTCTGATATTGCCCATTTCATGATCCGTTTAAACCCATATTAGGTTGCGATAAGGTGTTTTTCAGCCCTTGATATGGGCTTAATTGTATGCTAAAATGGTGCTTATTGCATGGCGGGAAAATATCTCTTTGATGTAAAGAATTGTTGTTCAATGTTTTGCATAGATCTATCGTATTTTGCGTATTTGCGTCCTGTGGAGAATATGCTCTCAAATAATCGTTTATTTTTCGGGGTAGAAGAGAAAACTCAGAAGGAAAAATCATGGAATACTTAAAATCTGAAAGTGCTCCATATTGTTTTAATATCATTATAATAAAACAATACATATTCTGAAATCAAACTGCATATTTCTATCTGCAAACAATCCATACGGAAGTTACACTACAGTCTCATTGCATCTCTTCAAAGACTATAATATTGAATTTTAAATGATGTATGGATAATCTTTTATATTTATCGTGTGAAACTATATAGTTTGTATCACTTTCTAAAATGAACTATATTGGAGTCTCAATATGTCAATATTACGGCTGCATTCAGACCGTTTAGTAATTTATAATAACCGATGTTTTGACTGATGGTATCTGCAATTAATATGAATATATAAAACAACAAGCAGGTTATCATATCTTATGTAATCGCCCAAGATATATTCTTTATTAAAAATATTGAATACAAAAAAGAGGAAATGCCTATATTAACATTTCCTCTTTTTATCATTATACTTGTTTATTATCTTACGCTGAATCTGTAAGCTACGTGGCTATAATATTTCTCTCCCGGTTTCAGGTATGGAGAAGGCCATCCTTTTTTGTTCGGTGAATCAGGATATTTCTGTGACTCAAGACATACAGAGGCTCTCTGAGGATATGCGATTCCTTTTTTGCCTTTAATCTTGCCATCAAGGAAATTGCCTGTATAAACCTGGAGTCCCGGTTCATTTGTGAACACTTCCATAAAGATTCCACTTTCCGGTGAATAAAGAGAAGCTGCTACCTTCTTATCATCACCTTTTCCGTCTTTGTATGTGTTCAGACACCAGTTGTGGTCATAACCTTTAGCATTCTTAATCTGGTCAAACGTTGTATCTCCGATTGTTTCATACAATGCGTGACGCTTTGTGAAATCCATTGGTGTACCATAAACGTCTCTGATTTCTCCTGTTGTCATGAATGTACTGTCAGAAGGAGTATATTTATCTGCATTTATATACAGAACCATATTTGTACCAGGCTTTGACGGATCACCTGACAGATTGAAATAAGAATGGTTTGTCATGTTTACGACAGTTTCTTTGTCTGTAGTTGCTTCGAACTTCATATCCAAAGTATTGTCGCTCAACAGTGTATATGTAACTGTTGCAGTAACGTTTCCGGGGAAATTATTATCTCCGTCAGGAGAATTAAGGACTAATCTCAGAGTTGTGTCATTTAGCTGTTCGCCGTCATACACCTGATACTGCCAACCTGAAGGTCCTCCGTGTAAGCAGTGTCCGTAATTGTTACGAGGAAGTTGTATTTTCTTACCGGCAACAGTTATCTGACCTTTGTTTATACGATTTGCATATCGACCTATTGCAGCGCCGAAGTCGCTCGGGCTGTTTACGGTGTCTGCATATTGAGCGATATTATCGAAACCTAATACGACATCGGTAGGAGCATTGTTCTTATTGGGAACACAAATGGAAACAACACGTGCACCGAAGTTGGTTACACAGACTTCTGCTTTTTCGTTCTTGAGAACGAATAATTGCACTTTTTTATTGTTTATTATTGTATCAAACTTAGCAGGATCAAGTCCGGATTCTGTAAGATTGCCGTTGCCACCAGCACATGATGTCATTAAGGCAGCAACAGATCCTAATCCTAATAAAATATTTCTTATATTTTTCATATTGTGTATTTATTGTTATACTAAACTATTGACAAATAATTATTTGAATACTTATTAGCATACTTTGCGTGAACCGTCACCTATGACTACATCATAAACCTTAGGCTCTTTGCCATATTTTGCGAGATACTTCTCCTTGGCGTCTGCGATAAACTTATCATAGAGCTCCTCTTTTACGAGATTAATTGTGCATCCGCCGAAGCCTCCACCCATTATACGACTTCCGGTTACACCATTCTCTTTTGCGATATCATTCAGGAAGTCAAGCTCTTCACAAGAAACCTCATATTCTTTGCTAAGGCCGTAATGTGTTTCGTACATTTTCTTTCCTACGGTTTCATAGTCACCGGCATTTAATGCATCGCATACAGCAAGGACACGGTCTTTCTCACCGAGTACAAAGTGAGCGCGCTTGTAATCTTCTTCACTTATTTCGCCTTTTACCTCATCCAGCTGTTCCCATGTACAATCGCGCAGTGTTTCATATTTACCTTCCGGATGCTTTGCCGCAATGTGCTTAACTACATTTTCACAGCTGTTGCGTCTGTCGTTGTACGGAGAACCGGCAAGCTCGTGTTTAACGCATGAATTAAGTAATACGAGTTTGTATCCAACTGGTTTGAACGGGAAGTATTCAAACTCGCGGCTGCGGCAATCAAGGCGCATAAGGCATCCCTCTTTTCCGAAGACGCTGGCAAATTGATCCATAATACCGCAGTTTACTCCACAGTAATTGTGCTCTGTTGCCTGGCCAGCAAGAACCATATCCCACTTACTGACTTTGTTGCCACCGAAAAGATCATTTATGGCGAACGCAAAACAACTTTCAAGAGCTGCGGAAGAAGACATGCCGGCACCTAATGGAACATCACCGGCAAAAGCAGTGTTAAAACCTTTTACGTCAACGCCTAATTTTCTCATTTCCTGTACAATGCCGTAGATATAACGTGCCCAGCTGGCGCGTGGTCCTTGAGGATCATCTACTTTAAATTCTACACGATCTTTCAGGTCAATGGAATAACACATAACAGTATCGAGACCATTAGGACGAACTTCAGCCATGATACCTTTATCTACTGCTCCGGGGAAAACATATCCTCCGTTATAGTCCGTATGTTCACCTATAAGGTTAATACGTCCGGGTGAGGTGTATATGTTTCCTGTTTTGCCATCAAAATGTTTGATGAATCTACTTCTTACAAATTCAATATCCATAATAGTGCTTTTTAATAATAGGTGTTGTAATTAGTTATTAATAGAGTAGTCAAGACAGAAAGGTTTTGTACTCTATAATCATAATGAAAAAGAATACAAAACCTTTTATTTATTCTTTATACTGGAATATCTTTATTTACATTTTTGCATCCGCTTACACCATAATAAAGGATGTATGCAAGCATTGCTATAACAAGCCAGTAACTTGTGATATATCCTGCAGATGATGCAATCAGGTTCTGTATCAGAGGCATGATGCCACCACCTACAACCATTGTCATGAAGATACCGGATGCAGCTGCTGTATATTTGCCAAGTCCTTCAACTGCCAGGTTGAATATACCTCCCCACATAACAGATGTGCAGAGACCACAGAGGACAATAAACAGACATTTTACTGGTACCTCAAACATTGCAAAACCTTCTGCTGCACTGTATCCAGGCATTGACATTGTAAACTCGCTTGGTAATAATATTGCAACGAGCAATAATACTATTGCAGTGGCGGCTACAGATATAATCTGAGTTCTTGTAGAAACATATCCACTTATAAAACTACTTGAGAAACGTCCTACAAGCATAAGCATCCAATAAATAGCGGCGATAGCACCTCCGATGGCAGCTCCGTTTGCAATACCAATACCACCATCACTTACAGGATTAGCAAGATAGAATGTAAGTTGTGAAGGGATACCTACCTCAATTCCTACATAGAAGAAAATGGCAATAACACCTAATAATGTGTGGCGGAAAGCCAAAGGTGAATGCTCCATCTTTTCTTTTTTGTTCTCACCTTTCTTTCTAAGATGTGGCTCCGGTATTGTTGCGAACGAAATAACAACAATTGATATTGCAAATACAGCCATTGCAATAAACAGCAGAGGAGATACATCGCTCATGGCTGTCTTATCTGTTACCTGTCCTATAAGCACACCTACGAAAAGTGGAGTTAATGTTGCTGTAAGAGAGTTAAGGGTACCACCAGTCTGAATCAACTGATTACCTCTGTTTCCACCACCACCGAGCAGGTTCAACATAGGATTAACCACAGTGTTAAGCATACATACACAGAAGCCGCATATAAATGCTCCCAGCATGTATATCACAAAGTTTAACATTACTGGTTCACCGCTTACAGTAAATATGGCTGTATCTGCGCCAACTATACTTGAAAGATACTGTACTGCAAGACCGATGAAACCAACAGCCATAGCTAAGATAGATGTTTTCTTGTAACCGATTCTTTCGAGCATCATTCCAGCCGGGATTCCCATGAACAGGTAGGCGAGGAAGTTCATCATATTACCCATCATACCAGCCCATGAATATTGATTTCCCCAAATTAAACCGAATGGAGCTGCAAGATTTGTTACAAATGAAATCATTGCAAAGAGGAACATCATTGTAATAATGGCAATAATGCTACTCTGTTGTTTTTTTGAATTTTCCATTTTACTTTTTAATTTAATGTTTTTAGTATTATTGTTTAAAATATTTGTAATTGATTATTTATCTGCTACGCTGAATTTATATATTGTTTTCTGAGTATATCGCTCGTCAGGATTTAATACAACAGAAGGGAAGTAGGGATGATTGGGCGAATCTGGGAAGTGCTGTGCTTCGAAACAAACAGCACTTCTACGTGGGAATGTCGCGCCATGCTGTCCCTTATATCCGTCTGCCCAATTGTCAGTATAGAATTGCAATCCAGGTTCGGTGGTATATACTTCCATCGTACGACCACTTTCTGTCTCTGTTACTTTTGCAGCAAAGCTCAGCTCTCCTTCTTCATTCTTGTTTAATACATAGCAATGATCGTATCCTGCGCCATTTCTGATTTGCTCATCGTTTGCGTCAATATCCTGACCGATAATTTTAGGCGTTCTAAAGTCGAATGGGGTGTTTTTCACAAATCTTATTTCGCCTGTCGGTATTGATGTCTCATCTATTGGCAAATAATAATCGGCATTAATTTCACATATTAGATTTTCAATTGTAGGGGTAGGGTTGTTAATACCTGCTAATGAGAAAAATCCATGACTTGTTAGGTTTATTATTGTTTTCTTATTTGTTGTAGCAAGATAATCGATGACAAGTTCATTTTCATCATTGAATGTGTAAACTACAGTTACCTTTACCTCACCTGAGAATCCTTCTTCTCCGTATGGACTTACATATTTTAATACTAATGTCTGTGGATTCATTTGCAGCGCATCCCAAACCTTAGCATTGAATCCATGCAACCCTCCATGTAATGAATTTGGGCCATTATTTATTGGTACACGATATTTCTTTCCATTTAATTGAAATTGTCCTTTACAAATTCGATTTCCGTATCGTCCAATTAAAGTGGACAAGTATGGCTCTGGTGAGTTTATTACGTCAATAATATTATCATGGCCTTGTATAACATTTGCCATATTTCCATTTCTATCAGGAACCATTATTGCGACTATAGCTCCTCCATAATTCGTTATGGCAACTTCATTACCCAGTGTATTTTTTAGGATGTACAAATCCGTTTTTTTCCCGTTTATTGTGGTCTGAAAATCTTTATGTTTCAGGCCACAGATATTCTCTGCGTCTTTTGTGTTCATATTGTAATAAGTTTTTAGTTATATCTTATTATTGCAAAGTAACTGAAAAAAAACGAATTTGACAAAAGAAATATTTAAAAATGTATTTACATCGGTGTTAAAAACCGTTAAGTATGGGTGGTGTTATATAAGTCGTTGTTGCATGTATAGCAATAAATCTGAGACAACATAACTACTGCCTCCAACAAATATCATATCATCAGGTGATGCTTGTTTTATTGCGGCATTGTATGCTGAAGGAACATCACTGTAACAATCGCCCTGTAAGTTGTGCTCAAGAGCTTTACTTTGAACCAATCTCTCGGGAAATGCTCTTTTGGATTGTGGTCTTGTGAAATAATAAATTGCATTTTGGGGTAAAAGATTCATCACTCCATCTATATCCTTGTCATCAACCATTCCAAAGACGATGTGTAATCTTTTGTATTGTTGCAATTTTAATTGTTGACTAATATATATCCATCCTCCTACATTATGTCCTGTATCACAAATAACAGTCGGATTTGCACCTATTTGCTGCCATCGTCCAAGTAAACCAGTAAGCTCGCATACATTCGAAAATCCATTTTTAATTGATTTCATGTCTTTTATTATATGTTGCTTACATAAAAACTTTAAGGCATGTAATATTGTATTTGTATTTTTTCTCTGATATATACCTCCGAGTTCCCCATGTATTATTCCAAAGCTTTTAGTGACATATGTAATGCCTTTTTTTTCTATGGTGAAAGATTGTATTTCGTCATCAGAATCTGCAAATGTGATGTCTGCATGCATAATATCTGCTTTTGTTCTGAATACAGGCATTGTTTCACTCGTCGTCTCTCCGATAATCACTGGTATATTTTCTTTTATTATACCGGCTTTTTCTTTTGCTATTTTTTCGAGTGTATCACCTAAAAAGTTTGTATGATCCAAACTGATATTTGTTATTACAGAAAGTATCGGAGTTATTATGTTTGTGCAATCCAGTCTTCCTCCAAGACCTACTTCAATTACCGCATAATCAACATTTTGTTCTGCAAAATATTTGAAAGCCATAGCAGTTGTAAGTTCGAAGAAAGAAGGATGGAGTTTCTCAAAGAATTTTTTTTCTTTCTCAACAAAATCAACAACATACTGTTCACTAATACATACTCCGTTGACTTTAATTCTTTCCCTAAAATCAATAATATGTGGCGAAGTATATAATCCTACTTTATATCCTTCTTCTTGTAAAATAGCAGCTAATGTGTGTGAACAAGAACCCTTACCGTTGGTTCCAGCTACATGTATGCTTTTGAATTTTCTATGAGGATGTCCAAAATGTTCATCCAAAAGATAAGTATTTTCAAGCCCTTCTTTATAAGCTGAAGCACCGATGTGTTCAAACACCGGTGCTATATTGAATAAATAATTTATCGTTTCAGGATAATTCATTATTCTTTAATGTTTAATTTATATATACCAACACTTGTAATTGAGGCATTCATTTAATTGAAATAGCTTCTGAATTTTTCAAAAATTGATTTTTTGATTGTTTCATTTCCCTTGAAGTTATCACTTTCTTTCAATTCCTCAATCATTTTCTTCTCACTTTTGCTAAGTGTTTTAGGAATATAAACGCTGATATTAACAACAATATCACCCGTCCCATTACCATAACCATGTACAGACGGCAATCCCTTACCTCTAAGTCTTAAGGTCTTACCTGGCTGCGTGCCCGGATCTATTTTTATTTTTACTTTTGTTCCGTCTATTGTTGGAATCTCAACCGTGTCTCCCAATATTGCAGTAGGAATATCAAGTAATAGATTGTATATCAGATCGTTTCCGTCCCTAACAAATGTTTTGTCGGCTATTTCAGAAATGTAAACTTGTATATCTCCATTTATTCCATTATGAGGTCCTGCATTTCCTTTGCCGGGTATATTGACAATCATTCCATCTGCGACGCCAGCCGGAATCTTTATCTCAACGACTTCCTCACCTTTTATTACACCTGTGCCATTGCAGTTTTTACATTTATTTTTTATTATGGTTCCTTCACCGTGACAAGTCGGGCATTCAGTTTGTGTCTGCATAATGCCAAATCCTGTTCTTACAGACCGCATAACAACACCCGAGCCATGACAATTGGGACATGTCTCAGGATGACTTCCTGTCTCGGCTCCGCTACCATTACAATGGGGGCATACAATATCCTTTTTTACCTTGAATTTTTTTGTTATTCCTGTAGATATCTCCTGTAATGTGAGTGATATTTTCATTCTAAGATCGGCACCACGGTATTGTGGCCTTCTCCTTTGACTTCCACCGCCGGCACCGCCGAAGTTACCGAAAATATCTCCGAACATGGAGAAAATATCATCCATTGAGAAGCTTCCACTTCCTCCGAAACCTCCAAATCCGCTATTAGGCGTCTCAAAACCGAATTGATCATATTGCTGACGCTTCTGTGGATCATGAAGTACATCATAAGCCTCAGCTGCTTCTTTGAACTTTTCTTCGGCCTCTTTGTTTCCTGGATTTCTATCCGGATGATATTTTATGGCAATCTTCCGGTATGCCTTCTTTATTTCATCTTCTGTGGCGTTTTTATCAACGCCCAATACTTCGTAATAATCTCTTTTTGCCATTTTATTGTCCTACTGCAACTTTAGCGTGACGAATAACTTTATTGTTCAAGGTGTATCCTGTTTGGACACAATCCATAACTTTTCCTTTTTTACTATCATCTGGTGTTGGAATCATTGCTATCGCTTCATGATAGTCAACATTAAAGTCCTTATCCTCAGTTTCAATTTTTTCTACACCAATACTTTTAAGTATTTTGTTGAATTTATTGAAAATGAGTTGCATACCTTCTTTGATAACCTTAGGATCATCGCTTTTGTCTGCCATTGCGCGTTCAAAATCATCAAGAACAGGTAATATTGCTACTATAGTCTTTTCGCTACCATTCAGAATAAGTTCTGTCTTTTCTTTCAGAGTTCTTTTTTTGTAGTTCTCAAACTCTGCAACTTTTCTAAGATAGCTATCTTTTAGCTGTTTCAATTCCTCTTTAACAGCAGTCAGTTCATCAGTATCTGATTCTTTTGTTGCAGAATCTTCGTTTTCTGCATTTTCATTTGCAGACTTTGTCTGATTATCTTCTTTTGCAGCAGAATCATTTATTTCTTCTTCTGTCTGCTTTTTAATATTTACATCTTCTGTGTTCATAGTGTTGACAGTTTTTAATCATACAGCAAAAAACTTGCCAATATTTATAATGTCATACATTATACATTTTGGCTTTCAGCTCCTTTATCTGTTCGTTATATATGTAATCATCGTAATCCATCAGTTTGTCAATTGTACCAGATGGAGTCAGTTCTATTATTCTGTTTGCCACTGTCTGTATGAATTCGTGGTCATGACTTGCGAAAAGTATATTACCTTTAAAGCTGATGAGATTATTGTTGAAAGCCTGAATACTTTCCAAATCAAGATGGTTTGTCGGAGTATCCAGTATGAGACAGTTGGCATTCTTAAGCTGCATGCGTGCTATCATACATCTCATTTTCTCACCTCCGGACAGAACATTTACTTTTTTCATAACCTCTTCTCCCGAAAAGAGCATTCTGCCGAGATAGCCTTTCATTGCGACTTCATTTCCATGACCATATTGGCTAAGCCATTCAACCAAATTCATATCGCTCTTGAAGAATTCCGTATTATCAAGTGGCAGGTAAGCTGTTGTAATGGTAACTCCCCATTTATATGTTCCTGCGTCAGGTTCCCTGTTTCCATTTATGATCTCAAACAAGGCGGTCATTGCTTTTGGCGTATGACTCAGGAAGACGACTTTCTGACCTTTCTCTATATTGAAGCTCACGTTGTCAAACAGTACAGTTCCGTCTGTGTCGGTAGCTTTCAGACCTTCAACCTCAAGAATCTGATTACCGGGTTCACGTTCCATCTGGAATATAATGCCTGGATATTTTCTGCTGGAAGGACGTATTTCCTCAACAGTGAGTTTCTCCAACATCTTTTTACGACTTGTTGTCTGCTTACTTTTAGCAACATTAGCAGAGAAACGACGTATAAACTCTTCAAGCTCCTTGCGCTTTTCCTCAGCCTTCTGGCGCTGGTTTTGTGCTTGTTTTAGCGCTAATTGAGAGCTCTCATACCAGAATGAATAGTTTCCCGCAAATACCGTTACTTTTCCGTAATCGATATCGACAGTCTGTGTGCTGACCGCATCAAGGAAGTGACGGTCGTGGCTTACCACGAGAACAGTCTGTTCCACATTGCTCAGATATTCCTCAAGCCATTGTACTGTATCCAGGTCCAGGTCATTGGTCGGCTCATCCAGGAGCAAGTTATCAGGATTTCCGAATAGTGCTTTCGCCAACATTACGCGAACTTTTTCGTTGTTGGAAAGCTCGCTCATCTGTTTATGGTGAAGATCTTCTTTTATGCCAAGATTTGACAACATTTGTGCCGCATTGCTTTCAGCTTCCCAGCCTCCCATTTCGGCAAACTTCTCTTCCAGCTCTGCTGCCCGGTTTCCGTCTGCCTCAGACATTTCCGGTTTGGAATATAGTTCTTCACGTTCTTTCATATTTTTCCACAGAGGTTCATGCCCCATCAGGACGGTATCAAGAACGTTGTAATTGTCGTATTTGAAGTGATCCTGTTCCAATACGGACAGACGTTCTCCCGGACCTAATTCGACACTACCCTTATTGGGCTCGAGCTCACCACTTATTGCTTTTAAAAGAGTGGATTTTCCTGCACCGTTGGCACCAATAACTCCATAAATGTTACCAGGAGTGAACTTAATGTTTACGTCTTTGTATAATACTCGTTTCCCGAATTGGATTGCAAGATTTGTTACAGTAATCATTCCTTTTGTTTATTGTGTTATATGTTATTTTTTAGTGTGCAAAGTTAGTGTAAATACTGTGAATATCCAAAAATAAAAGAATCTTTTGTATGCATTTGATATTTATGGTATTATCTATATTTTGGATATATTGTTACTAATGTATAAAATATAAGAACTCAATTATTTTGCAGTAAGATTGAATTACATTATCTTTGCCGATTATTAGTATAAGTATATATGAAGTCCAATTTATATAATGTGGGTAATGATTATGCGCATTATGTCGTAAATAATGATGCGCCGTTGCTTGAATATCTTATCGAAAATTTAAATGAGAACCGGACAAAGATAAAGTCCATTCTGCAGGGTAGGGGAATAAAGGTTAATGGAAAGGTGGTTACACAATATAATTTCCCGTTGAAGACCGGAATGAAGATTGCTGTAAGTCAGAAGAAGGAAAACAATACATTTAAAAGCAAATATCTGAAGATTGTATATGAGGATCGTTGGATTATTGTTATAGAAAAAAACTGCGGCATACTTTCCATGGCAGCAGGTCATTCTTCATTGAATGTAAAGACCGTGTTGGATGATTACCTGCATAAAAGCAGGCAGAACTGTTCGATTCATGTTGTACACAGACTTGATCGTGATACAAGCGGGCTTATGATATACGCCAAAGATTATGAGACAGAACAAATTTTGGAACATAACTGGCATAATATAGTTTATGACCGCCGATATGTGGCTGTTGTGAGTGGAGAGATAATAGAAGATGGTGGTACAATATCAAGTTGGCTAAAGGACAATAAGGCATATATCACATATTCGTCTCCTGTAGATAATGGCGGTAAATATGCTGTGACTCATTTTAATGTTCTCGCAAGGACTACAGAACATACACTCGTAGAGTTTAAGCTTGAAACTGGAAGAAAGAATCAAATACGTGTTCATTCGGCAGACATAGGTCATCCTGTGTGTGGAGACGTCAAATATGGAAATGGGGACAACCCGTTACGACGCCTTTGTCTTCATGCTTATCTGCTTTGTTTCTATCATCCGATTACAGGTGAGCGCATGGAGTTTGAAACACCGATACCACCTTCTTTCAGAAAGTTGTTTAAGTGATTCTTATCATTCAGCGAACTGAAATGATTAAGTCAGAGCTTGTAGAATTCTTGAGTCATAAAGATGCATTGACTTAGCGGAATTTCAGTGTGGAATAGATTTCATTAGCAGTCATACTGCTTCAATTTCTAATAAGCGTTGTTCCATATTGCTGAAATGAAACAATATGGGGCACTTACAGATTTTAAGCGTCCTATACTTTTTTCGTCTGAGTTTTCTATTCTACCCCAAAAAATACGCGAGTATTTGCGCGCAGATTCTCCTTGGAATGCAAATACGTGGATTATGAAGATATTTTATAAGGCATTGAATGTGAATGAATTATATTTAAGATATATTTTTCTGAATTTCAAAAAGCACCATTCCGACATGTGATTAAGCCCATTTCAGGGACCGAAAAGCACCAAATCACACCTTAAGATTGGCTTAATCAGACCTTGAAACAGGCAATACCAGAAGGTAAGGTGAAGTGTTTCATACTACATTATGGGGTATATCAAAATACTGTACGGTCTGAAAGAGCCTTTTAATACCGGACTTTAACATTTCGGTGCATCTGTTTTTCGATTTTATTTTGTCAAAATAAAATAAAGAAAAACTGTAAGTTGCTCGTTTGAGTTTTCTTTAAAATGCTGACTGTGCTGATGAAGAAAAGTACGGAAAGTTTGCGTTCATTTTATGGTAATTTCTTATAGGCTGTCGCGATGTTAATACATCATTACGTGAGAAATGTATGGTCTCTGTTTATAGATCCTCGCGCTATCATGTAGTTTTCCGTCATCCTGTGAAAACCAAGGAATAAGATTAATTCCCATCGAATTTCTAAAGTCCTATACAGAATATCGCTTTTGTAAATTGTTAAAATATGTACATAAAAAATTGATTGTCTCACGACAACCAATCTCTCTTAACCTTAATAATCTAATACCATGAAAAACACAATGCAAAGATATTCTTTTTGTGTAAAACAGCAAAATAATCAGTGTTATTACTTTTTTGTATAACATTAATTAAAACTATTGCCATTCCATTTAAATTTTCTTTGCAATAATATACCGTTAATTTTTTCTCTATCGTCAGATGCAATATTTGCGACTGAAGGAGATACAATAATATCTTCTGAACCTGGTAACAGTCTCGCTGTTATCAAGAAAGGATCCATGTAGCGTTTAATCTTCTCATATTCAGATTGTTCCATTGTATCCGGTTTTATAGTGAGACTGTCTATATTAAATACAATATCGGATATTTTTTCCCAATCTTGTGTATAAAGTGCAATACTGCTTTCTGAAGGGGGGGCGCAAAATGTATGTACTACGCATAAGATTGTATCGCTTTGTGTTGGCAGTAGTCTTATCTGCATATTTGATGACTCAGTGAGTGCTACTGAGATGAAGTTTGACGTTAGTGTATCTATTCTTGTCTTTCCACCAAGTTTGTTTGTGACCTCAGGCTTCATGTTCATCTCTAAAAGATTGATACATTCTGCTCTTGTGTCCTTGTCAAGATAAACAATCATTGAGTCTGGCAGTGATGTCCATATCTCTTTAATTGTCTTTGCGGATACTCGAACATTTGTTGTTAGACATAAAATTATAAGTATTGATAAACTCAATTCTTTTATCTGTTTCATTTTATATATTGCATTTAGGTATGTTATATAAATTTGTTATTGTCATTGACAATTCTATTGTCACACATGCAAAATTACCGAAAAGATTTGAGTTTATACCTTTTATGTATAAAAAAGTAGATATAAAAGAAAAAACTATTGCTGTCCGATATAGCTTTTATTTTATAAAGATAACATGAGTTTGATGAATTTAAAACAGTGCGAACTGTGTGTCAAGAGTTCTCGTAACATTGATGCATGGCTTCTTTAGAAAGCAACGATATGCTGCTATTGCACTCAATAGGTTGACGATAAAATTATCAAAGATTCTGTGTCTCGAACCGAAGCTCACTGTTAGCGGATCGACTGTGTAATATTCTTACGTTCATTATTGACAGTTTCGATAATGACCCGTCTTCTGAGGAGCAGTTTGTCATAAAGTGCCATCAATGCTCTTTTTATATGCTTTTCAACTTGGTTATAAGTTGTATGCCGTCCACGAACAATCTCTCAAAAAGATTCCTGCCGATGTATTTCTTGTCACATACAAGTCTCCCATAATAAATTCCACAAAGGTTTTGTATTCAAGAGGTTTACGATCATCTACGTCATCTGGGGTAATCATGAAATTCAGAAGTTCTCTGCGTTTGTTGCATATGAGATGTAGTTCGCCTCCGAAGAACCTGTCTATGGAGATTTACACCTTTGGGTCATTCAAATGTTTGCGAATAACAATATAAATACTGATATTCAGCAAAATAAACCATTACTCCAAATCTAGGAAACCACGATAAAACCGATAACTCGATATTTTTTAATAATTCTTATCCCGAACCCACGTAGGGTTATTCTGATATATTTTTCGTAATATATTCTTTTATGATTCCATAATAAATCCACTGAGATCAAGATAAATCAGTATATAGTTGTTACAGTTCTATCTGGTCAAATAATGATAAAGCCGCTATGTGTTAAATAATGTAAAAATAAGATTATGCGCATACTTTTAAGTCTGAATTTATTAATTTTGTTAACCAAAATTTATAGCATGAGAAAATATCCTACTTTTAGGTTCGGCTGTATGTTGACAGCCTTGTTTGTGTGCATGTTTGTTCACGCGGCAAAGAAATATGTACCGAAGAGAGAATTCCGTGGTGCATGGATACAGTGTGTCAATGGGCAGTTTCAAGGACTTTCTACGGCTGCCATGCAGCAGAACTTATTAAATCAGTTGGACGAATTGCAAAAATGCCATGTTAATGCAGTTATCTTTCAGGTGCGTCCGGAATGCGATGCATTGTATCAGAGTAGCATTGAGCCGTGGAGCCGCTTTCTTACAGGTGTGCAGGGAAAGGCTCCGTCACCTTACTGGGATCCGTTGCAGTGGATGATTGACGAGTGTCATAAACGCGGTATGGAGCTTCATGCATGGATTAATCCATACAGAGCCAAGACCAAAACCACTCATACGCTTGCTTCATCACATATTGCCATGACACATCCGGAACAGGTTTTTGAATATGACGGACAGCTCATTCTTAATCCCGGAATGCCGGAAAATAGAGAGTATATATGTCGTGTTGTAGATGATATTGTTTCTCGTTATGATGTGGATGGTTTGCATATTGACGATTATTTTTATCCTTATCCTGTGGCAGGGGTGACTATTCCGGACAGCAAAGAGTTTGCTAAGTATGATAATGGCATACGCGATATAGGTGATTGGAGGCGTTACAATGTTAATCTTTTCATAAAAGAACTCGGAGAAACCATACATAAACGTAAGCCGTGGGTGAAATTTGGCGTGTCGCCTTTCGGAATATATAGAAATAAGAAAAATGCCCCAAATATAGGGAGTGAGACCGGAGGTCTGCAGAATTATGACGACTTGTATGCTGATGTGTTGCTTTGGGTAAATAACGGATGGATAGATTATTGTGTCCCTCAGCTTTATTGGCAGATTGGTCATAAAACCGCAGATTATAAGACATTGATAAATTGGTGGAACCGTTATGCGTCAAACCGTCCGCTTTTTATCGGTGAGGACGTGGAACGTACTGTTAAATTTGCCGATCCAGACAATCCGTCTGTGAACCAGATGCCTGCAAAATATACGCTGCGTAGCCAGATGCGCAATGTTGATGGAGTAGTGTTATGGTATTCTAAGGCTGTTGTTGATAATGTAGGCAATTACGCGTCAGTGTTGAAAAACAACTATTGGAAATATCCGGCCCTGCAGCCGCTAATGCCTTTCATTGATGATGACAAGCCTAAAAAGCCAAAGAAGGTGAAACCTATATGGATGAACGATGGTTATATATTGTTCTGGACTCAGCCTAAAGGTGATGATTGGAACGACAAGGTTGTGAAATATGTCATATACAGATTCGCTCCTGGCGAGAAGGTTGACACGGATGACGCATCGCATATAATGGATATCACAGCCAATACATTCTATAAATTGCCCTACGTTGACGGCGAAACAAAATATACATATGTGGTTACGTCACTCGACCGTATGGGCAACGAGAGTAAAGGTGTGAAGAAAAAGATAAAGCTTTAAGGAAATAAAATAAATAGTCCGGCACGTGTGATAACCAAAACACGTGCCGGACTGTTTTATCTTATGTGGATGTTACGGAGTCATTTCGTCTGTCTTTGTTTAATAGACATTGCGACACTTGCCGTTGTGTTGCCTCATTTTTGCTGCTTATATCGCATAAATTGCATGGCGTTACATAACATCCCGGCGTTTGCCGATTATATTATTTATCATCTCCAAGTAGTTCTGTCAGAAATGAATTCAGGTCATCATTAAGATTTGCCATCAGATCTCCGCCGATGATTACCGTGTCATCATCAGATACATACAATTCAGAGATGTTTTCCTTTTCTTCATTCTCAAGAACAAAACTGTAAGGCTTCATTATCCCCATGTCGTCAATTACATCACGGAATTTATGGAGCGTGTTCTGCAGAGTGCTGGTAACGTCTTGGTAGAAGCTCTCATCAGTATTGTTTATCCATTGTTCGACGACACACCTTGTTATTTCGTTGTCGTCGTCATCGAATGAAATCATCTCGCCACTGTCTTGAGATACTCTTATGTGAATATCGGTCAGAAGCGATGTGTCTTCATTCTTCGGAAACTTCTGAATGGTTTTCTTTATGAAACGCTCAATCTGTTGGATGGTCTGCTCAGATGTTTTCATATCAGTATTTTATATAAAACATACTGCAAATATATGTATTTTTCGGGAATAGTTCAGTATAAATGTCGGAAAATATTAATGTTTTATTTGCTATTTAGAAATTATAATATTACTTTTGCAAGTATAGTCTTGGAATGTGTATGAGTCAGTCCTGTGACAAAATAGAGCATAGCGGAGTCGTTGTTTCCATTGATGGAGATTGCGCCGATGTGCGTATTTTGAGAACTTCTGCGTGTGCTTCATGCAATGTATCCCGGATATGCAATAAGACAGAAAGCCGGGAGATGAATGTTAAGGTACGTGGAATGCGTGTTTCAGACTTTAAAGAAGGAGACAATGTCGTGGTGACCATTAAGGCAAGTATGGCCCGTATGGCAGTGGTTTATGGCTTTGGCTTTCCACTCCTCATTATGCTTTTATCCTTTATTATAACTAAGACCTTTTGTAAAGATGATTTAATAACATCCGTTGTTTCTTTGGGGATGGTTGCAGTCTATTACGTTATTTTATATCTTTTGCGTGACAGGTTGGATAAGAAATTCCTTTTTGAAATTACGGATATAAAAAAGATTTAACTTGAAATGGATTATCTGCTGATTGCTGTTCTTGTTCTTGGCTTGATTGCATTTATTGCATCACTGGTTCTTTATGCATGTTCCAGAAAGTTTTATGTCAAGGAGGATAACCGTATAAGTGTTGTTTCAGAACTTTTGCCACACGCTAACTGTGGCGGATGTGGCTATCCCGGATGCTCAGGATTCGCTTCTGCTGTTGTCAGAGCGGCAGATGCCGGTTCAATAGATGGCTTGTCTTGTCCTGTCGGTGGAAACGAAACAATGAAACGCATTGCTGATGTTTTGAATGTGACTATAAGCACAGCTACTCCAAAAGTTGCTATAATAAGATGTGGCGGAACTCATGAGGTACGTCCTGAAGTTTCACAATATTCAGGTCTTCGTACTTGTTTTGCGGTCAATATGTGCAGTGCTGGTGAGACAGCGTGCGGATATGGTTGCCTGGGATGTGGCGATTGTGTTAAGGCATGTAAGTTCGGAGCTTTGTCTGTTAATCCGAAGACGGGAATTGCAGAGGTAGATAATTCAAAGTGTGTCGGTTGTGGCGCATGTGTGAATGAATGTCCGCGTAATGTCATAGAATTGCGCGATAGAGATGAAATTAAACCTTGTGTATATATAAGATGTATGAATTGCGACAGCGGACCTGTCGCATCCAAGGCTTGTGGTGTTTCTTGTATTGGTTGTGGCAAATGCGCAAAGGAATGTCCTTTAGGCGCAATCACTATAGAGCGTGGACTTGCATACATTGATACGGAGAAATGTAATGCTTGTGGTAAGTGTGTGACTGTATGTCCAAGACACGCTATTGGCATGTTTGTATGTAGCAAAGGAACTTGTTCTTGAATGTAAGATTCTTGATATACAATTACAGATTTTATGGTATAAATATTTCATTAAATGATATTTAAGACATTTAGAATCGGTGGTATCCATCCGGAAGAGAATAAAATAACGGCGGAGATAAAAACATGTATTGCGGATATTCCGCAACAGGCGTTCTTCCCGCTGTCACAACATATAGGGGCTCCAGCAGTACCTCTCGTAAAAAAAGGCGATAAGGTTAAGGTCGGTACGAAAATAGCAGAGGCAGGTGGTCCTGTATCTGCGCCTATACATTCTTCTGTATCGGGTACGGTGGCGAAAGTGGGAGCAATGATTGATGCTACCGGTTACAGCAAACCGGTGATAATAATAAATGTGGAGGATGATGTTTGGGAGGAGTTCATAGATAGGAGTGATAAGTTGGAACCTCTTGATAAGCATGACGAACTGACTCCAGATGAGATCATCAGACGCATAAAAGATGCAGGTATCACAGGTATGGGAGGCGCGGGTTTTCCTACACATGTGAAACTTAATCCGCCGGCATCTGCCAAAATAGACAGTGTTATAATAAATGCTGTTGAGTGTGAACCATATATTACGTCTGATTATCGGCTGATGATGGAACATGCGGATGAGATTCTTGTCGGCGTGAAATTATTGCTTAGGGCTGTTTCTGCGGAACACGGATACATTGGTATTGAGGCAAATAAGCCTAAGGCAATAAAGCTTTTCATGGAGAAAACAACAAACGATGATTTTATAAAGGTTGTTCCTTTAAAGCAGAAATATCCTCAAGGCGGTGAGAAACAGCTCATCGATGCTGTGATAAGACGCCAGGTTCCTGATCCTCCTGCCATTCCGGCTAATGTAGGAGCAGTTGTAGTGAACGTAGGAACTGCCTTTGCCGTTTATCAGGCCGTAATGAAAAATAAACCGTTGTTTGAGCGCTATACAAGTGTAACCGGTAAGAAAATCAGACAACCAAAGAATTTTCTCGTAAGGATGGGTACTCCGATAAGTCAACTTATAGATGCTTGTGGAGGACTGCCTGAAGGAGATAACAAGGTTATATCCGGTGGTCCAATGATGGGACGGGCCCTTATGAATACAGATGTTCCGGTTTGTAAAGGAACAAACAGCATAACAGTACTATCTGGTAAAGAGGCCAGACGTAATAAAAAAGTCGGTCCTTGTATAAGATGTGCGAAATGTGTTGGAGTCTGCCCGATGGGACTTGAGCCATATGTTCTTGCAACTTCTTCTGCAGCGCATAACTGGGCAAAGGCAGAGGAACATTTCATTACGTCATGTATAGAATGTGGATCATGTCAATACACGTGTCCGGCCAACAGACCAATGTTGGATAATATACGTCTCGGAAAATCAAAAGTGACAGCCTTGATAAAGGCACGTAAACAAAAACAATAATATAATGTCGAAACTGATTGTATCTTTATCGCCTCATATACATGGAAACGACAGCATAGAACGTAACATGTACGGAGTGATTATTGCACTGCTGCCGGCGCTGTTGGTCTCATTCTATTATTTTGGTATAGGTGCGGCTATCGTTTGTCTTACCAGCGTTGTAGCCTGCGTATTCTTTGAGTGGGTCATAAACCGCTATTTATTAAACAACCGTAATTTGTCTGTACTTGATGGGTCGGCTGTAATAACAGGGCTTTTACTTGCATTTAACCTACCGTCAAATATACCAGTGTGGATTGTAATAATAGGTTCTTTGGTTGCTATTGGCATTGGAAAAATGACATTTGGCGGCCTTGGGTGCAATCCTTTTAATCCGGCTTTGGTAGGAAGGTGTTTCCTTTTGGTTTCATTCCCGGTACAGATGACCTCGTGGCCAGTAGCCGGACAGCAATTACGTTATATGGATGCAGTGACAGGTGCGACTCCATTAAGCCTTATGAAAGAAGCTGTCAGAACAGGCGACGCTTCAATCCTGGAGAAAATGCCTGATTCTTTGAGCTTGCTGTTAGGCAGTAACGGTATAGGTCTTGGTGGAGGAACAATAGGCGAGGTGTGTGCCTTAGCATTATTGATAGGTCTGGTCTATATGCTATGGAAGAAAATTATCACATGGCATATACCATTGAGCATAATGGCAACGATACTCGTTTTTTCAGGCATTTTACATATGGCAGCTCCTTCGTATGCCGATCCGATGACGGTACTTCTCTCCGGTGGTGTGATGCTGGGAGCCATATTTATGGCCACAGACTATGTAACATCGCCTATGACGCATAAAGGTCAGATCATATATGGTATCTCAATAGGTATCCTGACAATCGTTATCCGTAACTGGGGATCTTATCCTGAGGGCATGTCGTTTGCAATTCTTATAATGAACGCATTTACTCCTTTAATCAATATGTATGTAAGGCCGAAACGTTTTGGTGAGGTAAGAAAATAAAAAACATTGATATGGAAAAGTTAAAGTCATCATTTCGTAATATGTCATTGGTTCTTGTGGCTGTAGCTGTGATTACTGGTGCTTTGCTGGCTTTTATGAATCATATTACTGAAGAGCCTATAAGAATACAGGCGGACAAGGTGCTTTCTGATGGAATAAAAGATGTTATGTGCAACAATAATGTTGTAGTTGAATCATCAGACAGCATTGTTATAGATAACAACAAACGGCAGGAACTGTTTGTTGTTTACCGTATTCTTGGCAATAATGGTGATAATATAGGCGTGGCGATAGAAAGCAGCGTGATGGGATTCGGCGGAGAGCTGAAAGTCCTGATAGGTTTTGATGAAAAGGCAAAGATACTTGGATATACTATATTGCAGTCTTCAGAAACGCCAGGCCTTGGAACGAAGGCGGATAAATGGTTTGCAGAGGGCGGTAAAGGTAATATTATAGGTCATGACATGTCTGACGGTAAGCCTTTGTCAGTAAAAAAAGATGGTGGTACAGTTGATGCAATTACGGCATCAACCATCACAACAAAAGCATTTCTAAAGGCGGTTAATCAAGCCTATGCAGTCTATGCAAAATATCAGAAACGTAAGGATTGAGACAGCTTGTTGTGTCTTGTACAAAATAAAATAATTGGGACGATGAAATATCTGAAAATAATAATAAACGGCATTGTGCGGGAGAATCCTATATTTGTTCTTCTGCTTGGCATGTGTCCTACGCTTGCTACTACGACATCAGCCATTAACGGAATGTCGATGGGATTGGCTACAATGTTTGTATTGATATGTTCTAATGTTGTCATTTCGCTTGTTAAGAATCTGACACCGGACAGTGTGCGCATTCCCGTCTTTGTTGTTATAATCGCTTCGTTTGTTACAATATTGCAGATGTGTATGCAGGCATATTTTCCGGCAATAAACAAATCGTTGGGAATATACATACCGTTGATTGTGGTTAATTGTATAATATTGGGACGTGCTGAGGCTTTCGCTTGCAAGAACGGGGCTGCTGCGAGTTTCTGCGATGGCCTTGGTATAGGTGCCGGTTTCACTGTCGCACTCACCATTCTTGGTATGGTGCGTGAGCTGTTGGGTGCCGGCTCTTTGTTCGGTGTCACAATACTTCCGGAAACAACGAACATGCTGCTTTTCATATTGCCCCCGGGAGCATTTATCACATTGGGATATCTTATAGCATTAGTCAACAAACTTAGAAAATAATTACTATGGAATATATATTGATATTCATATCCGCGATATTTGTAAACAATATTGTTCTGTCACAGTTTCTTGGCATATGCCCGTTTCTTGGCGTGTCAAAGAAGGTTGAGACTGCACTGGGTATGGGGATGGCTGTAGCTTTTGTGCTTACTCTTTCAACTATAGTGACTTATCTGGTTCAGAAACTTGTGCTCGAGCCGGCAGGGCTTCAGTATATGCAGACGATAGCGTTCATTCTAATAATAGCTTCGTTGGTGCAGATGGTTGAGATAATTCTGAAGAAAGCATCGCCAGTGATGTATCAGGCGTTAGGTATATTTCTTCCGTTGATAACGACAAACTGCTGTGTGTTGGGTGTTGCCATTCTGGTGATACAAAAAGACTTCAACCTTGCAGAAAGCATAATATATGCATTCTCAACAGCTGTAGGATTTGCTCTCGCTCTTGTTGTCTTTGCCGGTCTGCGCGAGCAGTTGTCTATGGTGAATATTCCTAAGGGCATGCGTGGAATGGCTATCGTGCTTGTCACAGCCGGTCTCTTGGCATTGGCTTTTATGGGATTCAACGGAGTTGACAACGGTCTTAAGACCATGTTAGGATTGGAATGATAGGGATAAAAAGTATTAACATAAAAACTAAATTTATGAAACAAACAATTTTGGTTACAGGAGGAACCGGTTTTATCGGTTCACATACTACTGTAGAACTGCAACAGGCAGGATACAATGTGGTTATTGTCGATAATCTGTCCAACTCAAAGATTGAAGTGCTTGACGGAATAGAGAAAATAACGGGTGTACGTCCTGCTTTTGAACAGGTTGATCTTCGTGAAAAGGATGCGGTTGAGGCTGTATTCGCAAAATATCCTGAGATAGAAGGTGTCATTCATTTTGCAGCATCCAAAGCAGTGGGAGAGAGTGTTGAGAAACCGTTGCTGTACTATCGTAACAACATCGTTTCGCTCATAAATATTCTTGAACTCATGCCCAAATATAATGTTAAAGGCATAATATTCTCGTCAAGCTGTACTGTATATGGACAGCCGTCTGAGGAGAACCTGCCTGTTACAGAAGAAGCCCCGATACAGAAGGCTCTCTCTCCGTATGGCAATACGAAGCAGATAAACGAGGAGATAATCAACGATTACATACATAGCGGCGCACCGATAAAGTCAATAATTCTGCGCTATTTTAATCCGATCGGAGCTCATCCGTCGGCATATATTGGAGAACTCCCGAATGGTGTGCCGATGAATCTTATCCCGTTTGTGACACAGACAGCAATCGGCATTCGCAAGGAACTGAAGATTTTCGGCAACGACTACAATACTCCTGACGGAACATGTATTCGAGACTATATTTATGTTGTCGATCTTGCCAAGGCCCATGTGGCTGCCATGGCCCGTGTACTCGATAAAGAGACCGATCCGGTTGAGGTATTCAACATCGGAACAGGTAAAGGTGTTTCCACACTTGAGGTCGTAGAAGGTTTTGAAAAAGCTACCGGTGTTAAGCTGAACTGGAGTTTCGCGCCGCGTCGTGAAGGTGACATCGAAAAGGTTTGGGGTAATGTGGATAAGGCAAATAAGGTGCTCGGCTGGAAAGCAGAGACTCCTCTTGAAGATGTACTTGCCTCAGCCTGGAAATGGCAGAAGAAACTTCGTGAAGACGGTATCATGTAAAGATATAAATAAGAAATACCAGAAAGCCGCATCGCAACAAGCGATACGGCTTTTTTAGTTGTTTTATGTAAATGGTTGTATTTTGTCAAGACCGTTGTTATAAAATCCTTTGCTACTAAAGTTTTTTAATCATTCTTCCTTCCATAGTTCGCCAGTCAATCTTGGAACCATCTTTTAAAAGACTTTCTTCTGAATTGAAAACTCTAAGAATGTTAAGGCACTTGGCAATACGGTAAGCTCCGCAGGCTCCATCAAGATTTTCTTGATGGGTAGTGAGCGTTGTAATAAGTGCGTCCGTTTTTAGATTTGCTCGACAATGTCAGTGTGTCCTTGTCGAGTGATGTATTTTATACCTTTTTATAAGTTACAGTTTGTCTATTACTTTTATATTTTGTAATATCTTTTTATTTTACTTAAAGTCTTATAGCTCACGTTAATTATAACACGCGTACGACTCTTATTCCAATTTGTGACCGTTGTTGCATCATATACTGATAAAGAGTCTTTTTTTCTTCTACAACCTTTTTGTGTATAGAGGATGCATTAAGTAAATGAAGATTTCCGTTATGCCACACGGCGAAACCTATGTGGGATATGTCCAATCCCTTTTTATTTGTAACAATAGCGAGAATATCTCCATCGTGAATGAAAGATTTCAGCTTCTCAGGATGTTTCAACTTTTCTTTGGTAATATATTTGTATGACTTCCCATCAAAGTTCTTCTCCATATAGGATATTTCATTAATAAGAGATTTGTCATGAGCCAATGCCGGATATTTATTCGGATTATGACTCATGTAATGTATATCATATACCTTACTTCTCACAATCGAGGTATCTGACGGAACAATCTCTCTGACAATTCTCTTATGTTCGTTCTGTTCAATCCAATACGAAAAATAATGCAGTCGGGTTGTGTATGAAACCTTGCCGTTCTTATACCTTATTTTTTTTAGATAATTACAGAAATCATTAAACGATGTCTTGTTGTCCTTAATGCATAAATATAGTGAAAGTACCGTTTCCACATAGGTCGTACAGTCGAGTTGTCGAAGGTTTACAACCAACTGTTCCTTATTTCTATTTTCCAGTGTCTGGCCTACATAAGGGACTGACTTTAGCTTTCTTGCAAAATATATAAGGGATTTATCTTTTGTTATTCCGTCTTTTTTACATGACTGCAACAAATTGATCACAGTCAGGCTGTCTTTTGTTGTGTATTTAATGTCTGTTTGAGAATAGGCATAGAGATGCCCGCACAATATGAGAATTAACGATAGAATATGTTTCATGACTATTATTTTCGATCAAAATTAAAACCTATGTAGATATTCAGACTTCCAAAGAAATTATTAGTGGAAAACTGTTTTTTACGGTAATTATATGAATGTAATATTGTACTTGCTCCAAAATACCATTTAGTATTGTTCCATACAATACCGAAACGGCCCACACCGTCTATATTGATGTTACGTATGGAAAAATCTCTTAATGAGAAATTCTCATGTTTCACATCGCTTGTCGTGTGTTTATATCCTAAAGCTAAAGATAATGATGATGCAAAAAGCCAGTTCCGGGCAAATACCCAGTTGTATCCGTAACCGCCGGATATAGAAACATCTGTATATTTGATTTTTCCGGATATGACATTTTTATCCAAGTATTTATCTGTAACATCACTTCCGAGAATGTTGGATATGGTGGTATTTAGTTTTTGCCAATCAATGCTGAGTGTATGTTTTGTATATCCTATTCCTATCATGGGTGAGCCGCAGCTTCGCCGCTGTACGGTGCTTTGACTGAACGCTGCCGGATAAGAAAAACGTCTGTGATTGAATATATAATATATATTAAAACCTTTTATGCTTGCAGTTACACCATCATAATCGACGTCCTTCAGCGGTGCAGTATCCACGTCTTTTCCCAAATAAACATAACGCATTTTATAATCGTTACCTGTTTTTCTGTAAAAAAGATCGATGCCTATCTGTGAGCTGTATAGACTAAGATCAAATTCCTTTTTTGCATTTTCGTCATTCAAGTGCGTAAGGTCTATGGTATAGCCCAGAAATATCCATCTCCATCCGGCATAAGGACCAAGTTTTATTGACGGTTGCGGGGCAAACGTGAAAACATTCCCTTTAGGCGTAGATATGCGGTAAATCTCATAAGTATTTGTGTTTTGTAGCATCAAGGTGTAATTATAATGTTGAGGCTCAATATAATTCGTATCTACTCTGCTGAAATCTTTTACAAATTCATACAGCCCATCAACAACTTTTCCAAGGAAAGTTCGTTTCTTTGGAATACTGTCGTTTGATGCACAGCATTCTGTAGATAGGAATATAATAGTCAACAATATAAATACAGACTTCATATTATAGTTTTCCCAGTATTCTGTCTAATACCCAATTTACCGGTGTCGCGCTGACACTTGTACAATTGCATATTCCGATGCCTTGCAGGTCTTCTATTACGGATTTTATTATAGGAAGCTGTACGTAAGGCGGATTAGGCACCACTATGTTGGTTGCCCCTTCGCTCGTGACAAGATATATTGGGTCATAATTATATATTGAGAATGACAGCATTCCTTTGTCTCCGATAACTTCTACTTTGTCTTCCTTGGCACTCTGATGGCCGACAAAACACCACGAACCGCTTCCCGGTACGCCGTTCTCAAATAAAAAACATGCGCTAATGTTGTCTTCTGCATTATACAGATTGGCACGGTTGGCACAGTATCCGTGTGCACGGGTTATGACGCCGAAGATGTTCTGGAGTATATCAAGCTGGTGAGGTGCCAGGTCGTAGAAATATCCTCCACCCGAGATGTCAGGCTGTAAGCGCCATGGCAGATTCTGATTGCTTTGATAGTCCAAATCGCGTGGCGGTACAGAAAATCTTATCTGTACGTTGGAAATGGTGCCGATCGTGCCGTCGTTGATTATTTTTTTTACTTTCTGGAAGTAGGGGAGATAACGCCTGTAGTATGCAACGAAACAGGGAATGCCGGTCTGTTGGCTGATGCGATTGATTCGGGCGCAGTCCTCATAGCTTGCAGCTAAGGGCTTTTCTATGTACACCGGCTTGCCTGCTCTCATTGCCATGATTGCAAATGTGGCATGACTTGAGGGTGGCGTCGCTATATATATGGCGTTTACATCGGGGTCTTCGATAAGAGATAACGGGTCGCTGTACCATTTGGGAATGCCGTGTCTTTCCGCGTATGAGCGTGCTTTCTCTATGCTACGGCTCATTACTGCAACGACATGAGACCCCGGAACCTCGTTGAAAGCCGGTCCGGATTTTTTTTCGGTGACCTCACCACAACCAATAAATCCCCAGTTTACATTCTTCATTCTAACAGTTTGTTTTTTAGTGTTGTTTCAACCAATTATCTATTAATTGTCTTGCTATGCTTAACTTCTCCGGGATACGTGGCAGGCTGTTCTTATTAAACCAGCCCCCATTCCTCAATTCAGAGCGCTGCAAAGTAATCTCACCACTTTCATATTCTGCGTAAAAACCTACCATAAGTCCGGATGGATATGGCCACGGCTGTGATGAATGATATCTTATGTTCTTTATTTTCAGTCCGGTCTCTTCTTTTACCTCTCTTATTACTGCTTCTTCCAGTGTCTCGCCGGTCTCGACAAATCCGGCCACAAGACCATAAAATTCATATTTGAAATTGTTTGCATGCACGAGAAGTAAATCGTCCCCACGGTTCACCAGTACAATGATTGCGATGGACAGTTGAGGCCATACTTCCTTGTTGCAGTTTGGACATATCTTTGATATTTCCGTATGTTTCACCATCCGTGTGCCGCATGCGCCGCAAAATTGAGTGTTCAGGTCCCAGTGTATCAGTTCCTCACACTTACCTGCTTTAAGATAAAGTATATCGGACAGTTTATAATATGACTGTCGTAGACCGCACCATTCAAGTCTTGAGTCGTGAACCAACGTGGTGTCACTGATTGCATATGTCTTGACATCAATACCGTCAATGGATGTCGGTACATTGATGATGTTTGTCTGTTTATTTGTTTCTGTTGGTGGCTGTTCCTGACATGGAATGGTATATGAGTCATTGTCCTGTTTTTCAAGCAGAACATTTCCGTTGCAAAATACAAACCAATAAGACATTGTGTGTTTATTTTATGTTTTGAAAAAGAAACTATATTTGCAAATATAATACGAATTATTATATTTGGCAAGTTTTTTGAGGATTAATGCGTGTTTGAGTGTGGGGGATATTATATATCACAATCTTATACATATAAAATATTCTGGCTCACACAATAGGTAGCGTTAGAAAATAAAAAAGCATATCTTCGCATCTTTGAAAGTTCAATGTCATAACCTTTAGTAAACTTTATGTGGCTCGGAATAAAATCAGAGTGGAATGTTTTTATTCATGAAGTATCATATAACATTGGACAGTTGCATTGGCGATATAGGGCCGTATAAAAAAGAGATACCGCATTTGTTAATCTAATAATAGATTCACGCTGCCGCGATTGGCAAATCGTCACCACCCGAAGGACGCATGCCTACAGTGTTCCTTCTCACGTTTCATGTCAGCTTTTGGGGAAAACTTGACTGACAAACTTACAGATTTTTTTGACTCTATTTTGACAAAATGAAATCAGAAAATAGACGTAAAGAAATGTTAGATACACTATCGTGGAGGTCATTCCCGGCTGTACCGGCTTGCCATATACCCTCGTTTGTAGTCCGGAATAATGCGTCTTACATTCTGGTTAAGCCCCTTTTAAGGTCTGATTACGCCCGTATTAGGGCGTGATACGGTGTATTTCAGGCCCCGATATGGGCTTAATCGCATACTGAAACGGTGCTTATTGCGTAATGAAAAAACAGATACTGGATGTAACTTGTTGATGTTCAACAGTTTATACAAACCGCTCATAATTCACGTATTTGCACCCGATGGAGAATCAACCTGCAAATACGCGCTTATTTTATGGGGTAGGGCAGGATACTCAGACGGAAAAATCAAGATCTGCTTATAATTTGAAAGTAGCCCACATGGTATTCCTTCGACATAAGAAACCAGCGGTTATACGGTATTAAAGTCGCAGTATTTTGTTTAACCTCATCCACGCTTAATTTTTACCGAGCTGTTGTTTGTCAGTAGGATGAATAGGCATAATATTTGCTATGTCTTTATAAAAAATAAAAATAAGTAAAAAAGGAGGAAATCGTATGGCTTTCATTGATTACTATAAAATACTTGGTGTAGATAAGAATATACCACAGAAGGATGTAAGGGAGGCTTATCGTAAGAGAGCTAAACAGTTCCATCCTGATTTGCATCCAAATGATCCTAAGGCTAAGGCGAAGTTCCAGGCCCTGAACGAAGCTTATGATGTAATTGGAGATCCTGAAAAAAGAAAGAAATACGATCAGTATGGTGAGAAATGGAAAGAAGCAGACGCCTTCAATAAAGCAGGTGGTAACGCCGGAAGTGACAGCTTCTATTGGAGCGAAAACGGAGACTCACCGTTTGGAGATTTTAATTTCAGCTCTTTCGGAAACGGACAACGCTTCTCTGATTTCTTCCAGGATCTATTCGGACAGGGTGCACGCACCAGAAGGACTACAAGAGGAACTCAGCACAGCGGCGAGATGAATGCCGTCGTAAATATAGACCTTTATACGGCTCTTCTTGGTGGAGAGGTGATAATACATTTGGGTGATGGAAGCAAAGTTAAATTGAAGGTAAAACCGGAGACTCAGAATAACACAAAGGTTCGTTTGAGAGGAAAGGGATATAGTCGTGGAGACGGTACTTTCGGCGACCTCATCATTACATATAATGTTGTTCTGCCACAGAATCTGAGTGAGCACCAGAAGGATTTGATACGACAGATGCGCGACAGTCAATATTGATGTCGGTAAAGCGTGAATGTCCGAATCAATAATCATTCTATGGAAATATATTGATCCGTTCACATTCTTGAGAGATCTGATAAGGATGGTATAAATAACGTTGTTGTATTGCAGGAAGATAAAATAAGAGAGAATAGAATGCATATTGTCGATGGCAGACAATAGAGTTTTATGTTATTCATTAAGGCTGGCTTCGTTTACGAGGTCAGCCTGTTTTTTTATGTGAGCTCGACATCTTTAAAATGTTATAATATCTGTTTTGGAAGGATATGATGATTTACCGGACAGTAGTAAAAACTAACAAAGTATGATTAAGGGTTATACGATATTCCTTGGTGGTGCCGGTATCGGTAGTATAGTGGTAACAAGAAATGCGGTAAACTGTTCCCCGAATTTTATTTCTCCTCACTTCTGCAATAGAAGAATGGGGATTATTAAAACAATTGTTAATGTCTAACAGCCTGTCTTCCAGTTCGGTTAATTTCAGAAACCGAATCAGCCTGACGCAAGATTTCAAATCAGAAGTTCAGATAGGCGGAAGTTATCTTTATGCCTTTTCGAACCAGTCTCCGACAACTAAAACATTTGCCGACAACGAACGGACTTCGATTAATGAAACTACGGATATTCATCTGCATGAGGGAACCATCAAATTGTCCGTACCGTTAAATAAAAGAGGAAGTTCAATAGAATTAACTGCCGACTATTTGAACAGGAATAGTAAAAATAACTCGCTGTATTACATCGGAGAGGACAATGATGGTAATATTGCGGAACAGAATAATCTCAACTTATGGAAGTTTAAGGCTGATGTTCTGTACCCGTATAGTCGTTCACTTGTATTTAAATTTGGAACATCTACACAATTATTATCTTCACGATATAGTCCTTTCGTGAGTAAGACAAGTGATCGTTTTAATATGAGTACGACGACTACGCTGACCTCCGGAGTGACTCCGATTGTTTATGCTGTAGCGCAAGGAAAAATCAGTATATTCCGATATGATGCAGGTTTGAACTGGCAACTCAATCATATCAGTTATAACGATTTGACAAGCGATGTTCATGCACATAACAATCAATGGGGTATCAATCCTACAATTCAGGTAATGATGCCATTTGGAAAAATGAAAGAACATAATCTGATGCTTAGTTATAAGCGGACAATGAGCGACATTCCATATTCTGCAATATCTTCGGCTGTCACATGGATAGATTCATATAACTACAGTATAGGTAATGCAAATCTGAAAGCGCCTTCGTCTGATATGCTGATGGCCGGTCTTTCTATGTTTAGGAATAAGGTGACGCTTATTGCTATTTATGCTTACGTGCATAACCGTATATATTGGCAAACCTTTAGTGATGAGGAAAATCCTGAAAATCTTTATACGAAACCCATTAATCTTTTAGGACAGTCTTATTGGGAGTGGGAGCAGAATATATGGAAGCTCCGACTAAATGGTGGAACTTCAAATTGTCGGGGCGTGTGGAGATAACTCTTGAGAATTTAAAAGTAGGTACGATATATTATAATAACGTGAGTTCGATATAAAATCAAAAAATAGAAAGTT
>ULRG01032099.1_pt1 | contig 51000 bp, 37 predicted proteins | sample 1955211 | NCBI WGS metagenome assembly ULRG01 (sample SAMEA4835676, study PRJEB28245) | human gut metagenome | biome: gut microbiome; material: fecal sample | place: Denmark | collected 2008
GGCTTTATAATAAAGGAGTTTGCCTGTTGCTTGAATACGATATTACTCTTTCCGCTCTGTAAAATCCGATACAGGAAAAGGCTACAGCGTAAACAGCACCATCCTTAAAGGCAAAGCACAATGTCTTTGCGGCGGGAACGGGGAGTTACGCTCAGTTTCCGCACCTTACCTGCGGCAAATTCCACCTCCACAACCGTCTTGTCCGGAGCATGCAACTTAAACCGCACATCCTTATCGGCCGGCCAGCACGGCAGTACATATATTTTCTGTCCCACCGTCTGCAACAACATTTCCTGCAAACCTATCATGCCGGACCCTCCCCAATTGTGGTCGGGCACCCAGTCGTGTCCAGGGCCCCAGAACGTAGGAAAGCGGCGCGGCGAATTTCCCAGTTTCTTCAGATTATACTCATAAGCTTCACGCACCATCCCCATACGGGCATAGAAAATCCCATCCTGATGCCAGCTGATGACCATGTTCTTGGGAAAATTGCCATGTTTCCACGTATTGCGGAATATCGGGATGAAGGGACTTTGAAAGTCGTAACGGTTGAAGGGGAAAAGTGGATAGAACTGCGGGCATTCCACATTCTGATACCGGATATAGGATTCGGCCGGCAGCATAACGCTATCTCCCTGAACCACGCCAAAGGACGGTTCGGGCAAATGGCGAAGATAATCGGCCAAAATAAGTCCTTTCGGATGCGGAAAGGCTGTCACTTTCCAGCGTCAGCAAGCTTTCGATACACGAGCGGATACCCGCAATCAGGTCGGTCGGATTTTTGGCTCCACGATAAGACTCACAGGATGTGGAGGGATAGAACACCAGTTTTCCGTTTTCGTCGTAAGGTTTTCCATTACGCATCAGTTGACGCTTGCGATAATGCTCGTCAAAGAAAATCAGCGACTCCTTTATAAAAGGCAGATAAGCGTCAATGTTCCGCCCGGTAAAACGATGATATTCCAATATCATATATGCGTGTTCCACCTGCGATTCCCAATGATAGGCTATGGAACCGTTGGCCATCACTCCTTTTTCCACCACTCCGCCGTAGCTTGACGTGGCATTTGCCTCAGGCGAACCAAAGGGGACCTCACGTCCGCGGCGACGCGCCGATCCGCTGTCCCAGCCCCATCCCGCACCAAAGTCAAGGCCCGCATCGTTGGCATATTCACAAAACGCAGCTCCGCGATGTCCAAAAGCCCGGGCCACCTTCATGCGGGCACCGGGAAGTCCCTTGCGATACAGTTCAAATTGCGGAAGCATACCTTCAAAATCGCCACTCTTGAGCATCGGCCAGAACAGCAGGCGCTGGTTCTGCGCGGTAAAGACATCCCCTCCCCACTGCCGCCAGTCAGGGTCGTGCTGCATTCCGGCATCAACAAACACGGGGTCGAAAGTCAGATTGCCACCATTGAACTTAGTGGGATAATCGCCATACATATTCCCGCCAAGCTGATAACGGAAGAGTTGATAATTGCGCCCCATCTCCCACTCGGGTGAGTTCCAGTTGCCCGTTTGTCCAATCTGAATCCAGCTGCGGTCCCAGAAATCACGCCACCAGCGGCGGTTTTTCGCGGGATTTCCCTGTTCACGTGCCGTCGCTTTCGCTATTTCAAGCATATTGGTTCTCCAGCGGCTGATGTCTTCCGTCTGTTGCTTTTGCGTAGCCACCTGAACATGGAAACGGCGTTTTTTCTCCTTGCTCTGCAAACGCCAGGCACGGAACGGAGTGCCGGCATAACTACCATCCGTACTGTCGGCCGGCTGCATGCCCTCTCCACTGAGGTAGCCTCCAAAAGCCAGGTGACTCATCAAATCGGTAATTTCATCACGCCGGTCCGTCAATCCCTGCTGTTCCAGCATTACTTCCGTCGAAAGAATACGTTCCGGATTGTAATGATAAAAAAGGACACCGCCGCTACAAAATGAAGTATAATCACGCCGTTTGACCACACGCCCCGGATAGCCCTCAAGTCCAAAGCAACCGAAACGGCCACGCTGTTCGTCGGCCAGTTCGCGATCGTCCAGCCGCCAGTTCTCATAGAAAGCCTCCAGGCCGACGGGACGATTGGCCTTCACATCCATGTGGACAGAATGAGTAAAAATATCTACCCACAAATCAACCGTAGCTGAAAGTTCGTCGGCTCCGGTGGCCGTTATGCGTATGGAACCGTCGGCCAGACGGAGCTGCTGACTGAACTTGGCCGAAGCATCAAACGGATTGGGCGACAGCCGCAAGCGGACTCTGCCCAACTTGAGATATTCACCGTTCTCGCTGAAGCATCCGCTGCGCTGCAGATACAACAACAAATCGCCGGACTCAACCCATACGTTACAGCCCAAATCGCCTCCTCCAAACGGCATGGATTCCGAAGAATTCTGTGAAGGATGTGTCCACACCACATCATACTGGCTGGTCCAATGGAACGGACGAGCCTTCATTAGAAAAAACGGCATCAGCACCACCAGCGCCAATACCCCCAATCTGTTTTTCATAGAAATAGGATAAATGTAAAAATTCAAGAAAGATCAGCCGGAAGCGTACTTCCGGAAAAAACTCCGACATATGTCCGCATGCCTTCCTCAGCAAACGGACACACGGGAAACGCCAAGGAAAAATCATGCCTGACGCTCACGCACCAGCACGAGCGCTTCGCTAACGGCAACCACTACGAGCGGGGTGCCTTCTTCGATAAAATTGCCTGCCGATTTCACTTCTACCGTCTTACCGGCAATTTCGGCGTTTCCAATCAAAGCCAGACGGGTAAGCGCCACTCCTTCGTCGCCCACCTTCACGGACAACTGGTCCTTCGTGGCATTCGTGGAATCAATGCTGCTGTGCAGCGAAACCTTGTCAATAGTCTTGGAACGAGCCACCCAGACGAGCAGCACAACAGTCAGCAGCGCAAAACCGGCCAGCGACAAGGCCGCCGCCAACATTCCGTATTCTTCGAATATCAACACTTCGGCCACCAACGCACTGATAATGGCCGCAATACCGGAAATACCAAAACCGGGGACAATCAACACTTCGACCGCCATCAGCACGAGGGCCAGCAGCACGAGTATAAGAATCAGTAAACCTGTAGCCATGTTTTTCCGTATTTTTTCAAGTTATCCACCAACAGACTGTCCTGCCGGTTCGGCGGACAGGCAGAGCCATCACCCCTGGCGGTACGGTCAGAATGCCGCACGGTATTTTCCCTCTTCCTTATCGTCGAGCATAGAAAGATAGGAAGCGTAGCGGGACGGGGCAAGCCTGTGCTCCTCGAGAGCCTGCAACACGGCACACCCCGGCTCATGAGTGTGCGTACAATTGTAAAAGCGACAATCGGGCGACAGAGCAAAGATGTCGCGGAAATAATGCGCAATCTCCTCCGGCTCCATGTCGAAAGTTCCAAATCCTTTGATTCCGGGAATATCAATCACGCTTCCCCCTCCGGGCAAATCGTACAACTCGCTGAAAGTGGTCGTATGCATTCCCGTACCGTGGGCTGCCGAAATCTCGGCCGTACGCACATGCGCATCCGGCACAAGCAGATTCAGCAGGGTGGACTTCCCTACTCCGGAATGTCCGGCCAGAAGACAAACCTTTCCCGCCATCATCTGACGCAACGGACCGACGCCGTCGCCCGAAAGCGCGGAAACGGCAAAGCAGTCATAACCGACTTCACGATATATGCCCATCAGATATTCCTGCAACTCGCGCTCTTCGCCCGACAGTTCATCGCTCTTATTGAAAGCGATAACTACAGGCACCCGGTAAGCTTCGGCCGAAGCCAGGAAACGGTCAATGAAAGTGGTCGACGTTTCGGGACGGGCAACAGTCACCAGGAGAACAGCCAAATCGACATTGGCTGCCAGGATGTGACTCTGCTTGGACAGATTGGAAGCCTTGCGGACAATGTAGTTGCGGCGCTCGTCAATCTCCACGATGAAAGCCGCTCCCTCGCCGCTGGACAATACCGTCACGCCGTCGCCCACTGCCACCGGATTGGTAGAGCGAATGCCGCGCAAGCGAAAGTTCCCCTTCACCTTGCACTCCAGTATGCGGCCGCCGTCAGTGCGCACCTCGTACCAGCTGCCCGTGTTGCGCACCACCATGCCGTGAAGCGTCTCGCTCCGCTCGCCGTGTGCGGCCTCGGCCATTCTGTTGTCCTTCCTTTCCTTTCCCATAAACGTCAAACAGAAAAAATATCCCTTCCGCCGCCCTGCGCAACGGCCGGGGTAAAAGGCAGATTCGCCGCCGGCATTCTGCCAGCCGTACGGGCCTTCTTCACGCCTTTTCCGGAGCAGCGGGCCCGGAGCCAGCCTTCTGTGGCTGCGGCTCCGGCCTGCTCCCCACGTCAATATCCGGCCGGGCTTTGCCGTCCGGCAGCGGTGCGGTTACACCGTCATGATTTCCTTGTTCTTCTCGGCCAGCAGTTCGTCCACCTTCTTAATCATCTTGTCGTGGATTTTCTGCAAATCATTCTCAGCATCCTTTTCCATGTCTTCAGAAAGTCCGTCCTTGATTGCCTTCTTCAGCTTGTCGATGCCGTCGCGGCGGGCATTACGGATAGCCACTTTCGACTCCTCGCCTTCCTTGTTGCACTGTTTGGTCAGGTCGCGGCGACGCTCCTCGGTCAAGGGCGGGATAGCCAAACGGATGACTTCACCGTTGTTTTCCGGCATAATGCCAATGGCGCTGTCGATGATAGCCTTTTCAATGGGGCGGAACATGGACTTGTCCCACGGCTTGATGGCTATGGTACGGGCATCGGGCGTAGTGAGCGCCGCCACATTGTTGATGGGCACCATAGAGCCATAGGAATTCACACGTATCTCGTCAAGGATATGCACATTCGCCTTACCTGCGCGGATGTGCGAAAGTGTCTCTTCGAGATGCATCACACTCATTTCCATCTTTTCCTCACATTCTGCGAGGCACTGCTTTACGTCTAACATTGCTGTCTGTATTTAGATTATTATGTATATATATTAATGTATGCATGCCGGATGCGGAATGCCATTCGAACCAAGCCCGCCCGACAAGTCATCCGGTTTTCAAGGATATTCCCGCCGCAGCAGACCGGTCCATCCGGCAGCATCGGCCTCATCCGAAGCTCTGCACAGCGCCCGGCATTTTCAGAAAATGCCACGGCAATATTTTCTACAAAAATAAACAAATATCCTTACATGGCAAGCAATATCCCACTGCTTTGCTCTTTTTTATTTAAGTTTCGGAGATGTGTTTCGACTATCTGCTTGCAGGAAGCAGGTGTAAGGATACATTCTCTTATTTAATCAACAGCGGATAGTCATTCAAACTACGCAAGTTTTCCAAAACAGGCCATGTCTGCTATATATTCTTTGGAAATGATAAATAATTATATATCATTTCCATAAAAACAGCACTATAATAGCAATAAAATCGCAAAAAACATTATTTTCCTTGCGGATGTAAAATAAATTAATTAAATTTCATAATTATAATTTTATTTAGGAAAGTCAAGGAATTTTGATGCCCTGAACAAGGAAAACAACTAATTGTAGGACCCTCTTAATTTCATTCATTATGGCAAAGAAAATTAAAATTAAGGTGTTCAACACACTGGAACTTAATAATGTAATGGTATCCGGCTGGTATTCATACCAAAATAATCCCAATCAAAAATACGGATTATTCACCGAAACAACAGACGGACTGGAAAAAGAACGTGAAGTACCTTGCACAAAATTCATGAAGCCCAATGTCAAAATCATTTCTACTAATCTTTCGCAGATATATATAAAAATCCGTCATTGTGATTCCAATCTGATATACGAACATGAGTACAGGAACTGGAATGATGATATATGCATAGGCTGGCTCAGAGCCGGTAATTTGGGTAGTGAAACTGTAAACTGGTTTTTCAACGGCAAAAATGACTGTTGGTATAATGGAGGAGAAAAAGGTGAGTCGCTGGTGGTTTCACATCAGGTAATCTGTGGAAATATACCGCCTACTGTCGGTTCCGGAAATCAGCCTTCAGAGCAACCGAACGATACTGAGGAGAAGGAAGATGGCGGACATTACACCGGCTCCCAAGGCAACAGTTCACCCTCCGGCGGGCACTATGTCCGCCCAGGTTCCCAAGAAAGTAGTTCTCCCTCCGGTGGGCATTACGTCCGCCCAGGCTCTCAAGAAAGCAGTTCATCTTCCGGCGGAAATTATATCCGCCCAGACTCCCAAGGAAGCAGTTCTACTTCCGGTGGACATTATGTCCGCCCGGGATCAGAAGGGAACAGCTCTACCCCCAACCGACTTTATCCGACAGGGAAAGGTTCGATTTTAGAAAAATACATGAATGAAGACGGTTCTCCAAAAGAACCTAATAGACTTTATCCTACGCCTTTAGGGTCGCGCGGCTCCTCCAAGTCAGAAGACACTTCTACCCCCAACCGACTTTATCCGACAGGAAAAGGTTCGATTTTAGAAAAATACATGAATGAAGACGGTTCTCCCAAAAAACCTAATAGACTTTATCCTACGCCTTTAGGGTCGCGTGGATCCTCCACACCAGAGGACGAGGACGAAGGAAAAGACAGACCACATTATGTCAGACCTGGCCACAATGGATAATGAATAAGAAAGCATGCCGATGCCTGACTTTATTGATGTATCGGCATAACTAATATCATAGCCTTACGTGAGTTCGGCATAATTATTTATCCCGGGGCAGAGGTCATTATATGTTATTGCCGCATCACGGTTTCACAATCCTACTGACAGAAAATTCTAAAGTACTGATAGAAATTTCTGTCAGTACTTTAGTTTTTACGAAAGTACTGACTGTTTTTGCGGTGAAAAAAGTTATGGCAGCGTAGTAGTTATACAGAACTCATGTTAACCTTATCAGATAAGTACAGCCCCATCAGGAACAAAAAGATTTGTTCCTGATGGGGCTTTTATCCCCCAATCGGTCATTAGAAATTTGGGGTTATGCATAACGGTCCGAAATTTACCACAAAAATAAATTCATATTCCGTTCTCTTCAAAATTCCTTACAGCAAATGGAATTTCAATAATCTCAAAGAACTACTATGAAAAATGCCATTTCATGAATTGACCGGGCCTTATCATATTCACGTGCATATATCTGCCAGACATGAGATTCTTATGCCATGGAATGCCGGCAAAGCTGGGCAGAACCGAGCCGTCCGTTTTTTTCCGATCCAACTCCAACCATTCCAGTCACGCCCCAACCGCCTGCCGCCCTCCATGTCTCCATGCCTTGCAAAAAACTATCAGGGAACATAGTCGCTGCCGACAAGGAGACTGACCACATCTTTCCATGGAAGCTGATAGAAGCCAGGTTTGTTTATAAACGGCACACTAAACCTCGAAGAGTCGAGCCGACGATAGTAAATAGCATAACCTCCCAATTCATAACGCAGGACCTTGATTGTATCCTTATCTGCACTCATGAAGACATAGGCAGTGCCATTGCGCGGATTGTAACCCGAGCGAATAATAAAACTGGTCAGCACATCCACTCCGGCACGCATATCCATTGGCCTACACAAAAACAGGAACTTATCATTTTCATTTACTTTCATCATATCGCTTACTATTCGTTTACAAAGTTGTTCACTACTCAATCCTAACCCGTGATAGTTCTTAAAAGTGAACTTCTGTTTAGAAGGCATATTGTCGGCTGGCGTGAGCCTATACTTATCAGAGCCACAGAGCGTATTGCGCGAATAAACCGTACTGATTTTCCTGAATCCCAACCGCAGGAACGACTCTCCGAGATTGATGTCATTATCATTGTATGCCATGATATTGCTCCACTCATTAGACCTGATAAAGAAACTGAGCATTCGCGAAACGCCTCCTACCACATAATGCATGTAGCGTGTGCTTATACGCACAATTTCGTAGTCGTACCTGCTGAGCCGCTTCACCGACAGCACACACAGCAGTGTGCCTCCCGACTGCAAGCCCACATGTATGCATTTGCCAGGTGAGCCCTTCGGACTGTAGACTCTGTGGAACTGATTGGCAATGGTATCCTGAACCAGACCGACCTTGCAATTTTTGGCATTAACACGGTATTTGCACTTGCGCAACTTCGATGCCACGATGCTCGCGACCAGACGCGGATGATTAATCACAAACGTTTCGGAGAAGGTGAGCAGGTTATAACCGGCAGCCAGACAACGGGCGCGCTTGTCGGCCTGAGCAGAACTCATGTAAACGCGTTTGTCTTCGGGAATGATATCAATAAGTGTGTAGGTGTAATTAATCAACGCCGATACGGTAAACGACGTACCCGGCACCGCATAATTTTCGGTAAGCTTTACTTTTACTTCCGAGCATACAAAAGCAATCGCTTCTCTCAGATAGGGCTTTCTGTCACTATAACGCGGCAATGATTCAAGCAGCGTCTTGCCACCTTCGGCCAAGGCACGATCCCCAGAATCAACCACACTGATTATCTTGAGATAATCGGCTGCCATATCGGTTGGTCTGAACACCACGCCCGATTGCGTGTGGGTAACAGCCGGCATGGTATCGGCCGGCGTAAGCATAAAGGTATAAGTGGTGCAAATGGCATTGCGATCGCTGCGGGTGGTTTCCTCCACCTTCTTGAAGCCCAACTGCTCCATGGTATTGCCATTGCTAAAATCGGTGTCGCTATAGAACACGATGCTCTTCCACTTAGTCTGACGCATGAAATTGCGCAGCATACGCGAATCACCGCAAACAATATGGTACATATAGCGTGTGCTGACACGGGCTATTTCGTAATCGCCAAGCTGATTGCGCTTTCTCAGAGACATCACGCTCAGCAGTTTGCCGGCCATGTGCAGGCCTATGTGTTCGCACTCATCGGGTGCGCCAAGCGGATTGTAGGCCCGATGGAACATGTTGGCAATCTCTTTACTGAGCTTAACCACACGGCATTTGTCCGCATTGACACGATTGCGGCATCTGCACAGTTTTGAAGCAATGATGCTCGACACAAGGCGCGGATTTCGAATCAGCAAGTTCTCCCGAAACGACAGCAACTCATAGCCCGCAGCCATGCAGGCGGCGCGCTTTTCAGCCTGATTACTGTTACCGCTCAAGATTTGCTCGGAAGAGAGGAAATCAAGTAACACCCTGGTACCATCAACCCATGCCGAAACCACCACCGAAGTGCACGGCACAGCATAATTCTCTCTCAAGCTTATGCCGACACTCGAGCAGATTTCATCAATGGCATTACGACGGGCAGAATCTATAGCGGCATTAAGGAAGTTGACATGGTCGGCATTATCCATTCCCGGATATTCCACCTTGCCAAGATGCTCAAGCATCAAATCGGTGGTAAGAGACTTTTCCTGAGCCATCAAAAGATCTTCAGCATCAACAACGTCTACAATCATGTCGGAATAACGAAAAGCATCACCCCAGATGCCCGAAAAGTTCCAACTGTCGCAGCCATCGCCCTCACGGCAGACAGAACTGTAGATGATTCGTTTGTCGCGTACAATGATTTTGTATGGCACATGAGCACGTTCTTCAATGGGAAGCTTACGCAACTTAAGATATCTAAGCAACATTGGCGATTTGCTGTCAAACTCGGCCAACTTGTCGGTATAGGCCTGAAGCAAGCCATAGATCTTACCGGCATGATGATTCTTCAAGCTTTGAAGAATATTACAGATACCTGCCACGTGTTCAGCCACCAAAGGACGATGCTCCGAGGGGTTGAAGGGCTTTATCCGGGCACATCCAGAAACAGCATAATTAAGCAGTCTTTTCAATCCTACCAACGGAGTGTATCTGCCCACAGTAACATTCATTTTCATCTGCTGCGCATATCGGGTCTGCGCGTTATACCCCCACCCGTTGCCGTTGACACTGCCATAAGTAGCAGAAAGTGTCATGTTGCTGTTGAAATCGTAGTTAAGCACAAACGAAAGACGGGCACGATCTATCTGCAACATTTCAACCGGCACCAGTGAAAGCAACGGTATAGTGATACGCAGCTTGCGGCAGTTGACGTAATACGTGAAACTCACTGTAACAACATGAAGCACGTCCATATATTGGCGCGAGCGCACAAATCCCGTATCGCGAATGTAACGATAAGCTGCATTGGCAAGCTGAACATCTGCTTCCAAACAGCTTTTTACCGGTTTCATCACCAGCTGACGGATAGGTCGGAGATTATTGTCCTGCAATTTTTCCATTCCTGTTGGGTGGTTAGCTGTTTTAGCTGTTAACGACATTGATTATCTGAACAAATGCCCGACTATGGTTCCCGCTAAGGGTTGCCATCAACATCCTCTACCTTAATCGTGCTGTTAAGAATTTCGAGCAATTTACTCAAGCCGGGAGGTATCACATGGTTGGAAGCGCAAACCTCCACATCGAGCTGGTTTCTCTGGTTATAGCGCGATGTATGAGTCACTTCATTAACCACATTCACACTTGAAGCCGATGAATACTTAGCCATCAGATTATCGTTATTATCGAGCGACATCTCTGCCGTGAAACGAATCTTCACGTTGTCGATTTGCATGAACGGCATAGGCACAATTGAAATCAGAGGCACTGAAAGTTTGCAATTTTCGCCATTGTGCTCGTAGATAAACGTAACCATTACCGTCTGATGTTCATGGGTTACTTGGTTGTAGGCGAAGCCGGTATTGAAAATATAGTCCTTGGTTGATTGGGTAGCCTGGGCCTGGGCATCGATGCATGCCTTCAACGGCCCGCCAATCAGATTACTGAACGGAATAGGCCGTGTTGTGTTATTTATGATGTTTGATGCCATAAAAATTGAGGTTAATAGTTATCTATATTTGTTGGCAACGGCATTGAGATTCTGCTGGGCGTTGTTTACATCCTGCAAAATAGCCATTGCCCGCTTCGATTCCTCACGATTAATATTAAGGATTAAACCACAATGAGGGCAAACCAGGCTTGCGCTGGTGAGTAACTCTTGAATTGTGGTGGGAATAAACTGTTTGCAACAAGGGCAATTCATGCCGGGAGTTTGCTGTGCCATAACTATAAATGAATTTAGAAATTAAAAAATCTTTGAATTATACAAATTAAAATGGAACTTCCATCTGACTTATCATCTTGTCAATTTCTTCCTTGAGCAAATTGTTGCTAGTATGGATGGTGAATCGCAGGATGGTAAAACCACTATCTTCCGTAATTGTTATATCTGAATTTAAATTATTATCAGCTAACGCCTTACGCAGCCGTTGTCCCTCTAAATTGAGTTCTTTCGTAGGAAAGGAGCGCAAGCGTTCCCCGCTGTCGCGCAAGGTGGAATCACCTTTCACTTCTATTGATATCTCCTTCATATAAAGCAACGAAGGGGAAGCCACCGCTATTACCGGAACGGGCGTAAGATTGCAGAGATTATTGTCCTGGTCGCGCATCTTCACATCAATCGTGTTAATCGAGCCATCGCTGGTAAAAATCATAGATTTAATGCCGTCGCAGTTGGCTTGAGCCAGCACTCGCTCTACATCCACAACCTCAACAACAAAACACAACAACAATTCGGCAAGTATACTGTCTGCATCCATAGCTGTATATAATTATTTACCTAACCGTACGTTTACTGCTTCACCTGAATGCTGTTGGCAGCAAGCTGAAGTAGATTCGACAAGCCTGCGGGCATGTCACTCTGGGCCATCTTCACGTTGATTTTCACACCAAGCGTGGTGGTAGTTGTCGACGTCGAGGAAGAACTCTGGGGAGTATGATAAATTCTCAAAGTCTTACTCAAACGGACTCTATCCAGTCGATGGATGACATTCTTATCTTCCTGAATCTGCAGGCTTCCCGACACTTCAAACTGTGCTTCCTGAATGCGAAGCAAAGGCAGCGGAGCCACCGCCAGTTTAGGGATGGAGATTTCATGCTTTTTGCCCGATTCGTCCGATAGCAGAAAGTCCAGATTCTCGTCGCCATAGTCAACAATGGTATTCTTCAACGATTCCACACTGTCGGCATCAGCTAAAATCGTAGAATTGAGTGCGTCACTAAGAAAGTCGACCAGCCCCATTGATTCTATTTCGTTTGCCATAGCTGTAAAATTAGGATATTTTGAAATTTCTTGTTATTCTCAAATCAAAGGCTTGGTAGAGGGTACATTTTCAACGGTGACCACAGCCGTTTGTTTACCTGCAGTAATAGTGAACACTCCCTCCTGACGGAACGTTATCCGAGCTGTGGTTTTGTTCACGATGTCGATAGCAGCACCTTCACAGCTAACGCTGCTGGGAGCATAAATACCTTCTTCATTCAGATAAGACACCATGAACACAGCCTTCCCATTGCTGTCGAGCGGCAAACTCTCCGAAGGTTTCACTGAAAGTTCGCCATCAGGGTCGTAAGTATTGTGAGCATTGTTGAGCACCTCAAGCATGGTGAGCAACCCTGAAGGAAGGTCGTCCTGCGCAGCGTGTATACGCACATCCATTGTGGCTTCAACACTGTATTTCGACTCGCGTGTAGCCTTTGAATCTTTTTTCGTTGAGATTGTAGCACTCAAGCTCAGCCCCTTAGACTGTGAAGTGGCTGCTTTCTCTGCGAGTTTTGAACTCTGAGCCGCAATGCTGGCCTGTTTTTTCGCCTCATCGGCCTTCTGTTTTGCCTGTCCCATTTCGGGTACAGTAAGAGTTCCACCCTCTGCCTTCTGCTTCTGCTCAGCCCCATCAGCCTTAGAAGCCTTTTTGTCACCTCCTTCAGAGACGGCTTCCGCATCGCCAGACTTGTCGGTGCCGTCAGGCTTATTTTCTGCACCCGGAGTTGCACCTACTTCAGGTTTAGACTCAGGCTTAGACTCAGGTCTCTTTTCTGTAGGCACAGAGGTGTTGTATCCGGCATTCCACATGGTATCAAGCGAATTACCAATCGACACGTCAGCACGCGAATCGGCGGTCAGCTTAATCTTAAACTCATAGTCGAGAGCTTTGATTGCAAACGTGGGGATGGGCACCAGAGTGATCAACGGGATTTGGAACTTCTTCAGCGTACCGTTTCTGATATATTCAAAGCTCACCACAATCACCTTGTCATCTTTCAATCCTGCAGTCTGCACAAATTTCAAAGTCGATTTTGCCGCTTCGCTCTGAGCTGCAATGGCTGCGTTGAGCGGACCACCAATCAATTTGTCGAAAGGTAAATTGCTGATAGAATCGAGCATGGTCTGTGCCATCTGTGTGTCGGCTGTGACATCCTTCAGATGTTTGTTGAGATCTGCTGCAGTTTCGACATTTGCTTCTGATATTTGCTTATTGACGGCTGAATTATATTCAAGGAATCGCTTGTAGTCCAGACTTTCTTCTTTGGTGTTATCAGAAGAATTATCTACTGCTGCTCCGGAAGCATTTTCCAACGCGTCAACATTTTCTGTTCTATTTTCCTGTTCTGCCATTTTTCAAATCTTTTTAAATTATACCACTCATCTTACCGCATAATTACTTACTGCATAACCGTCACGACCACTGCCGGGAGATTGGAGTTCCCGTCAGCACCGACTTGGCAAGTACCGGCCGAAGCGAACGTAACCAGTGCGCCATTTCCACGCACCTCCACTTTTGCTCCGGCACCATCGGCCTTAATCTGCTTAGGCCGGAAATAGCCTTCAGGGTCTTTGTAAGTAACAAACACCGACGCACCTTCAGGAGCCGACAGACTCACCGTAGTGGCCGACACCATAAGTTCGCCATCGTTGTCAATTGTTTCAATTGTACCATTAAGAATTTCAAGCACCTTAGACATTCCTGCCGGCATATCTTCCTGCCCTGCCGTAATGTTTACATCGATGGTGTGTTCTACGCTATACTTCGAATCGCGCGTGGCCGAAGAATCTTTTTTGCTCGACACGCTGCAGGTCATTTCCGTGCTTGCCGAAGCTATACCGATATTGAATCCGGCCTTCACTTTCATGCCAAAATCGGTAGATTGCGATGTAGCAGTGGCGGTTGCAACCGACGATGATGATGAAATCTTTGCTTTGAATGCAATGTTGATATCCTTGATGGCAAGGTAAGGAATCGGGACCAATGTGAGCAACGGTATGCTCAACGAACACGAGCGGCCATTGCTGCGATATGAAAACTTTACGTACACGGCATGCGCCTCACCCTTATCGTTACGGGTGATTCCCACACTATTAATGAAATTCCACGTGCTGAGCGCGGCTTCACTCTGTGCATCGATACATGCCTTCAGGGGCCCGCCAATAATCTGTCCGAATGGCAAGGCCTGCAACGCGGCATTAGCAACTGTTGCGGGTGTTGTATCTATTTCATTTGCCATAACAAAAAAGATTATTTAATACACTTAACGTTGATAGTCTCTTTCAGTTCAGGAGTGCTGTCCTTAACCTTCACGGTAATGGTCTGATCGGCTGAGCCACCCACAATGGTGAGCACCTTCATGCTATTTATCACCTTGGAAGTATCGCCCCCGGTAATCTCAATTTTCTCCGGATCGAGCAGACCTGCCTTATCGCGATAGCTGATTGTGATTACAGCCGTTTCTTCATTTTTAAGATACAGTTGGTTTTCGCTTACTGTCAGTTCACCATCCGGATTAAACAGGTCAACCGAAGAATTGAGCATTTCAAGGACACGAGCCATACCAGCAGGCATTGAATCCTGGCCTGCATGAACATTAACGTCGATGGTTGCTTCGATACTGTAGGATGAGTCCTGAGTAGCCTTTGAATCGCGTTTCGACGAAATCTGAGTGTTCATGTTCGTGGTTTTCTTGGTAGTAATCCAGCCACCACCTTTTTTGGTTGACTGATTCTTTTCAATGCTTATTGAATTTGACAACGTATCTTCCAATCCGGAGCTTTCCACTCCAGTTACCACGGCTTTAAACGAAATATCAATTGAATTGATGGCTATGTAGGGAATGGGTACAATGGCGAGCAACGGAACCTGCATGCAGGCCTTGCGTCCCCCCTGAATAAACGAGAACGAAACATACACCGCTTCGCTCGGCTCACCTTCTTTCTGGTTCAAGCCCACCGACTGAATAAAATTCACGGTGGAAACTGCCGCTTCGGCTTGCGCCTGAACACAGGCATTAAGCGGACCCGCAATCACGTTATAAAACGGAATAGCACGCAGTGAACTTATAGCTTTATCCGCAGAGGTTGGGGTAGTCATGGTGATACTATTTAAATGTTAATGAAAATATTATATCCGTCTGACATCAGCACCACTATCGGCCGAAACTGAAGCCAGACACACCGTATCATTCTTTCGATACGTTTTCAGTTGAAATCGATGATGACAAAATCTCAAGAATCTTAGCCATGCCGGCGGGCATCGATTCCGATTTGGCATGAACCGTAACATCCAAAGTTGACTCTACGCTGAACTCCGATGTCTGAGTACTGCGCGATGAACGCTTGTTTGAGACCGAAGCATACATCGTTGATGTCCTTGGTCTCCAAAAATACCAGCTTTTCTCTTGTGCGTTTTTACTCTGATAATCCTGAGAAAGTGACTGAACATCATACTCTTCATTCTCAAATGCATTCAGTGTGCAAGTGAAATTGATATCCAATGTATCAATAGCAATGTAAGGAATCGGAACAATAGTAAGAATAGGTACCTTGAGAAGCACTTTCTGCCCCTCGCGCTCATAAGTAAAGGTTACATACACCGCTTCCTTGTTCTCTCCATTGACATCGGCAAGGCCAAAGCTGTTGATGAAATTCATAGTGGTGTGAGCTGCTTCGGCCTGCGCATGAACACATGCGTTAAGCGGGCTCGCAATCAAGTTATTGAGTGGGATTCCACTCAATAGCGAATTGAATCGCCGTCCAATTGAATCTGCCATAATAATAAATTGTTTTAGATGAGTTCTGTCAGTTTACATTGTCCCCTTTTCAGACAGCAGAACTCATTATCTGTCCGAAATGAGACTTCGCATGTTTCAAAATAGCGGATATTTTTTACTGGCTCTTGCCTCTAAATTTCATGGATTATGGAATGTAAGGACGCTATTACGTTTTTTCACTTGCACCCAATGACCGACTTGGGTTAAAGTGTTGTCCTAATTTTCCACGATACATAAATTTAGATGAAACGGCCGCAATACCTCCTGCTGCATGGCAAGCAGAAGTTTGTAACAAAGTAAAAGACTTCACTCATGCCCTGTTAGGACATTTGTCACAATCTTCTTGGATTTTTGATGTTTCTTCGTATATCTTTTTGGATTTTTGGAATACAAATACAGAATATATCGCTTATTATCAGGCAACTAAAAATCCAAAAAGATATTGAAGCAAAGTATGAATTCATTTCAACCGTTTCCGGTATTGCGAAGGGGTAAGATGAAAATATTGCTTGAAAATTCTAGAAAAATATGCGTTATCTTCAAACCCACATTTTATGGCAATATCTCCTATCTGCATGTCTGCACAAGATTCCAGAAGCTGCTTGGCCCGGTTCAAGCGAATCCTCATCAAATAGACTACGGCAGTTTCTCCGGTCACAGCCTGCAACTTTCGCGTAAGCTGCTGTCGCGTAATACACATTTTAGAAGCAATAGTTTCCACATCCAGTTCTCCCGTTTTCATCTGACGATAAGTGATGTCAGTCAATCTGTTCAAGAACTGCTGGTCGGCAACGGTCAGCTGCTTCTCTGCATTTTCAACCTGCTGTTCCACGGCACAGGCATACTTGCTTCTGAGCATTCTGCGCGAATCAAGCAGATAGCTGACACGCACTAAAAGTTCTTCAGCGTTGAAAGGCTTATAGAGATAAGCATCAGCTCCCGCTTCAATTCCTTTGATACGGTCCTCTTCTGTACAGCGGGCTGTAATAACTATAACGGGTATATGATTCACAGTTTCGTTCCCGCGTATGCTCCGCACCAAGGCATAACCATCCATTACCGGCATCATCAAGTCCGTCAATATCAAGTCGGGCACAAGCTCAAGGGCCAGTTCCAAGCCTATATGCCCGTTGTGCGCATAACGAAGAGTATAATGTTCCTGCAACAATGAACCGATATAATGTGCCACATCCAAGTTGTCTTCAACGACAAGAATCAACGGTATGTTTTCGCCTGATTCTTTTCCTTGCGGCAAGTTGTCAGGCAAATTATTTTCGGTTGCCGGGACTTCTTTTTCTATGTTAATCTCGTTCAGATGGAAATCAGGATACTCCTTACCCTTGTGAAAGAGCGGGAGGTACAATGTAAAAATTGTCCCTATGCCCACATTGCTTTCCACTTCAATCGTTCCGTTCATACCCTTTACCAGTTGTTGGACAAGTGACAATCCTATGCCGCTACCTACCTCTTTCACGTTTTCTTTGTTTCCTTGATAAAACAAATCGAAAACATGCGGCAAGTCCTCTTCTGCTATCCCCTGCCCAGAGTCTGCAACACGGATTTCGAACATATTGTCAGCCAAATTGGTCTCAATCAGTATCCGGCCGTAATTTGGTGTGTAATTCAAAGCATTGGATATGAGATTCCGCAAAATCTTTTGAAGATAATCCGGTACAAAATCCATATTGACTGTGTTCTGAGAAGGCAGGAACCGCAATTCGATGCGCTTTTGGCGGGCAAGGTCCTGAAAACTTTCCACCAGCATATGCATATAAGGAATTATGTTTCCTTTTCTCCAGTCAGGATTGCCGACAGCCGACCTGACTTTTGATATGTCCAGCAACTGATTGACAAGATTCAAGAGGCTGCTTCCCTGTCGCGTAATGTAATGGCCCATAGCCTGCAAATCCTGCTTCAGGAGAACCGCCCCATCCTCAAGCAACCGGCTATACCCCAGAATGACGGTCAACGGTGTACGGAACTCGTGCGTAATGTTCGTGAAAAAATTGGAGCGCGTCTCTTCCACTTGTTTCATCACACGAATCATTTTCCGGCGGGAATAGAGGAAATACCACAAGAACCCAATCATCGTGACAGCAAACAAAATAACAGCCAGAGAAGTTATCAGCAGATAATTGTGCATGCGTCGTTCGTCTTCATAGGTACGTTCCAGCACATTAATCTCATCCCGATGGCGGTCGCTGACAAATTGTACTCGCAGATTCTGAGTGTGATGCAAGTTTTTGACATTCATTACACTGTCTGTATAAATCCGGCTTTGAAGATAGTTATCCAAAGCTTTTCTATAATCTCCTTGCCGGTCATACCATTGATAATAAAGATAGTATACTTGTGCCAGATGCTCCAAAGATTCAATATTCACAGCTGTCTTTTCAGCTTGCTCCAAATAAGCATACGCTATTCTATAGTCAGCTTTTTTCAGATGAACCCTTGCCAGAGCCAGACAGGGTTCCAGCCAATGCCATCGGTCTTTACTGCCAGCCATTATATCATAAGAAGCTTTATATTCCATCAAAGCACTGTCCCAAAGACACTCATCTTCATACAAACGGCCGAAAGAGTTATGACACAGCGAAATGCCCAAATCGGATTTGGCTTTCTGGTTTTGCTGCATCGAATGACGGTAATAGGTCCAGGCTGAATCCGTTTGGCCGTTAGATTCAAAAATAGCTCCCAAGTTGGCGTAGTTGATAGCCTGCCCCAAGGCACTCCCCAACCGCTGCTCACCCTGCAGTGCAACACGAAAAATACTGTCGGCCAACTGTCTGTTGTCCAACGTCAGATAAATATTTCCAATGCCGTTCAATGATATGACACGTTGTTTCTGCGCAAATTTATCAGCTTTATTGCTTAACATTTCGCAGAAAGATAAAGCACGATAATGACAGGTGGAAGCATCATCCAAAATCCCCAGCCGCCGGTAATTGGTTCCCAAGTTGTTCAATGCCTGTATCAGTTCCAGCGTATCAGACAACAGGACAGCTTGTTCCATTCCCAATCTGTGACATTTTATTGCTTCCATAAAACGGTTCTCGGAACGGTAACACTGCCCCAAGACCCTGCAAGTGACCATAATACCATAAGGATTGTTTTCTGCAATAAAGCTGTCACGAATTTTTTCCAAAGCACTTATCCCTCTTTGAGAACGGACCAAACTGTCTATATATTGCCGTTCCAGCCTGTCGATATGCGTTTGTTCCGATTGGTTACAAGAGAAGAAAATACAACTTACAAGCAGTAAACACATCGCGATTACTGTTTTCGGTAGGAAACACGATATACGTTTTATGGCCACATTCATTAATTCGCCGTTGAAGATTAGTATTCGACCGATTAGCACAAACGAGATAAAAACTCCTTATAAAACTAAAAAAGCTAAATTTCAGAGTACTCAAAGATAAATAAATAAAACAACACCTCAAAGATTGTTATCACACAAATTACATCCGAGCGAAAAAAGCAGGTATAAATAAGCGCCAAGCGCGTTTGATAAAATAACGCCCAATATCCGAAGACAAAATAACTTAATATTGCCGGTCAGGACTTCACTTGCAACAACAAGTAAACAAATCACCTGCAATACCGGATATATTATATATATGGAAAATAAATCCTTTAAGTCTCGCAAACAAAAAAACAACAAGACAAAAACAGATAAACTATTTGATGATTAAGCCCAAACCGGTCATCAGAAATGCGTGCAAGCAAAACGTAAGCCAATGAGAATTATTGCGTCTTACTTGGTCTGCTGTTTAATTTGCTGCAAAAGTAATATTTTTTTGCGCTTAAAGAAAGCAGATTTTTCTAATAACCGATTTGGGTTTAAGTTTCATGAGGCTATCGGAGAAACCTCCGTTGAAATCACAAAGGATTCTGCTGCAGTTTCAGTTGCCGATAAAATTATGGTTGCTGTCCGCAGATGTAAGCCATGCCATTGCCAAGGCCCTCAACTGTGATGCCACGGCCCTGACAGCACTGGCAATAATAAACGGCAAACCTGCCGAAGGCTATGAAGTTAGCCTTCGGCAGGTTGACAATGGTCGCCTAACCGGCATCACTGCGCGTTGCCTCCCTCCGGAACGGGAATCTCCGAGGCTTCCCCGTCTACGGGCTCTCCCTTCAAGGTTGCCGATGAAGCCGAGGTAATGCGCACCCGCACATACTGGCCGGGGCGGAAACTGCCGCGGTCGAACACGACCACCTTGTTCTGTTCGGTGCGTCCGAACAGCTGCTCGCGCGAGCGCTTGCTGAACCCTTCAACCAGCACTTCATAAACCCGGCCGACGCAACGCTCGTTGGCAGCCGCCGACAGCTCGTTCTGCAGGGCGATGAGTTCCTCCAGGCGCCGCACCTTTACTTCCTCGCTGACATCATCGGGCAGATGGCGGGAAGCATACGTACCGGGGCGTTCGGAATATTTGAACATAAACGCAGAGTCATACCCGCATTCCCGCATCAGGGAGAGCGACTGCCGGTGGTCTTCTTCCGTTTCCGAGCAATAGCCGGCAAAGATGTCGGTGGAAAGCCCGCAGTCGGGGATGATGCGGCGGATGGCAGCCACCCGCTCCAGATACCACTCACGCGTATATTTCCGGTTCATCAGTTCGAGAATGCGGTTGCTTCCGCTCTGCACGGGCAGATGGATATGACGGCACACATTGGGCTCTTCGGCAATGACGTGGAGCGTTTCGTCGCTCATGTCCTTGGGATGGCTCGTAGTGAAACGCACCCGCATGCCGGGCACCGCACGCGCCACGCGGCGCAACAGTTCGGGGAAGCGCACCTCGCCGCAGGCATAGCTGTTGACGTTCTGTCCCAGCAAAGTCACCTCCTTGTAGCCGCGCTTTTCCAGGTCGCGCACTTCTGTCAGGATGCTCTCCACGTCGCGGCTGCGTTCACGGCCGCGGGTATAGGGCACAATGCAGTAATGGCAAAAGTTGTTGCAGCCGCGCATGATGCTCACAAAGCCGGAAAGCCGGTTGCCGGCCACACGCTCGGGCACCACGTCACGATAAGTCTCCGTGGTGGAGAGTTCGATATTGATAGCCTTGTGGCCAGCCTCCACCTGTGCGATGAGGTCGGGCAAGGTCAGGTAGCTGTCGGGCCCGGCCACCAGGTCGGCGCCGTATTCATTGAGCAGTCCCTCCTTGACGCGCTCGGCCATGCAGCCCAGCACACCGACAATAAACTTTCGTCCCTTGCGGCGCTGGCCGTTAAGGGCCTCCAGGCGGTGAATGATTTTCTGCTCGGCGTTCTCGCGGACGGAGCAGGTGTTGAGAAAGACGGCATCAGCCTCATCCAGACTGTCCGTCGGTTCATACCCGGCCATCTTCATGACTGAAGCCACCACTTCACTGTCGGCCACATTCATCTGGCAGCCATAGGTTTCAATATAAAGTTTCTTACTGTTGTTATCTGTCATTTTCGGATGCTGTTAGACTTGAGAACTTGAAAAAAAGGAGTGGCAAAGTTACAAAAAAAGCAGCGTGCCACCACGCAACAGGTGCAACAACTTAAAAGGAAGACAGGAAAAGGAACAAGAACACAGACTGTTCCATCGTGGGAACGGGCCGCGCCCAGCCTTCAGCGCGTTCAAAGTCCGACGAAGGAAATGATGGCGCGGAGCACGCGGTCCGACACATTGCCCGGCTGCATGTAGTCCTCGGGGACGGCCATTCTGGGGGTTTCACGGAACAGGTGGTCGCACTCTTCCAACCAGACAAAGCGCACCCCTTCACGCCCTTCAAGGCCGCGCTGCCACAACTGGAAGTCGGCACGCGTCACCTGATAGTCGTGCCCGCCCTGCAGGAAGAGCATCGGCATGCGCAGTCCGCGGGCGGTTCCCACCGGATTGTAGGCAGCGGCAAAGGCGCGGTAAGGTTCGGACATACGGGTATACAGAAAGTTGGAAAGGCTGTCGGCTTCGGCCATCGTCCCCCCCTGCACCGTGGCCATATAGCGCATCTGCGCCTGCAAGAGTTCCTGCAACGGACGTGCGGCCCCCGCCAAGGCAATGAGTCCGGCCACGGGCACACGGCTGAGCATCGCAATGCGCGGTGCCAGCATACCGCCCAGACTGTGACCGGCCACATACACGCGCAAGCTGTCCACTCCCGGCAGACGGGCGGCACACTCCAGCGCCCGCAGCGCGTCGTCCACCACTTCCGTATCATAGGTCGTCACGCCGTTCCACTCATTCGTGCGCGCTCCGTAGACAAAACTGCGCTTGTCGTAGCGCAGGCTTGCAATGCCACTGGCTGCCAGGCGGCGCGCCGTTTCGCGGAAAGGCTTGTTCGGCCCCAACGTTCCGTCACGGTCGACCGGTCCCACGTCGTGTACAAACACGAGCACCGGCCACAACGAGTCCCGCTGCCGCACAGGCTGACAAATCGTGGCCGGCAGGCGATAGCGGCCATTGACCACCAGCGTGTCGCGCTCCTCATAATCCACTTCGGCCTGCACCTTTTCGGGTGCATATTCAACGGGAACCAACAAAGGCGTAAAGTGAAAACCTACAATATACCGGCAACTGTCGGTCAATAGGGAAAAGGTCAGCGAATCCTTTTCAAAATAGAGATGACACTGCTCCAGCAGCAAGGTGTCGCGACGCTCCGCCCGCCAGGGTCCCTGCCGCAGCAAGGCCCCGCGTTCCTGCTCCAGCTGCTTCCACAACTGGCTCACGGCCTCGGCCGGCAAGGCTTCGCGGATAGCCGGATGGAACTGCGCCACCAGGCTGTCGCCCTGTCCCTGCCGCACCTGCACGAGCACACGTTGCGCACGTTCAAAATCATCGGCTTGCAAAGGTAAGAGCGGCAGCATCAGCAGCCAGAGCCAAAAGCATTTTTTCATCATCCCTGTGTCCTATATCGGTTTTCTTTTTTTCATACACAAAGATAAGCGAAACCATCAAATGGGACAACCCTTTTTTCAAGAATAAACCTTTGTCTACGTTCTTTAACGACCCGAAAGGAAACTCAGCCGGACTGGAAAAGCCTGCCGCACCCGCTGCCCGTTCCGCTTTTCCGCCCTCGCCCGAGGCGCGGCCCGCGTCCCGCATTTTGTCCTGCCGCAGCAAAAAAGCCTGCATCGCCGCTGGCCAGCCGCGGGCAATTCGTTAACTTTGACCCCGCAAGAGGCCCGTCGGGCCCGACATTCCACTCACAGAAACCAACTGCGGGTCCGCCCCGCCACCATCATGCCCATTGTCAGAATCGAATCGCTCGACCATCCCGGCGTTGCCGTTTACAGCACCCTCACCGAGGCCCAGCTGCGCAACCGCCTCGAACCCGGACAAGGCATCTTCATTGCCGAGAGTCCCAAAGTCATCCGCGTAGCCCTCCAGTCGGGCTACGAGCCGCTCTCGCTGCTGTGCGAGGAGAAACATCTGCAAGGCGACGCCGCCGACATCATCGCCCGCTGCCCCGAACTGCCCGTCTACACCGGGCCGCGCGAACTGCTGGCGCGCCTCACCGGCTACACGCTCACCCGCGGCGTGCTTTGCGCCATGCGCCGGCCGCAACCGCGCAGCGTGGCCGAAGTGTGCCGCGACGCCCGCCGCGTCGTCGTCATCGACGGCGTGGTCGACACCACCAACATCGGCGCCATTTTCCGCTCGGCCGCCGCGCTGGGCATCGGCGGCGTGCTGCTCACCCCCACCTCGTGCGACCCGCTCAACCGCCGCGCCGTCAGAGTGTCGATGGGCACCGTCTTCCGCATCCCCTGGACTTGGCTCGACACGCCCATCGGCCATCTGCGCGACCTCGGCTTCCGCACCGTGGCCATGGCGCTGACCGACCGCTCCGTTCCCCTCGACCATCCCGCACTGGCGGCCGAACCCCAACTGGCCATCATCATGGGCACCGAGGGCGACGGCCTGGCCCACGACACCATTGCCGATGCCGACTACGTGGTGCGCATCCCCATGGCCTACGGTGTCGATTCGCTCAACGTGGCCGCGGCCGCCGCGGTGGCCTTCTGGGAACTGCGGACACGCTCCTAAGCGCGTCCCCGCAGCCGGCCGTAACCGCCGCCCCTTTCCATCCGCCGCGGCCGCACTGCATTTTTACGAAAGTTTAACCTTTCCCTCTTTCCATCGGCCTGCCGGCACACCCGCATCCCCGCCTTTCCGCACGAAAAGCAGGAATCGGAAAAAGAAAACGCCGGATGAAAAAAACGGTCAGTAGGACAAAAAAACGAAAAGCCGGTATTTTTTTGACCGGACATACAGCCAAAAGCGGGTGACGCTGCGCCTTTCCGCCGCGTCACCCGCTTCCGTAGAACAAAGATACAACAGAAAAAAGGAAAATCCAAATTTCCGTTAAGATTCATTCACATTTGAATTTCTCACCGCCCCTGTAAAAAAGAGGGCCGTGCAACGGTATTCCTTCCCGCTGCACGGCCCTCCGTCACAGAGCCCCCCTACGGAGGGAGAACTTCCTTTATTTCACAACCCGGACTCCAATTCCCTGACGGGCCAACTCGGCCACCGCAGCCTCAACGGCGGCATAATGTTCGGGAGCGATGCCCAACTTCGGCAAATCGAGCACGGGCAACGCACTGTCGGCACGAAGCTCGTTGGCCTCGACGGGGGCGATAATCATGCCGACGGCCGAGGTGTTGTTCGTAATCGGGTCGATGATGACAAAGGCGCCGGTGGCCTTGTTGTCGGTATAGGCATCGAAGAAGAGCTCCTTGGAAGTGGTGATGACGGCACGGCCGATTTCATTCAGTTCCAACCGCTCCACATCGGTGCGCTCCATGGTGTTGACATTCACCTTGTACTTGAGGTGGTCGACGCGGCAACGCGACGTATTGGTGTTGTGCTTGAGGTAGAACGATTTGGATGCATTCATCGGCTCCTCGTCCATCCAGACGAGCATGGTTTCGAAATGCCGGCCCACATGGGGCAGGTTGTCGGGATGCACAAGCATCTCGCCACGGGAAATGTCGATTTCGTCCTCCAGGAGCAGCGTGACCGACTGCGGCGGGAAGGCATAGTCCAGGTCGCCGTCGTAGGTGACGATGCGCTTTACGCGGCTGGTCTTGCCGCTGGGCAGCGCCATGACCTCGTCGCCCTGATGCACCACGCCCGATGCCACCTTGCCGCAGAAGCCGCGGAAATCGAGATTGGGGCGCAGCACATACTGCACGGGGAAACGGAAATCGCTGAAGTTATGGTCGTTGCCGATGTGCACGGTTTCCAGAAAGTCGAGCAGCGCCGGCCCTTCATACCAGGGAGTACGGTCCGACTTTTCCACCACATTGTCGCCTTCGAGGGCGGAAAGGGGGAAGCACTGCACGTCGGGCAGCGCGAAATGGGCATTCTCGCCGGTCAGCTGCACCAGGAACGCCTTGTAGTCGGCCACAATCTTGTCGAACACCTCGCGCGAGAAGTCCACCAGGTCCATCTTGTTTACGGCCAGCACAATGTGCTTGATGCCGAGCAGGGCGCAGAGGAAGGTGTGGCGGCGCGTCTGGGTGATGACGCCGGTGCGGGCATCCACCAGAATGATGGCCAGATTGGCCGTGGAACCGCCGGTAATCATGTTGCGGGTATACTGTTCGTGCCCCGGCGTGTCGGCGATGATGAACTTGCGGCGGTTGGTGGAGAAGTAGCGGTAGGCCACATCGATGGTGATGCCCTGCTCGCGCTCCGCCTTCAGCCCGTCGAGCAGCAGGGCGTAGTCAATCTGCCCCGCCCCGGCGTTTCCCACCCGCTTCGAGTCGCGCTCCAGCGCCGAAAGCTGGTCTTCATACAACTTCTTGGAGTCGAAAAGAAGGCGCCCGATGAGGGTAGACTTGCCGTCATCGACCGAACCGGCCGTCAGCAGACGGAGCAGGTCCTTCTTCTCGTCCTGATTGAGATATTCTTCAATGGATAATTTGTTTTCAGCCATAAGTTTCTACGTCTTGAAATGATTCTGTCAAGGATAGTCCAACCTGTCGGGGCAGCCTTCGCCCCCGCGGTTCAGAAGTATCCTTCTCTTTTTTTCTGTTCCATGGAAGCCTCCTGGTCGAAGTCGATGACACGGGTGGTGCGTTCGCTCTTCGTGGTGGTCATCATTTCTTCCACAATCTTCTCTATGGTGTCAGCATCGCTCTCCACTGCGCCGGTCAGCGGCCAGCAGCCGAGCGTGCGGAAGCGGATTTTCCGCATCTCAATCTTGTCGCGGTACTTTTCGGGGAGACGGTCGTCGTCGGGCATGATGAGCTGCCCGTCAATGTTGACTACGGGACGCACCTTGGCGAAATAAAGCGGAACGATGGGGATGTTCTCCAGACGGATGTACTGCCAGATGTCCAGCTCCGTCCAGTTGGAAAGCGGGAATACACGGATGCTCTCTCCCTTGTGGACACGGGCGTTGTAGATGTCCCACAACTCGGGCCGCTGATTCTTCGGGTCCCACTGGTGGAACTGGTCGCGGAAGGAGAAGATGCGCTCCTTGGCACGGCTTTTCTCCTCGTCGCGGCGCGCACCGCCGAAGGCTGCGTCGAACTTGTACTTGTCGAGTGCGTCGAGCAGCGCACGGGTCTTCATCAGGTCGGTATGCACCTTCGAACCATGGGTGAAGGGGCCCACACCGGCCTTGAAGGCCTCCATGTTGCTCTCCACAATGAGGTCCCAGCCATGCTCGCGCGCATACTGGTCGCGGAAACTAATCATCTCCTTGAACTTCCATTTCGAATCAATGTGCATCAAGGGGAAGGGAACCTTGCCGGGCGCAAAAGCCTTCTCGGCCAGACGCACCATGACGCTGGAATCCTTGCCGATGCTGTAAAGCATGACGGGATTCTCAAACTCTGCCGCCACTTCGCGGATGATGTAGATGGACTCGGCCTCGAGTTCGCGAAGATGGCTGAGACTATAATTTTCAGTCATATCTGTGAGTTTTATTTACGGACAACGCGACGGCGCTCTGCCGCCGGCGCCCTACAAGTTCAGTAATTGCAAAATACGGTGTACGCTCTCTTCGACAGGCAGCTGCGACGTGTCGAGCGCCAAGGCCGGATGCTCCGGCGCCTCAAAGGGTGCGGAAATGCCGGTGAAGTCCTTCACCTCGCCGCGGCGGGCACGGGCGTAGAGCCCCTTGACATCGCGGCGCTCGCACTCTTCCAGCGGAGTGGAAACGTAGATTTCAAGAAAGTCGTCGGCACCCACAATGTCGCAGGCCAGCTGCCGGAGTTCGCGTGTGGGACTGACAAAGGCAGCAATCGTAATGATGCCGGTATCGACAAAGAGCTTGCCCACTTCGGCGATGCGCCGGATGTTTTCCCGACGGTCGTCGGCCGAAAAGCCCAGGCCGGCATTGATGCCGGTGCGGATATTGTCGCCGTCGAGAATGCGGCACAGACGGCCGCGCCGGTGCAACTCACGCTCCAGGGCAATAGCCACGGTGCTCTTGCCCGAACCGCTCAGGCCCGTAAACCAGAGCATCACGCCCCGCTGACCCAGAAGAGCCTCCTTGTCAGCGCGCGAGAGCATGCGGTCGAAGATGGGATAAATGTTATTTTCGGACATATCGTTTTTTCTATAGGATTCTACAATGGCAGGGCTATGCCCGCTGAAGTGTCATGCCGCCGCAGCGGCACAGGCAGGCGTCAGAACGGCCAGAACACCGGAATGAGCCACATGCTGAGCGCAAAGACAATCAGACTGAGCGGGAAGCCGACCTTGAAAAAGTCGGAAAACCGGTAACCGCCCACACTCTGCACAATCAGGTTCGTCTGATAACCGATGGGCGTACAGAAACTGGCCGATGCCGCAATGCAGATGGCTACGATGAAAGGCATGGGACTCACTTCCAGATGTTGCGCCACGGAGAGCGCTATGGGAAAAGCCAGCGCCGCGGCGGCATTGTTGGTCATCAGCTCCGTGCAGAACACCGTCAGCACGAAAATCACGCCCAGCAGCACCTGCGGACTGTACATCTCGCCCAACTCCGTAGCCCAACAGCCTATCATGTCGGCCATGCCGGACTTCTGCATCGCCTTGCTGATGGCAAAGGCGGAACTGATGGTCAGCAGGATATCCCAGGAGATAAACTTGGCATATTTGCGTGCCGGAAACATGTTGCCCCAAGCCATAATCACTACCGTGACACAGGCAAAGAAGAACATGTCGAGCCGCAAGTCGGGCATCCATTCGCGCACGGCCGGCAATTCTCCAAGCGTGGCGCCCAAAATCATCAGCACGACGAGCACCACCGTCAGCCAGCGTTTCCGCGTTCCCATTTTCGGTTCGGACTGGCGCAGGTCGTTCACCATCAGGAAAAACGAAGAATCGCCCCAGTTCTGGATGAAGGTATCGTCGGCCAGCAGCACCAGCGTGTCGCCCTCGCGGAACTTCTCCTTCCGCAGGTCGTGAATGATATACCGTTCCCCTCCGCGTTTCAGCTCCAGCATCAGGGCCCCATATTTCTTCTTGAAATCAAAATTGCGGATGGCACGTCCCACGGCAGGAAAGCGGGAACCCAGCACCACCTCCACACGGAAGAAGCGCGAATCGGACTCCTCAGTCAAGACATCGGAAGGCTGTTCGCGGCGGTTGGGCAGCAGGAAGCGCGAAGCCAGCACCATATAGAGGGTACCGGCCACGACCAGGAAAATGCCCACCTGTCCCAGTTCAAACATCGTGAGGCCACGCACACCGCTGTCCGGGTCCTGCTCGGCGGCGTTGAGGGCCATGCCGTGCACCACCAGATTGGTGGAAGTACCTATCAGCGTACACATTCCGCCCAGGATGGTGGCATAGGACAACGGAATGAGCAGTTTGGTGGCGGGCTGCTTCATCCGCTCGGCCCAGCGCTTGAGCATCGGAGCAAAGATGACCACCACAGGCGTATTGTTCAGGAAAGCGGAGATAAAGGAAACCACCGAAATCATGCGCAACTGCACGCTGGCCACCGAAGCCTTGCGCTGCGGCAGCAGACGGAAGAGCGCCTGCTCCAGCAGGCCGGAACGCCGCACGCCCTCGCTAATCAGGAACAGCATGGCCACGGTAATCATTCCCTTGTTGGAAAATCCGGCCAGCACCTCCGACGGTGTCAGAATGCCCGCACACATGAAAATGACTGCTGCCGACAGCAGAATCAGGCCGGGACGGAGCACGTCCTTGCTCAACGCGACCAGCATACAGCCGAGAACGACGGTTACGAAAATGGCTGAAAATGGCATATTACCTTCTTTTTTACAACATGACGGCGAAACCTTGGCGGCATTGCCTCAAACGGCGGCCCCAAAGGCACGACAGCTACCGGCCTCAGGCGCCGGCTCCCTTTACGATAAACCAGGGACTGTGCAAGTCCTCCTTATTATAAACGACCGGCCGGTCTGTGGCGGCATCATACATTTCGCCGCCGGCGGCACGCACCACGGCATGTCCGGCTGCCGTGTCCCACTCCATCGTGGGCCCCAGCCGCGGATACTGATGGGCCACGCCTTCGGCCACCAGGCAGATTTTGAGAGAACTGCCGCCCTGCACGAGTTTCACTTCCCCCTTTTCGCGGCGCAGACGTTCAATGTAGGCCTCCGTTTCCGGCGAAAGATGGGAACGGGAAGCCACCACCGTATACGGGGCACCCGCCTCAGCCGGCTGCGGCAGGCTGCACGCGCCGCTCATCCGGCCCGTAGCCAAATCCACCTGCGCCTTAAAGGCTCCTCCGCCTTCGCTGCCATAATAGATTACGCCGACTGCGGGGGCATAGACGACTCCCAGCACGGGACGGCCGGCCTCCACCAGAGCAATATTGACGGTAAACTCGCCGTTGCGTCGCACAAACTCCTTGGTGCCGTCCAGCGGATCGACCACCCATAGCGAAGCCCACTCCCTGCGCTGCGCATAGTCGGCATGCGCGCCTTCCTCGCTCAGCACGGGGAAGGGCGTCTGTTCCAGACGCTCCGCAATGACGCGATGTGCCCTGCGGTCGGCAACCGTCAGCGGCGAATGGTCGGCCTTGTATTCTATTTCCCAGTCGGAAGCCGGATCGGCATATACCTCCATGATTTCACGACCGGCCACAATGGCCGCACTGATGGCCGTCTGCAAATATTCTTCCATACATCATATAAAGAAAGGACAAGCAAGAGGAAAGGCGTCCATAACCATTGGAAAAGACGATGCCGGAACATTTCCCGACGGACCGCCCGGCAACTGCCACAAGGACACACCTCCCCAAAATTGAGGACAAAAGTAACATTTTTAATAAAACCGGAAAAACTTTCCCGTCAAATAGAGCAGTTTTTACGACTTATTACGACTTTTCATCTTCATTATGGCACATTTACGCCTCCACACGGAACAATTGTTCCGCCCGTCCCCACAGCCGGACACAAAGCCTCGCCCTTCCGGATTTGCCCGGCCACGATGCCACCGCCGGCCACACCCTGAAAAACACTCAGTACTTTAGGAAAAACAGTTGGTACTTTAGAATTTTCTGTCAGTACTTTAGAAAAAACTGTCAGTACTTTCGTTTCCCTCAGGCCCGCTGCCCGGGAAGCAGGCAAAGCACCCCCGTCCCGCGTCAGCCGTCCTGCCATACGCCAAAGCCGCACACGCCCCTCCCCCCACGCATTCCCATCTTCGGCCGCCCCGAAGCCTGGCGACATTTTTGGGCTGTTTTTTCCGATTTCGCTTTGTACTTCGCCCGCCTTGCACTACCTTTGCAGTCAAAATCAATTAAGGATTAAGAAGCTATGGCTCAAGAAGACGTATTCAAGAAGATTGTATCCCATTGTAAGGAATACGGTTTTGTATTCCCCTCCAGCGACATTTACGACGGCCTCGGAGCCGTTTACGACTATGGTCAGAACGGCGTAGAGCTGAAAAACAACATCAAGCAATACTGGTGGCAGAGCATGGTGCTGCTGCACGAAAACATCGTGGGCATTGACAGCGCCATCTTCATGCACCCCACCATCTGGAAAGCCAGCGGACACGTCGACGCCTTCAACGATCCTCTGATTGACAACCGCGACTCCAAGAAGCGCTACCGCGCCGATGTCCTCATCGAGGAGCAGATAGCCAAATATGAGGAAAAAATCGAAAAGGAAGTGGCCAAGGCCCGCAAACGCTTTGGCGACAGCTTCGACGAGCAGCAGTTCATCACCACCAACGCCCGCGTCATCGAGCACCAGCAGAAGCGCGACGCCCTGCACGAGCGTTACACCAAGGCCATGAACGACATGGACCTGGCCGAACTCAAGCAAATTATCCTTGACGAAGAAATCGTCTGCCCCATTTCGGGCACCCGCAACTGGACCGACGTCCGTCAGTTCAACCTCATGTTCAAGACCGAAGTGGGATCGACCGCCGACGGAACTTCCACCATCTACCTGCGCCCCGAAACGGCACAGGGTATCTTCGTCAACTACCTCAACGTGCAGAAAACCGGCCGCATGAAAGTGCCCTTCGGCATTGCACAGATAGGAAAAGCCTTCCGCAACGAGATTGTAGCCCGTCAGTTCATTTTCCGTATGCGTGAATTCGAACAGATGGAAATGCAGTTCTTCGTAAAGCCCGGCACCGAACTCGACTGGTTTGCCAAATGGAAGGAAACCCGCATGGCCTGGCATCAGGCCCTGGGATTCGGCGCAGAGAACTACCGTTTCCACGACCACGAAAAGCTGGCGCACTATGCCAACGCTGCCAGCGACATCGAATTCCGCATGCCCTTCGGATTCAAAGAGGTGGAAGGCATCCACAGCCGCACTAATTTCGACCTTTCGCAGCATGCCAAATTCTCCGGCCGTAAAATCGAATACTTCGATCCCGAAACCAACGAAAGCTATACGCCGTATGTCATCGAAACCAGCATCGGTGTCGACCGTATGTTCCTCTCCATCATGTGTCACAGCTACGAAGAGGAAAAACTGGAGAACGGCGAAACCCGCGTGGTGCTGAAACTGCCCGCCACGCTGGCACCGACCAAGCTGGCCATACTCCCGCTCGTCAAGAAGGACGGACTGCCCGAAAAGGCACGCGAGATTATGGACGACCTGAAGTTCCACTTCAACTGCAAGTACGACGAAAAAGACTCCATCGGAAAGCGTTACCGCCGGCAGGACGCCGTGGGTACGCCCTATTGCATCACCGTCGACCACGACACGCTCAAAGACGACTGCGTAACCCTGCGCGACCGTGACACCATGGAGCAGCAGCGCGTGAAAATCAGCGACCTACGCGCCCTCATTGAGGACAAGGTCAGCATCACTTCCCTGCTGAAAAAACTCAAATAAGCCCATTGGGATTCTCCGTCTGCAGACTGGCCCTGCCAGTCCGCAGACTTTTTCCTTTTTCATTCACCCGTGACGTTCGACAAACTCCCCTAACGGAAGTTCACACACCAGCATATGAAGAAATACCTCCACTGCCTCCTTGCCCTTTTCTGCACAGCCGTATTCCTGACTGCCTGTGAGGAAAACCTTGAGGAAGATACCGAATTCTACAACTGGAAAGCCCGCAACGAAGCCGCCTTTCTCGACATCAGCCGTCAGGCCCGCAACGAAATCAGCCAGGCCCGCGCACAATACGGCGACAACTGGGAGGAGCACTGTAAATGGCGCATCTTCCGCACCTATGCACAGTCGCCCGAATCGGCCGGCACCGCGACCGATTCCATCTGTGTGGAAATCATAGAAACCGGCAATGGCAGCGGATGCCCTCTTTATACCGACTCCGTAAAGGTGAACTACGTGGGACGGCTCATCTCGTCGGATTCCTATCCCGACGGATACGTCTTCGACCACAGCAGCCCCGGCTCCCCCGTTGAAGACGTGTTCAACCCCAATTTTGCCACACCCACCATGTTGCTGTGCAGCAATACGGTAGAAGGCTTTACCACGGCCCTGCAGAAGATGCACATCGGCGACCGCTGGAAGGTATACATGCCCCAGCAACTGGGCTACGGCAGTGCCGGTACCAACACTCTGCCCTCCTATTCCGCCCTCATCTTCGAAATCCAGCTCCTGGCCTACTACCGTGTCGGCTTTGGTCCGAACACCAGCCACTGATGCCGGCAAATCCCTTCCTGCTCCAGCCTGCAGGACAGGAAACACGACAAGACCAGCACAGACCAACAGCAAAATAACATCTCCTTGTTCACATCCGGCCCCGCAAAACGGGTTTGCCCTCTCTGATGGAACAAGGAGATTTTTGTATACCCCTGCCGCTACCCGCCTTTGCCCCACAGACACACGCCTCCATGCATCCGGCGCCTTCACGCCACCACCCCGAAAAACAAAAGTACTGACTGTTTTTTCTAAACTACCAACAGTTTTTTCTAAAGTACTGACTGTTTTTTCTAAAGTACTGAGTGTTTTCACGCATCGCCCCGCCATTCATCCGAAAACCGGAAAAGGCTGTACGTCAATGCATTTTATCTTTCCGCAGCCGGCTACGGAAAAAGAGAGAATGCGCGCTCCGGAGACATCCGCACAACCGGGACACGCCTCCGCTCCAACGCAGCGGACAAACGCCCCTCGGGCATCCGCGGAAACCGTTTCGCTTATGGCTGAAAAGCAAGAGTTTCCACGCAGAAAGGGCGCAAAATCATTCGCATTTTTTTGCAGAACAACATAAATATTTTAATTTTGCAGAGTAAAGAGTACCAGCACAACGGTACGCATGCAATCCCGCAGAGAAACAATTTTAATATCAACTTAATTCTTAAACATTTATGTGGTTAACTAATTCATCCATCGGACGGAAAGTGATCATGTCTGTAACAGGCATTGCGCTTATCCTGTTCCTGACGTTTCATGCCTGCATGAATCTTGTCGCTCTCTTTTCAGCAGAAGGCTACAACATGATCTGCGAAATGCTCGGTGCCAACTGGTACGCAGTGGCTGCAACTGCCGGTCTGGCTGCCCTGGTGGCCATCCACTTCATTTACGCCATCATCCTGACGCTGCAGAACCGTAAGGCCCGCGGTAACAACCGCTACGCCGTAACCTCCAAGCCTGAAAAGGTAGAATGGGCTTCACAGAACATGTTCGTACTCGGCGTTATCGTTGTGCTCGGCCTGCTTCTGCATCTCTATCACTTCTGGTACAACATGATGTTCCAGGAACTCATCGGCGCCACAGGCTGCGCACATGCCCTGGCCGCCGACGGTTACTACTGGATTGTGCAGACCTTCTCCGATCCCGTATTCACCGTACTTTATCTCGTATGGTTCGTTGCCATCTGGTTCCACATGACACACGGCTTCTGGAGTGCACTTCAGACTCTGGGCTGGAACGGTAAGATCTGGTTCAACCGCTGGATGATCATCGGCAAGGTGTACGTGACACTGGTTATGCTGGCCTTCGCCGCCGTTGCTGTCTACTTCTGCCTCTTCGGCAATGCATGCTCCACCGGTACCTGCTATTAATCTTCTATCGGCAACTAATTGAAAATTTCTAAAAACAAAAAACCATTATGGCTACAATAGATTCAAAAATCCCTGCAGGACCAATTGCGGAAAAGTGGACCAACTATAAGGCTCACCAGAAATTGGTAAACCCGAAGAACAAGCGTAAACTCGATATCATCATCGTCGGAACAGGTCTGGCCGGTGCCAGCGCCGCAGCTTCCCTCGGTGAAATGGGCTTCAAGGTGAAGAACTTCTGCATTCAGGATTCTCCCCGCCGTGCTCACTCCATCGCCGCACAGGGCGGTATCAACGCTGCCAAGAACTATCAGAACGACGGCGACTCCGTTTACCGTCTGTTCTACGACACCGTGAAAGGTGGTGACTACCGTGCACGCGAGGCCAACGTTTACCGTCTGGCTGAAGTCAGCGCCTCCATCATCGACCAGTGTGTGGCACAGGGCGTACCTTTCGCACGCGAATACGGCGGCATGCTGGCCAACCGTTCTTTCGGTGGCGCACAGGTAAGCCGTACTTTCTACGCCAAGGGTCAGACCGGCCAGCAGCTGCTGCTCGGTGCCTATTCCGCCCTTATGTGCCAGGTACACGCAGGCACCGTTGAGCTCTACACCCGTTATGAAATGCTCGACGTCGTTATCATCGACGGCCGTGCGCGCGGTATCATCGCCCGCAACCTCGTTACCGGTAACATCGAACGCTTTGCTGCCCACGCAGTAGTCATCGGTACCGGCGGTTACGGTAACACCTACTTCCTTTCCACCAATGCCATGGGTTGCAACTGCTCCGCTGCCATGGCCTGCTACCGCAAGGGTGCTTACTTTGCCAACCCCTCCTACGTTCAGATTCACCCGACCTGTATCCCGGTACACGGCGACAAGCAGTCGAAGCTGACCCTGATGTCAGAGTCTCTGCGTAACGACGGCCGCATCTGGGTTCCCAAGAAACTCGAAGATGCCAAGAAGCTGCAGGCCGGTCAGATCAAGGGTAAGGACATTCCCGAAGAAGACCGCGACTACTACCTGGAGCGCCGCTACCCGGCCTTCGGTAACCTCGTGCCCCGCGACGTGGCTTCACGTGCCGCCAAGGAGCGCTGCGACAAAGGCTACGGCGTAAACAACACGGGTCTGGCCGTATTCCTCGACTTCTCACAGGCCATCAAGGACTTCGGCCGCGATGAAATCGAAGCCCGTTACGGAAACCTCTTCGACATGTACGAAGAAATCACCGACGAGAGCCCGTATGAAACTCCGATGATGATTTACCCTGCCGTACACTACACCATGGGCGGTATCTGGGTAGACTACGAACTGCAGACTTCCATCAAGGGTCTTTTCGCCATCGGTGAATGTAACTTCTCCGACCACGGTGCCAACCGTCTGGGTGCATCCGCACTGATGCAGGGCTTGGCCGACGGTTATTTCGTATTACCTTACACCATCCAGAACTATCTGAGCGACCAGATTACCGTTCCCCGCTTCTCTACCGACCTGCCCGAATTCGCAGCAGCCGAGAAGGCCGTCAAGGAACGTATCAACCGCCTCTTCAACATCAAGGGCAAGCGTTCCGTTGACTCCATCCATAAGGAACTGGGCCACATCATGTGGGAATATGTAGGTATGGGACGTACCGCAGAAGGTTTGAAGACAGGTCTGGCCAAGATGAAGGAACTCCGCAAGGAATTCTACACCAACCTCTTCGTTCCCGGCTCAACCGAGGGCGTCAACGTAGAGCTGGAAAAGGCTATCCGTCTGGAAGACTTCATCGTCATGGGCGAACTCATCGCTTACGATGCCCTCACCCGCAACGAATCCTGCGGCGGTCACTTCCGTGAGGAATACCAGACCGAAGACGGCGAGGCAAAACGCGATGATGAGAACTTCTTCTACGTAGGCTGCTGGGAATACCAGGGCAGCGACGACGTTGCTCCTACTCTCCTGAAAGAGCCGCTCGTTTACGAAGCAATCAAGGTACAAACCCGTAACTACAAGAACTAAAGCCTCCCCTACTTCTTCCGCTTTGCCGGAAGAGTCTGGGAATGCCAATCAGAATATTAACCATATCTCTCCACAGCAGGTGCCATAGCGCACACTGTCCCGAAAGGGAAAAGGGAGGCTTAAAAAAATCAACCAAAATGGCTAAGAATATTAGTTTCACCATCAAATACTGGAAGCAGAACGGTCCTAAGGATGCTGGACATTTCGAACAGCGCGAAATGCATAACATCCCCGACGACACGTCCTTCCTCGAAATGCTTGACATCCTCAATGAGGAACTGATCAACGAAGGCAAGGAACCTTTTGTGTTCGACCACGACTGCCGCGAGGGTATCTGCGGTATGTGCTCGCTCTACATCAACGGTACGCCCCACGGCAAAACCGAAAGAGGTGCCACCACCTGCCAGCTGTACATGCGTAAGTTCAACGACGGTGACGTTATCACCGTAGAACCCTGGCGTTCGGCCGCATTCCCCGTTATCAAGGACTGCATGGTTGACCGTTCGGCTTTCGACAAGATTCAGGCCGCCGGCGGTTATATCACCGTTCGTACCGGACAGCCGCAGGATGCCAATGCCATCCTCATTCCGAAGCAGGACGCCGACGAGGCCATGGACTGCGCCACCTGCATCGGTTGCGGTGCCTGCGTAGCTGCCTGCAAGAACGGTTCCGCCATGCTCTTCGTCAGCTCCAAGGTCAGCCAGTACGCTCTTCTGCCCCAGGGCCGTCCCGAAGCAGCCAAGCGCGCCAAGGCCATGGTAGCCAAGATGGACGAACTCGGCTTCGGTAACTGCACCAACACCCGCGCCTGCGAAGCTGTGTGCCCGAAGAACGAAAGCATCGCCAACATCGCCCGCCTCAACCGCGAATTCATCAAAGCCAAACTGGCTGACTGATTTGCGTCGGGCTACTGACAACTGACATCCCAAGGGGCCGCGTCTGTTATCCATACGGACGCGGCCCCTTTCCGTAGTTCCATAGGGTTGCAACAAAGAACAGGGGATCTCGCGGCCGCTACGACACCTCCGACAATCGCCAATGGACAAGACACAAAGCACACTGATTCCTCATGACCACACTCATGAAGAACAGCCGGCTGACGAGAAAAATCACTCAGTACTTTAGAAAAAACAGTTGGTAGTTTAGAAAAAACAGTCAGTACTTTAGATTTTTCTAAACTACTGACTGTTTTTTCCATATGCCACAGCAGACATCCTTTCCTTCCAACCGCACGTTTTCCGCTGCCGCCATAACCCGTAAACGGGTATTCACGACATGCGCAGCGCCGTGAAAGCACTTCAGAACTTCTTGAGCAGGAAGTCCGGATAGATGCGGAAATAAACCCCGAAGGAGGAGTTGAAACTGCTGCTGCCGGGCGTCACCTTGCCTTCGGCATCGGTCATGGCGCCGGGACGGGTATAGTAGGTCTCCGCTTTGGCTCCGAAAGCATAATGCTTGCCGAACTTGCGTGAATAGTCGAGCGCGACATGAAACGTATGCGGATGCTCATCAAAGCGTGCGCCGGGATATTTGGTCGATACCGACCCGAAGAACGGACTGCCGAGCAGAGAGATGAAGCGGTAGCTGCGGAAATAGTCGGCTCTCAGATGCAGGTTGTGGGCAAACATCATTTCCGCACTGAGGAGCAGTGCGCCCCCCAAGCCATAGGGCCAGATGTCGCCGGCCTGCTGATAATAGCCCAACGCGGCGGTCTCGAAGTTGGCCCACTTCAATGCCTTCCGCCCGATGTTCCAGCGCACGCCCACACCGGCTGCGCCGTTGATGAGCGTCTGCACGGAAAAGGCCGTATCCTGTTCCCCGCCCCGGTGCTGCAGCACCCCCTGTACGGGCAGATAGCAGTGTACGCGGCTTTCGGGCGCGTTCAGATTCAGGCGGGAAGAAAGTCCCACGATGAAAGCCTCCTGATGCGTGGACCCCTCGAAGATGAAACTTTCCCAGTTCACCCATACATCCAGATGCAGGCGCGGATGGTCATAGAGCACCTGCGCACCGTTTTCCGGGTCGGCCGTCAGGTTCAGCTCCGGATTGTAGAGCGGCAGCAGCAACCGGTGATGACCGGCACCATACAGATTGCCGAGCACAATATTGCAACGCCGCATCGCTACCTGCGCACGGAATATCGGCAGCAGATGCGCCCCTTTCTGGTATTCGCTCCCTTTCCACTGAGCGATGTCACGGTAAGCATAATTCGGATAATGATAGGTGCCGTGGTAAATCAGGGCGTGCACACCCGCATCCAGACGGATATTCTTCAGCGGCTGATAAGTCAGGCGCGGCTCTACCCACAATCCGGGCAGCGAATAGCCCTTCATGATATTGCCGGAAAACTCATTGTCCTTGAAAAAGCTGAGATTGTCCACTTTCAGCCGCAGCTCGCGGGTATGTGCCGAATCCAGCCGGTATTCCGGCGGCACAATGGCCCGTTCAACCTGTGCCTGCACCGTGGCCGCAATGCCGCAGAACAAACAGGAGAGAAGCATCCGGCAGCATCTCCCGGAAAATGAAAGCCCGTTATCGAAAGAAAAAGTCATATGGAAAGATGTAAAACCTGTTCAAAAGGAATATCCGCGGAAACGGCTGTGAACGGCTCGTCGGCACGTCCGCTTACCGGCCCCTCAGAATCCGCTTAATGTCGTTGAGCTTGTTGAGCGCCTCGAGCGGAGTCAGCCGGTCAACATCCAGATGCAAAATCTCGTCGCGGATTTGCGTAAGCACCGGGTCGTCGAGCTGGAACATGCTCAGCTGCACCCCGCCGGACGGCTGCGCCCCGCCCTTTTCGGCCGGCGCCGGCATTCCGTTGCGGGCATTGTTGGTTTCGAGCTCCGACAGAATCGTTTCGGCACGTCCCACGATACCTGCCGGCATGCCTGCCAGCCGCGCCACATGGATGCCGAAGGAATGCTCCGAACCGCCACGGGCCAGCTTGCGCAGGAAAACCACCCGGCCGTTGACCTCGCGCACCGACACGTTCCAGTTCTTGATACGCGGGAAGAGCTTCTCCATCTCGTTGAGTTCGTGATAGTGCGTGGCAAAGAGCGTGCGCGCCCTGGCCCGCGGATTCTCGTGGATATACTCCACGATGGACCAGGCGATGGAGATGCCGTCGTAGGTCGATGTGCCGCGCCCCAGTTCGTCGAAGAGCACCAGGCTGCGCGGCGTCAGGTTGTTCATGATGTTGGCGGCTTCGCTCATTTCCACCATGAAAGTACTCTCGCCCACGGAGATGTTGTCACTGGCCCCCACACGGGTGAAAATCTTGTCGACTGCCCCGATGCGCGCACTGGCAGCGGGCACGAACGACCCCACTTGGGCCAGCAGCGTGATGAGGGCCGTCTGACGCAGAAGAGCACTCTTACCCGCCATGTTGGGACCGGTGATGATGACTATCTGCTGGTTTTCGGTGTCGAGATGCACGTCGTTGGCCACATACTCCTCGCCGATGGGCATCAGGGTTTCGATGACGGGATGCCGGCCCTGACTGATGTCGAGCTCCATGCTCTCGTCGACCACGGGCCGCACATATTTCCGCTCACGGGCCACGCAGGCCAGCGAGTGGAGGCAGTCGAGCGCCGAGAGGGCGGCAGCGTTGCGCTGCAGCGGCGTGATATATCGGCCGGCCTCCTGCACGAGTTCAGCAAAGAGGCGGGTCTCCAGGGCCAGGATGCGGTCCTCGGCCCCCAGAATCTTGTCTTCGTATTCTTTCAGTTCCTGCGTAATGTAGCGCTCAGCCTGTGCCAGCGTCTGCTTGCGAATCCATTCCTCCGGCACCCGGTCCTTGTAGGTGTTCCGCACCTCAATGTAATAGCCGAACACATTGTTGAAACCGATTTTCAGGCTGGGAATGCCCGTGGCCTCGCTTTCCCGCTGCTGAATCTGCAACAGATAGTCCTTGCCCGAGGTGGAAATGGCACGGAGGTCGTCGAGTTCGGCACTGACGCCGGAAGCGATGACACCGCCCTTGTTGACCAGCAGAGGAGGGTCGGGCCGCAATTCGCGGGCTATGCGGTCGCGCAGTTCTCCACAGTCGTCGAGCTGCTGCCCCAGGCTGCGGATGCTCTCCTCCGTCGCCTCCAGACAGGCTTCGCGGAGCAGGCGCGTGCTCTCCAGCGAAATCCGCAGGTGCTGCATGTCGCGCGGACCGGCACGGCCCACGGCTATTTTCGAGACGATGCGTTCCAGGTCGCCGATGCGGGCCAGCTCGTCCTGACATACGCTTTCAAAGTCGGGCTGGCGGAAGAAATACTCCACGCGGTCCTGCCGCCGGGCGATTTCGGCCGTGTCGCGGAGCGGGAAGAGCAGCCAGCGGCGCAAGAGGCGGGCACCCATGGGCGAAAGCGTGCGGTCGACGACGGAGAGCAGCGAGGTGCCGCCCTCGTTCATCGGCGCCACCAGTTCCAGGTTGCGTGCCGTAAACTTGTCCAGCCGCACATAGCGGTCCTCCTCGATGCGGCGCAGGGCCGTGATGTGTCCCGTCTGCGTGTGCTGGGTGATTTCCAGATAGCAGAGAATGGCACCGGCCGCCACGACGGCCACCTTGAGATGGTCCACACCGAAACCTTTCAGCGTCTTCACCTCGAAATGGCGGTGCAGCTTCTCCCGGGCCGTCGGCTCGCTGAAGGCCCAGTCGTCAAGTTCGAAAACGAAATACTTGTTGCCGAAAAGGCCCTCCAGGCGGGCACGCAGTCCGCGCTCCACCAGTATTTCCTTGGGCGCAAAGCCCGAAAGGAGCTTGTCGACATATTCCGGTGTGCCCTCGGCCACGAGAAATTCGCCCGTGGAAATGTCGAGCAGCGAAAGGCCCAGGGCCGCCTTGCCGAAATGGATGGCGGCCAGGAAGTTGTTCTCCTTGCTGTTCAGCACATTGTCGCCCATGGCCACACCCGGCGTCACCAGTTCGGTGATGCCGCGCTTCACCAGTTTCTTGGTCAGCTTGGGGTCCTCCAGCTGGTCGCAGATGGCCACACGGTAGCCGGCACGAATCAGCCGCGGCAGATACGTGTCAAGGGCATGATGCGGGAAGCCCGCCATTTCGGTGGTGCTGGCGCCTTTGTTGTTTCGCCGTGTGAGCGTGATGCCGAGCACCTGCGAAGCCGTGACGGCATCGTCGCAATACGTTTCGTAAAAGTCGCCGCAACGGAACAGCAGCACGGCATCAGGGTGCTTGGCCTTGAGGTCGTGAAACTGCTTCATCATCGGTGTAAGCTCTACTTTTGCCATTTCGGAGAGTCGTTTTTTTACATCGGCCGGCATAGTGCCGGCAGGAAGGCTGCGCTGCGAAAAGACAAACGCCGCCCCCAGTTGCTGAACTTACAAAATTAGGAAAAACTTTTCAGTCGGGCGGCGGCCGGCTGCCATTTTATTCGGACAGAAAAAGGACTGAAAAAGCATGGCTCCGACAATTCGTCACTGCGATGCTTCCGGCAACGCGACAGCAGGATGTCAAGAAATCGGATACGTCAGGACCGCCCTTCGGGCAACCCGAACGGAAGGGGCCCTCTTGCTTTTGGCCGTTTCGATGTGTATCTTTGCCATAGCTGAAGGGGGCGACTGGATTTACCATCCGGCCGCCCCGCTTTTTTTCGCCGTTTTCCGGTTCAAGAAGCCGTACGCGCGGAAAAACAGTCCTTACTTCCGGATTTTCTGTCCTTAGTTTCGGAAATTCCATGCCTGCATTTGTTTTTCCGCCGGCCCGCCGCCTTGCATTTCTCCCGGCTACAGTCCTAGCCATGCCTGGTTGGCGGATGCCCGATTCCTTAAATATTCATAAAAAACAAAGGCCGCACACCGGCAGCCTTTGTCAAGAAATTTCTACATTTTCAGTTTCCGTTCCGCATGCGCCTCAGGACACGGGCATACCCGGCGTGTGCGTGGTTTTCCACATGCGGTAGAGATAATAGGCCATGTGGGCCAGCCCGAAGATGACGGCAATGCCGAACATCGTCTTGTCGGCACTCCAGCCGGCCGTCTGCTGATGCCAGAAGCCGGTCACGATGCAGAGTGCTGAAAGGCCGACGGCCAGCATGTGCAGCACCGTCATGCCGCGACGGCGGCGTCCCTCGCCACTCTCCATCCGGCTGTGTCGCAGACCGTAGGAAGAATAAAGGTCAAGGCCGATGAGCATCCACAGCACCAGGCGAATCCAGGTGTCGGCAGGCAGGAACAGCATCAGCCCCAGGCAGGTGAGGATACCCAGAACGGGAATAACCGGCACGAAGGGCGTGCGGAAAGTGCGCGGCACATGGGGCATCGTCTTGCGGACAATGAGTACGCCACCACAAACGATGGTGAAGGCGAAAAGCGTCCCGATGCTGGTCATCTCGCCCGCCAGACGGGCCGGAACAAAGGCGGCCAGCACACTGATGACCACCATAAAGATGAGCGTATTGCGCACCGGAGTGCGGAAGCGCGCGCTGATTCTCGAAAAGACAGGCGGCAGCAGTCCGTCGTGGCTCATGGACATGAAGATGCGGCTCTGGGCCATGAGCTGCACGAGAATCACGGAACAGTAGCCAAAGAGAATGGCCAGCGTGATGGCCTTGTTGAGCCAGGGATAGCTGGAAACCACGTGCCCCGAAGCATCGGCCTGGCCCATGTGGTCGATGGCGATGGCTACGGGCGCCATGCCCTGCTGGCCGGCAAACTCCGTATAGTGCGCCACACCGGTCATGACATGCCCGAAGGCGATGTAGAGCACCGTGCAGACCAACAGCGAAACAAGGATGCCCAGCGGCATGTTGCGCTTGGGATTGCGCGTTTCCTGTGCAGCCGTGCTCACGGCATCGAAGCCGAGATAAGCGAAAAAGACCACCGCCGCTCCACGCAGCACGCCCGACCATCCGAACTCGCCCAGCACACCGGTATTGGCGGGTATATAGGGTTGATAGTTCTCGGCCCGCACATACTGCCAGCCCAGCACGATGAATATCAGAATCACCGATACCTTGAGAAATACGATAATATTGTTGAGCAACGAACTTTCACGCGTACCGCGGATGAGGAACAGGCTCATGAGCACCACGATGCCGGCCGCCGGCAGGTTCACGATGCCGCCGTCCCAGCTGCAGGCGGTCAGCTCGTGCGGCAGGTGTATGCCCGCATCGGCCAGGAACTTGACGAAATACTGGCTCCAGGAAATGGCCACGGTGACGGCCGCCACGGTATACTCCAGCACGAGGTCCCATCCGATAATCCAGGCAATGAGTTCGCCCATCGTGGCATAGGAATAGGTATAGGCACTGCCCGAAACGGGAATCATCGAGGCAAACTCGGCATAACAGAGGCCGGCAAAAGCGCAGCCCACAGCCGCGATGGCAAACGAAAGCGTGATGGCGGGGCCGCTGTATTCGGCCGCCACCGTTCCGGTGATGGAGAACAGACCGGCACCGACAATGACGCCGATGCCAAAGGCTATCAGCCCCAAAGGTCCCAACACGCGCTTGAGCGTGTGCTGCCCGCTGGCGGCAGCTTCTGCCTGCAGCAACGACAGCGGTTTACGGATAAAAAGTCCCATATTCTTGTCTTGACTGTGAAATTTCCGCAAAGTTAACAAATCCGGCCGCTCCGGCCAAGGCTTTGCCACAAATAGCAACGGCAAAGCGGCTGCCGCAGCCGGCAAAACAACATGGCCGGCCCGACAGCACCTCCGCCGCGACCGCGAAGGCAGACAAAAGGAAAAAAACAAGTGCGCCTTCCCCTGTTGCAGGAGAAGGCGCACCGCTATGTTCAGGAAGGATTTCCCTTGGGGAAAACCCGGTTTTTATCAAGCCTCAGCCTCAATCACTCTCTTCTTGTTGAGCACACTGCAAGCGATGGGTGCTGCCAGGAAGATAGAAGAAAGCGTACCGAAGACAACACCGAGAATCATCGCGAAGGAGAAGGAACGGATGCTGTCGCCGCCAAGGAAGAAGATGCAGAGCAACACGAGCAACGTGGTGCACGACGTCATCAAGGTACGGGTCAACGTACTGTTGATGGACTGGTTGAAGAGCAACTTCGTATTACGCTTGGGATAAAGGCCCTGATTCTCACGGATACGGTCGAATACCACCACCTTGTCGTTGATAGAATAACCGATGGCCGTCAGCACTGCACCGATGAAGGTCTGGTCCACTTCGAGAGAGAACGGACACCAGCCCCAGCAGATGGAGTACATACCGATGATGAAGAGCGTATCGAACACCAAAGCGGTGATACTGCCCACGGAGAAGGCCACATTGCGGAAACGAATCAGGATGTAGAAGAAGATGGCGATGAGCGACAGGATGACGCTGATGATAGCGCCCTTGTTCATGTCGGCAGCCACCGAAGCACCTACCTTCTGAGCGGAAACGATGGAACCGCCGGCCTTGTTCTGACGATCCTTGAAGGTGTCATAGTCGGCCTGGATGAGTTTGGCATTGTAGAGCGCATCATAAACGAAGCGGTCCACCTCGTCGTCAATGTTCGGCGCATCGTCGGAGATACGGTAGTTGGTCGTCAGACGCACGCAACGGCTCTCGGAAGTCACAACGGAGATGGCACGCACGATGGCGTCCGGATCCTTCGTGTCAGCCTTGACAGCCGCAGCCACAGCCGCCTGCACCACTTCGGGAGAAGTCGACTTGTCCTCAAACTCGATGACATAGTTGCGACCACCGGTAAAGTCGATACCCTTGGACAGGCCGCGGATACCCAGGAAGCCGAGACATACGAGAGTAAACAGTGCAAAGACAACATAAGAAGTCTTGGCCTTATCCATAAACTTCACCTTCGTATTGGTGAGCAGGTCACGCGACATCGCAGTGGTAAAGGTCAGCTTCAGCCACTTCTCCTTGTTGTGGAAATGTTCGTAAGCTATACGGGTCAACCATACGGCTGTAAAGAACGAGGCGCAGATACCGATACCCAGCGTGAGGGCAAAGCCACGGATGGGGCCTGTTCCGAAGTTATAAAGGATAACTGCCGTGATGATAGAAGTCAGGTTGGAGTCGAAGATGGCAGAGAACGCGTTGCCGTAACCGTCGGCCAGCGCTGTCTTGATATTCTTGCCGGCACGAAGTTCTTCCTTGATACGTTCGTAGATAAGCACGTTGGCATCGACAGCCATACCCAGTGACAGCACCATACCGGCAATACCGCTCATTGTCAGGGCTGCCTGGAACGAAGTGAGCACACCGAAGGTGAAGAAGAAGTTGATGAGCAGTGCGCAGTTGGCCACCATTCCCGGAATGAAGCCGTAGAACAGGCACATGAAAATCATCAGGAGGACAAAGGCCACGATGCAGGCGGTAAGACCGGCCTGGATGGAAGCTTCACCCAAAGACGGGCCCACGGTTTCTTCCTGCACAATCTTGGTCGGGGCATCCATACGTCCACTGTTCAGCACGTTGGAGAGGTCGCGGGTATCATCAATGGTAAAGCTACCGGAAATCTGCGAAGTTCCGCCGGCAATCTTTTCATTGACGTTCGGCGCACTGTAAACGTAGCCGTCGAGCACGATAGCAACGGGTTTACCCACATTCTGCTCGGTCAGTTTGGCCCATTCGTTGGCAGCGCGTGTATTCATGGTCATGGAAACAATCGGCTGGTGCCTCTCGTTGAAGTCGGCCTTGGCAGTCTTTATCACATCGCCCGACATGGAGGGACCGCCGGCCTTGGCCTTGAGCAGGTAGAGGGCATAACCCAGCTGCACGGTTTCAACATCGCCCTGTGCATTACGCTGCGTCATGGATTCTTCCTTCACGCTCCATGCCATACGGAGATCCTTCGGCAGTCTGTCGCTCTCTTCAGCCACGATGCGGTTGATGGCAGCAGTGTCAGTCTTCGAGCGGGTATAACCCACGATGCAACCGGCACCGGCGGGAATCTGCATGTGCGCCATGATGCGCTGCGCGGTTTCCATGGGCAGTGCGCTGATGTTGTGTGTCTCCCAGAACTGCAGGTTGGCGCTTCCGGTCAAAAGCTTGCGGACACGCTCAGGCTCTTTGATACCCGGCATTTCCACCATAATCTGACCCATCTGTCCGCGGCCCTTCAGAATCTGAATGTTGGGCTGTGCCACACCGAAGCGGTCAATACGCGTATGAATAACCTCGTTGGCATTGGCCACGGCAGCTTCAATCTTTGCGCTCAGCGCAGCCTTCACCTGGTTGTCGGTCGACTTCGGAGTAATGTTCTCCAGTCCGCTGAAGGCACCTGCCAGCTTGTTGGCACCGTTCTGCTCTTCATAAGCGGCAACAAAAGCGTTGAGGAAATCGTCGCCCGATTTCTTCACGGCTGCCTCTGCTGCATCGGCTGCGGCCTTTACCTGCTGCTGTACGGTTTTATCCGAACCAGCGCTGTTCTTCACTACGTCGGCTACGGATACTTCCAGGATGACGTTCATACCGCCTCTCAGGTCAAGACCCAAGCCGATTTGCAGTTGCTCACACTCCTTCAGTGTCTTGAACAGGTACACTTCCTCGTTCCGCATGGAGTCGAGATAAGCGCCACGGAAGTCGTTGAAAGCCTTTTCGCGGTCATTCGCTGACGCGAACTTCATGTTTGCCATCTTGCCGTTTGCATACGCATCAGCCTTCTTCTGATAACTGTTCGTCACCAGAGAGAACGAGAGGTAGAAAAGGCAGATTACAGACAGAAGCACTGCAATGACTTTTACAAATCCTTTGTTTTGCATTTTGTAATTCTATGATTTTATGATTATTGATATTTGTTCCCTACAATTTTGAACGTGCAAATATACTTTTTTTTTTGGAAACACAAGATTTATAAGGTCTATTTTACATTTCACGACTTACAAAAGGCGCGACATCCATGTTTTTTTCCCAAAAAATGACAACTGTTGGGGACCGCTCGCCGAAAAAATGTAAATTTGCAGTTCATAGCGGCAGTTCCGCGCCCGCGAAAATCCGCTGTCCGGAGTCTATCCCCGCCGCGGCGGCGCTCCGCCTTCATCGGGGGCGGCCGCCTCTTGTCCCGCCCAAACAATAAAGAAACAATCATACAGACATGGAAAAGAAATTCAACCGTACTCTGGTCACAACGGCCCTGCCTTATGCCAACGGCGGCATACACATCGGGCACCTGGCCGGCGTATATGTACCGGCCGACATCTACGTGCGCTACCTCCGTCTGAAAAAGCAGGAAGTGCTCTTCATCGGCGGTTCCGACGAGCATGGCGTGCCCGTCACCATCCGTGCCCGGAAAGAGGGCATCACCGTGCAGGAAGTGGTCGACCGCTACCACAATCTCATCAAGAAGTCGTTCGAAGACTTCGGCATCTGCTTCGACATCTATTCCCGCACCACATCGGAAACGCACAAGAAACATGCCTCCGACTTTTTCCGCAAACTCTACGATGAAGGGAAATTCGTGGAAATGGAGTCGGAGCAGTTCTACGACGAGGAGGCACAGGAATTCCTCACCGACCGCAACATCAAGGGCGAGTGTCCCCGCTGCCATGCGCCCGAAGCCTATGGCGACCAGTGCGAGAAGTGCGGTTCCACCCTCTCGCCCGAGGAACTTATCAACCCCTATAACGCCATGACGGGCCATCCGCTCGTCAAGCGCAAGACCACCCACTGGTATCTCCCGCTGAACGACTACCAGCAGTGGCTGGAAAAGTGGATTCTGGAGGACCACAAGGAGTGGCGCCCCAATGTCTACGGACAGTGCAAGAGCTGGCTCGACCTCGGACTGCGCCCCCGTGCCGTAACCCGCGACCTCGACTGGGGCATCCCCGTGCCCGTGGAAGGCGCCGAGGGAAAAGTGCTCTACGTGTGGTTTGACGCTCCCATCGGCTACATCTCCAACACCAAGGAACTGCTGCCCGACACCTGGGAAACCTGGTGGAAGCAGGAGGACACCCGCCTCATCCATTTCATCGGCAAGGACAACATCGTGTTCCACTGCATCGTGTTCCCCACCATGCTCAAGGCCGAAGGCAGCTACATCCTGCCCGACAACGTGCCGGCCAACGAATTCCTCAACCTGGAGGACGACAAGATTTCGACCAGCCGCAACTGGGCCGTGTGGCTCCACGAATACCTGAACGACTTCCCGGGCAAGCAGGATGTGCTCCGCTACGTCCTCACCGCCAACGCGCCCGAAACGAAGGACAACAACTTCACCTGGGCTGACTTCCAGGCGCGCAACAACAACGAACTGGTGGCCGTCTACGGCAACTTCGTGAACCGTGCGCTCCAGCTGACGCAGAAATACTACGACGGCATCGTGCCCGCGCTGGGCGAACTGACCGACTTCGACCGTGACACTATCGAAGAGTTCAAGAACATCAAGGAAGAAGTGGAGCGCCTGCTCGAAAACTTCCGCTTCCGCGACGCACAGAAGGAGGCCATGAACCTGGCCCGCATCGGCAACAAATATCTGGCCGACAGCGAGCCCTGGAAGGTCATCAAGACCGACCCCGAGCGCGTCAAGACCGTCATCCACCTCTCGCTCCAGCTCGTGGCCAACCTGGCCATCGCCTTCGAGCCCTTCCTGCCCTTCTCCTCGGCCAAACTGCGCGGCATGCTCCGCATGGAAGCCTTCGACTGGGAATCGCTCGGCCACATCGACCTGCTGCCGGCCGGACATCAGCTTGAGAAGCCCGAACTGCTCTTCGAAAAGATTGAGGACGAAGTGATTCAGGCACAGGTGCAGCGCCTGCTCGACATCAAGAAGGCCAACGAAGAGGCCAGCTACAAGGCAGAGCCCATCCGCGAGAACATTGCTTTTGAAGACTTCGAAAAGCTCGACATCCGCGTCGGCACCGTGCTCAGCTGCGAGCGTGTGCCGAAAATGAAGAAGCTCCTGAAGTTCGAAATTGCCGACGGACTGGAAAACCGCACCATCGTCAGCGGCATCGCCCAGCACTATGAGCCCGAACAGCTCGTGGGCAAGCAAGTCTGCTTCATCGCCAACCTTCCGCCCCGGGCCTTCAAGAACGGGCTGGTGAGCGAAGGCATGATTCTCTCGGCCCTCAACCACGACGGCAGCCTGAGCGTCGTCACCGTAGACCGTGAAGTGAAACCCGGCAGTCCCGTGGCCTGACGCCCGTCGCGACAACGCCACTGCGGAAATACCGCCGACTCCATACCACCGCCGCAAGCCGCCACGCGCCTTGCGGCGGCATTTTTTTCTTACCGATGCCACGGGACAAGAATCGTCGCCCCGCCAGGTGGATGCTCCGTTTCCGGGCACAGGCATCATGCCCCTGAAAATCTGGCGGAAAACTGTGGAAAAACAAAAGTACTGACAGAAAAAACAAAAGTACTAAGAGAAATTTCTGTCAGTACTTTTGTTTTTTCTATCGTACTGACTGTTTTTTCCATCCCCAGACGCCCTTTCTGACGGTGTGGTGTACAGAAAAGAGTTGACAGGTTAAACACTAAAAACGATTACGATTGACAACCTGATTCCTTATTCCTGTCCGTGTTGTCATGCCGAATGTCCGCACAAGCGGGCTGACAACCGTTTTTCAGAAAGCTGGCCGGCCCGTTCCAAAAACTTTCCTTATATTTACGGCCGGAATCCGCAAGCCTCGGTTCTGCCGGAAGGCACATGCTGATTCCCGCCGCTCCGCTACAAGCCGGCGGCCGCCCCGCCCGTGCACAACACAAAACCACCCAAACGTTACTGATATGATGAAACTGAAACTGCTGCTATTCCTGCTGCCGCTGACACTATTTTGTGCCCGACCAATGCTCGGACAGGACAACCATCCGGACAACTATGAACGCCACTGGCAGGCCGGACACGAGAAAATACGCGTCATCTCCTATAATATATTCTACGGATTCGACAAGCAAAAGGACAAGGACCGGAAAGAACGTTTCATCGACTGGGTAAGAGAAAAAGACCCCGAAGTGCTGGCTCTGGAGGAACTGTGCGGATTTACGGAAAAATCGCTCGCCGCGCTGGCCCGGAAATGGGGACCCCCCTACTCCGTCATCCTCAAGGAAAACGGCTACCCCGTGGGCATCACCTCAAAGAAGCCCATCCAGCTGGTGGCCAAAATCACCAAGAACTGCGGCCACGGACTGCTGCATGTCAGGACCTACGGTTACGACTTCCTCGTGACGCACCTCAATCCCAGCAATACCGGCCAACGCCGCACCGAAGCCGAAACCATTGTCAATTACATCAAGAAGATGCGCCTGGACCACTGCCTGCTCATGGGCGATTTCAATGCGCATTCGCCCTTTGATGCCGACTTCATGGAAGAGCATGCCATCGACCTGAAGAGAAAACACGGCGGCGACAACAGCAGCAATCTGCTGAACGGCGATTTTGACTATTCGGTCATCTCGCGGATTCTCTCCTGCCCGATGATTGACGCCTGCCAGCGGTTCGTGCCGGCCGACAAGCGCCACACCTTCCCCACCCCCATACTCATGTATATCTCACGCGACGAGCAGAGGAGGAAACGCATCAGCGAACGGCTGGACTACATTTTCGTTTCGCCGGCACTTTGGAAGAACGTGACCGACGCATACATCTTCAACGGCGAAGACACCGGTTTCCTGTCCGACCACTATCCCGTAGGAATCGACCTCTGCATCCAACTGAAAGAAAAATAAGGCCTGCATCACCGGCATAGCCGCGACAAGGCCATCGGCCGGCATCCTCTCCGCAAGGAAGCGGCCGCACGCTCTCCGCTACACCTGTCTGCCCTCCGATTTCCGAAGGGCCGCACGATAACCCTATTCTGAACCACAAAATACCGGAACAATCATATGAAAAAACTATGGATGACACTCCTGGCGGCAGC
>ULRG01021676.1_pt1 | contig 50985 bp, 52 predicted proteins | sample 1955211 | NCBI WGS metagenome assembly ULRG01 (sample SAMEA4835676, study PRJEB28245) | human gut metagenome | biome: gut microbiome; material: fecal sample | place: Denmark | collected 2008
CATTTTTTATACCAGATTTTGATTCGATTTTTGAACACCCTACTGTATGGGGCGTTTGATTGGTTTGTCAACAACACAAAACTTGGTCGAAGATTTTTTTCTTAATTTATCTACTATATTATGGGCAATCCACGAAAGGTATTCAACTACAGAACGATGTATGAGCTCCTAAAGGCCATTACAGAACGTGTGAAACTCGCTTCCGAGCAAGAGGAACGTGGCGAGCCAGTAACGGCGTGTGGTATGAGCAATGACGACATTGCCGACCTTTGCGAAGATTACTTACCGAATCTCTTCAATCCGTATATGACCATAGGTGACATTAAACGCGAAAGCGGGCTGAGTGAATCTACCATCAATCGCGCTATAAGGGACGGTGATCTTCAAGGTAAGAAAACCGCAGGAAGTCACTTCAATCTTTTCAAAAAGTGGAATGTGAGGGAGTTCCTCAGAAGGAGGAAGGGGAAATGATCCTGGTTGGGATTCTCATGTTTGTTTTTAATGTAGCGTAAAATGCTTTTTTGAGCGTGACGAGACAGATTGCTTTGTCACGCTAACACCTTGTTATTCATACTGTTGCAAAAGTCCTGACAAAGTTATTGTTGTTCATTAGCAGAATAAGTAACTTTGCCATCGTAATCGGTTACTTGAGTTAGTTTTTTTAATGTGTCATAACAAAAAGCATTCAGTATGGAAATGACGAATAATAACGAGCGTATCGTGGAGAAGAAAATCTACGAGGACGGCAAGAAAGAGTATGCGAGCAAGGGCGTTGCCGGCACGGCATTGGGCCTTGGCATCGCTGGTACGGCCCTCGGCCTGCTCGCTGGTGGTATTGGCGGCGGACGTGGTGTGTTCGGTTCGCTTGGCCCTGGCAACATGCCTGACAATGTGAACATCAACGCTTACGGCGGGCTTTCAAGCGTTAATGCTTCTCCATCCGCGTATGAAGTGATGCAGAAGGAATGTGCCGACGAGGTGAAACTCCTCACCGACATGTTCGGTCTGAAACTCGATACGGCTAACAAGTTCTACGCAATGCGCGAGACGGACATTGCAGAGAAGTTTAGCCTCTACAAGGGTTATGTTGAGGGCCTCAATGCAGAGAACCGCCGGAGTGTAGCTGCTGAGTTTGGCCTTTACAAGAATCAGCGCGACGCATACGACGCCCTTAACGAGAAGTACTCTGCCAAGTTCAACGAGCTTGACAAGAAGGTTGCCATCATGGAGGCCACCCGTCCGTATCAGGACAAGCTGCTTATGCAGGCGATTGATGCTATGGGCGAGCGCAACATGTGCTACACCGACCGCAAGACTTGCCGTTGCATCTATGGTGTCGTTGGTCTTCCTTCCACGCCGACCGTTACGGTTTTGGAGGGGGCTAACCCTTTCGGGTGCAACTGCCGACAGGCTCAAACGGCGGCAGCGGGAGCGTAAAGAAGACTGTAAAAAAGTCGAGTAAGAAGTAAGTTGGTGATGGGCGTATGGCCTCATGTGGCTTGCGCCCAATCACCAATTACAAAATCAATCACCAACTTAGAATTATTTGCGACATGAACTATATGCAAGATCCGTTGCTTGGCCTCGGCAGTCAATATCCGCCAGCCAATCAGATGCAGGCAGAGAACGAGGAGTTTGCAAAGAAATTGGCACAGTTGCAACAGCAGAGAGCAACCATCAACATGCAGGCCCAACCGTCCCAAACTCCATTGTGGGACGAAATAGACAAGATTGAGGATGGATTGACAAGTGGTCATCGTCAAATACTCAACCAAAACGAAGAGTATGTGGAGAGTTATCAATACGTCTCAAAACTCGTTCAAGACGAGATACTTCGCATTGTAAGGCCAAGGATTGAAGCCACACAGACGGGGAATGATGCTTTGCGCAAACATCTTGCTCTTATGCAGAGATTGAAAAAATCAATCGTACAGGCAGACGAGCAGAAAAACGCCTTGTTGAATGAATACATTGAGAAGTATTCGAACATGGCCTGGAATGACTTTATTGAGTTGAAGAAAGGTAACAAACAACAAAGCAACAAAGGAGGTAAATAATGAACATTTCTGAATTGAAAGAAAAGCTGCTGCAATCAATAGAGCTTTGGGCAGATTCGAGAATTGACGATATGGTGCAGGGTAATCCAAAACTGGCCGTCCCGTCCGTTTACATGAAGCGTGCGGCGCACAACATCATTGCAAAGAACAAGGAGATGCTTTCGCGAAACATTGACAATGTGGCTTTGTTTATTGCCGACGAAGAAGGGAACATGAATGTTGAAACCGTATTCAACGATATGGTTCAGATCTTCAAGTCTTTAGAGCCTATGCCTTACGACCTTGGCGTCTTTAGCGGAACGGTGGGTAACGGCGCATTGACGATAGACCTGCCTGACAACATCGTTACCTCTATTTTGTTCGGCAGCAAGAAAAGTATTCAGTTCACGACAGATGATTTTGCTGAGCTGAAAAAATTGATAACAGAATAATTCAGTGATTATGAAAAGGATTTTTGAACAAGTAGTTGCCTGTGATGATCAGCAGGTAAAGAACAATGTGATACGCATCTTGGCTGACAGTTGCGAAATAGGGATGAATGGCGAAGCGTTTCTTGAGACGCTTCGGGAGGTGAAAAGTGAACTCGGCGAGTGCAGCTATGACGAAGACATGGCCATGCTACACCTGTGCCTTATCAAGAACGTTCATTGCAAAGAGGCCGCAATTTCCAATTATAGCTCAATCAAAGACACAAACATCTCCTGTTGGGATTTTGTTGTCCTTTGGGGAGAAATGGTCAAACGTCATGGTGAGAAAATACGCCGATGGTTTCCGCATATCAAGGAGCTCGATTTTGAGCAAAAGATCCTTGATGAGTGCAAAAACTATCTTTCTTCGGGCAAAAAGCCATTCTATGACTTGAACTTATAATGTTTTTTTGTCGTTACCTTAGATGTTTGAAATTTTCTTATTAAATTTGTACGAAAAATTTTATCAACAATTATTCAAGGTAACGACAATGAAAGAAGTATTGATTACATTCATGAACGAGCATTTCTATCAGACCTCACTGTTGATATTCCTATGCTTCCTCGGAATCATTGTGTCTATGGCAGTGGATTTGATTGCAGGTGTCCGCAAGGCCCGCGAACTTGGCCGGGCAAGTACAAGTACGGGCTACAAGAAGTCATGCACGAAGGCGATTAAGTATTTTTGCCCGTTCTTTGTAGCGATGTGCATAGACATCATCACATGTGTCATTATTCCCGTCCCATTTTTCTCTATGACGTGGGCCTGCTGGGTCGTGTTCTGTGAGTTCAAGAGTGTCAGAGAAAAGGCGTGGGAGAAAGAGGAGATACGCAAGCAGGATAGGACGATGCAGGTGATCCTTGAAAATAAGGATGACATTGCCAAGGCAGTAGTCGATATTCTGCGTCACAGAGAAGAAAAGGAGGCTGAATCATGATCATCACCATTGATAGAGCCTGGAAGAAGGCGGGATACACTATAAGTCGCATCTATGTGAACGGAATGTTGTTTGGGTGTAATGCCATGGAGGATACGGATAGGGGTCTCAGAAGCGACATGCCTCTATCTGAGATCAAGGCAAAGAAGGTGTATGGACAGACAGCCATCCCGAGTGGGGAGTATGAATGTGCCTACACCTATTCTGCTCGGTTCAAGAAGATGCTACCATTGTTGCTGAACGTGAAGGGGTTTGAAGGGGTGCGCATTCATTCAGGCAACTCGGCAAAAGACACAGAGGGTTGCATCCTTTGTGGCAAGAACGACAATGTGGGGTTGGTGAGTCAGTCGAGATTTTGGACCAACAAGTTGATTCAGACGATGAAGACTGCTTGGGACAAAAAGGAGAAAGTAATCATCAAAATCAAATAGCGTATGAGAAGCAAGTTGTTTATTCTTTTTGCGGTTATAGTCGTTTGTACTGTACTTTTAGGGTGCAAAACGACAAAGTATGTTCCGGTCACTATGACGGAATATAGAGACCGCTATATCCATCAAACGGATAGCTTTGTAAAGACGGATTCTGTATGGGTGCATGACAGTGTGTCTGTTGTGGTCCGTGGCGATACGATATTCAATGACCGTTGGCACTACAAGCTCAAGGACAGAATCGTCTATAAAAGCAAAACAGACACGATTCGCGTAAAGGATTCTGTTCCGTATAAGGTAGAAGTACCCGTTGAAAAGGTTGTCTATAAAGAGAAGAAAACTGGATTCTTTCAAATTGTGTCCGAGACAATCGGAAACATTGCGATAGGATTCATACTCTTCTTTGCAATATCATTCGTGCTCAAGTACGTCTTAGGCGGAAAAAGGCGATGCGAAAATGAGTAATATACGAAGTCGGGTGGGGTAGTAGCCGTTAAGCCAAACCCCACCTATGTTTCCTATTCGTCTCTATTGAGCTCGAACCGAATAGATAAAGAGAACACAAGCCAAATGATACCGATTGTAATGCGGTCTCTGAATCGATCAATCCCTATGCACGGAAGGAGAAAGAATTGCCAATGATTCTTTTTGACGAAAGCTCTTGCTATAACAATCATATCTGTATTATTTCCCGGTCGAGCCATACCCGTTGTCTCCCCTCACCGTTTGCTCCAACTCTTCATACTCAACAAATTCTATTGGTGTGGTAGTGTCTATGTGCATCTGGCACACCCTATCGCCCACCTTGTAGCGCGGCATGTTGGGCATGACGTGATAGAACACGGCAGATATTTCTCCCGTATAGAGGTCATCGATTGTCCCAATTCCATTACTGAGAACCATACCGGTCTTCCATACAGAAGAACGGGCACGAAACGAGAAACATGGAATTGTGTTTCCTTTCGTGTGTTCCGATCTCTGTAAGGCAATCCCGAGGCCGTATTTCCACACGTTAGGCGCAACCTGCTCTTCCGAAACCGCCACACAGTCATAGCAGAAATCTCCGTCGTACTTTTTGTATGGGACAACTGCTTTGGGGTTAACAATTTTGATCTTTACTTTTTCCATAAATTTGTTTTCGTTTTATTGCTTGAGAATTAAATACTTATTTGTTTTCGTTATTCTCACTTGCTTTTCTTTGTTGATGTGCGTAGAGTTCAAGGAACTCAATTTTTTCACCAATCTTTTTTTGAAGTTCCTCCAGATAGGTGCGCTCGTAAAGCCTTGCGTATTCCGTACATTCTACATTGAATCTGAACATCAGCTTGGTGACCTCTTCCTCAATGTGCTTCTTATCTTTTTTCGTTAGTTCCATCTTTTATAAGTTTAAAGTCGTAAACGAACATGTACGGGTTTGAACGCCATGCGTTTAATCCAGTTTCTTCGTTTATTTTTGAAGCAAAAGCCTCTCTTGGAGATTCAAATACGACTTCTTGGAAAACTAAATTACCCTCAATACTATTACAAAACTCATATCCGTATTTCTCGCCAATACGAAATACTCCATCTTTGAAGCATTCATCGTCGCTAATGTCTTTTAGCCTTTCAATGCTGACGCGTGTTATCTGAATGCTAAAAGGAATTGTTTTTTTACAGTATCTTTCTTGGGGTTCCATGATTATCATTTTGCTATCACCAACATGGTCCGAATAAACCTCTATCTCTTTCAACCTTTGCAAAATCCCAATTTGCAGCACCTCTCCTACTTTGTAATTCGCTTTGGCAATATCATATCCGTTGTGAAATACGGTAATCAGTCCATCGTCCTTGTCAGTGCAAAAAGATATTTCATCGTCTCCGCAGCAAGCACGGCATCTCATCTGCGTTTTTGTTCCGTTCAAAACGCAACTTGTTTCGTTGAAAACGTTGTTAAATATAATAGTTCGCATTTCCATCTATCAATCATTTTTATCACAATGTATCAGTAAAACCCCTTGGTTGAACTTCATCAATAAGATCTTTTGTATCATGTTGAACACTAATAACAACCCTTATTATCTTTGTCCAAAGAGTATTATATTTAACATCCAATTCCTTAAGAAGAGGATCCGTGTTAAATTCATTGCCTAATTCTTCTGAGATTTTAAAAGCCATGTTGTCAACGAACTCCTTGCAACGTTTTCTTCGCGGCTCTTTCACCCAATCAAGAAACATCTTCTTGTAATCGGGAAAAGTTTTGATTTTTATTGTTATCATTGTTTATTCCGTAAAAGTTGTTACAAACGTTTTGCTACTTCTTTGTCAAACAGAAGTCAGCCCAAAGGTCGATAAATTGCTTTCCTGCATATTCTGCAAGTTCTTTTGTTTTGAAGGCAAGCAGAGATCCGAAGCCCGTATGGACGCTCGCGGAAACGTAACTCGCAACCGCACACGAGAAGCCGCCCTCCGCAACCGTGTTGATGTTCGACCGAAAGACCACACGGGACTTTTCTTCTTCCGACAGTCTGATAATCTCTTCCTCGGAACAAATGTGAAAATACGGAAAGTATCGCCATTCTCCTTCTACGAACCGTGGAGTCCAGCCTTCATTCAGTGCTTTGCAGATTACCCGTAGCTTCATGTATGCAATCACATCGGCTGGCTCGTTCTCGCACCTGATAAAATACATACTTGGGTCGATACATACTTCACGGCAAGCATCCCTAAAAGTCTTCACTCGATCAGTGACAGGAAGAGCTTCTTTGAATTGAGGAAATGAATTGAGAATGCCATTCTTGACATTATCATTAGCCTCGTCAAAAGCACGCTTTATATCTTCAACCTTGACTTCTATAGTTTTTTCCATTTTGATTTTACATTCTAATTAAGTCTTCAATACAGACAAGCACGGCAAACTGGTGTTTTGTCGGGGTTTTCACCCGTAGTTTTTTCCAACGTCATTGCGGACGCTCCTTGTCTTGATGATTAGTCTTACCTAACAAATCAAGACTTGAAACCTGTGCTGAATTGTCTAAGCAGTTATTGATATTTTACGGCTACAGCAAATGCCAACCAGTCTAAAACGGCTCAACATCGTACCGTGCTTGCTGCATTGAGAGACTTTGTTAATTACTTACTCGCAAATGATAGCGAGCTGACCGCAGGCCGCACCGTTTTCGATTTCAGCCTTTGTCGCAATGGCCACAGCATAATCGTAGCCCATTGCATCCAATTGATTCTTGATTTCTGTCATTGTTGTAAGAATTTAAAGATTTATACTAAATTTACGCCTTCGACAACTCCATTGCCAAGGTGATTTTTTTCAGAAATGTTGTTAGGATTGATGGGGGACAACTTCACGAAGAAATGTTCCTTGTCAAACCATTCCTTTAGCTTTTCAGCATCGAAGTCAGAAGTATCAACAAGAGTGAGGTTGATTGTCGTTTTCAGATTACTCTGTGTTCGTATCTGACCAAGCTCTTTGATTGACATCTTGCTCTTATACGGAATGAGCCAGTTGCGCTTCTCGTCATCGAATGAGTGAAGACTTATCTGGAGGGTGATATTTCCCTTAATGAATGAAAAATCGCTCCCCTTAATACCAATCGTTGACACATAGTGATGTGTGTTTGGGTATTTTTCTGTGATGATACGGATGGCTTCTTTCACAGCTTCGATATTCAAGAACGGCTCACCCATACGAGTGTAGTTGATCTTAAACTCCTTTGCCTTAGTTGGCTCTGCGCCTCCAGCATGACTGATAGCAAATTCAACCTGGTCAACAATTTCGTTAGCAGTAAGGTTGCGATAACGCTTCATGTTTCCGGTTGCGCAAAACTTACAACGAACTGGGCATCCAGACATTGTTGACACACCAATCATCCAGCGTTCTGTGCGGTCTCCAAGCTCATTGTTGTCTAACTTGTTTTGACGTCTGCCTATTGCATCTTTAGTGTAATAAGGCAAGAAAGTGTCTGTGGTCTCAACAAGAAATCCATCTTCTAACTGGAGGCAATATACGACGCCGTTCTTAAATGTTTTCCTTCTTAATTCTTTCATATTTCAATATTAAAGTGATTCCACCGTCCATAACAAATCGTTAGAACTGGGCACACATTGTTTACTTCGTCATCATAATCTGCGGAACATTTCCATAAACTGGAAGCTTGCCGTCCCACTTCTCAATCCACATCTTTTTAAGAATGGCAGGAGTAAGTGATGCAGATTTCAGCTCGTTAGCCTCTCGTTCGGCACGCGCCTGCACAAGCATCTTCTCTGCCTCGGCCTTCTTAACGGCCACCTCATTGAGTGCTCTCTGCGCCTCCTGGATAGCTTTGTTCTTCTGGTTGACAGCTTTCACAATGGAATTAGGATATTTGAGACCAGAAGTAAGCTGCTCAAGCTGGAAGTGTTCTTTGGCGAGTGCGTTACTAAGCTGCGATTCAATAGCACGTTCCACCATATCGCGGTTGCTGACAATCTGATCGGTAGTGTACTTGTTGAGCTGAATACGGAACGCATCTTTTACATAGTTGAATAGTGTGCCATGTATGATGTCGTTAAGATCCTTTCTGTACTTCTTGAACACCTTCGGCGCATTGCCGTCAATCATCTTGAGAGATACCGTCGGGTCAACGGTGAACTCCGAACCATCCTTGGCATTGATGGTAAAAGCGGGATAGTCGATTGTCTGCACGAATGTCGGGTACTCATATACCTCTTCCGTAAATGGATTGTACCACACACGACCGGTAACGAGGCTTACGTCATCAACACCCTTGTCTGAACCATATAGGTTGACAAGAATCCCCTCGGATCCAGCGTCGATACGCTCGCTACAAGAAGTTAAGAACAATGCCGTTATAAGCAGCATAAACACACACATTGATTTAATTTTTCTCATTGTTTTTATTATTTTTAAAAGTGAAACAATTCGTTGCGAAGGACAAAAGCGTCCAAAACAAAAGGATTGCTACGCTAACCAGGTTTGTTGCCGTGTCAGCTTTGCTTACGCCTCTCAAAGAAACACTAACAACGATGAGTGTTGTAACAACCCACGCCACAAAAGCGGCGATTCTCCATTTCCATTTTTTCATTTTTGTTTGTTCCCTAAATTATTACACGTTTCCGTTCTTGATTCAAGTTGATTGATGATGTTGTCAATCGTGGTGGCTGCGTATCTGTGTCCGTTCTCAATTGCCTCTATAATGTCGTCCCAATGTTCATTGGCGCACTCATCTACGAAGGCATGTTGCTTCTTCTTCATCTCCTTCATCGTCTTGCGCTTGTTAGGTAGTTGAACAATAACGTCCGTGCCTGCTTCAACTCAGCATCGTCGAACTCCGCCCAATTTGCTTTGATAAACTTTGCCATAATCTTATTCGTTTGAATTGCATTTCTCAAAATAGAACACTACGGGATTGTCGAAGTGCTCCTCTACAAGGCCATAGGCCAGCGACATCTTCATTTGGAATTTCGCTGCACCGATCAGCAACCCCTCGGCCTGCAGCTTGATTGCGGCCCTAAACTCTTCGAGCCTCATTGTGCCCTTTCTGAAATTGCACGCCCTGCATGCGGGCATGTAGTTTGGAAGGGCATCCTCGCCATGAACCACGCTACTCTTGCCCGTCTTTTCGTCATAGCGGGCATATCCACCACGGTTCTTCGCAACGAGGTGGTCAACCTGCATTTCTTCGTACTTGATGGGCTTGCCACAGTAGGCGCAATGGCCGTCGTACTTGTTATAGACCTTGATGCGAATTTCTTTCTTCATCTAACAAAACATGAGTGAGTGATATTTGCATTTATATTTCAAACCCTGCATCAATACCCATTGCCCAAAGGATGTGCTGAAACTCGTGTACATACTTGATTTGTCGTATCATAACGGAATCTGAAAGTCCTTTAACCTTGATAAACACCACCCATCCGTAACTTCTGCGTTCGATATAGAAATATCGGCAAAGGTATCCTTGCAAACCACCAAGATACTTGATGTAGCTTTTTTGGGGCTCTTCGGAATCAAACCCATTTTTTTCGAGAATTGCTGGTGAAAGTGGAATACCTTCAATATGACTGCACCATACTCCCCATGGCCCGTCATCAGTACCATCGACATAACTTAGAGTAACGACTCCTTTATTTTCCTTATAACTTCGTTCTGAATTTATCTGAGTTACGATGCACACAGTGCCTTCGGGAAACCAACCATTACGACACACCCTTACGAGGTCGCCTATTCTGATGTCTTCTGCTTTAATCATATCTCTTATTTTTGTATTTTAAACGATAGAATCTCCATTCTCGCCCAAGTCTCATTGTGTCGCGCGAGAGTGTGAAAGACTTGCATTTTTCGCAGATTTCAAAACTACATTTTCCAAGTTCATCTACGAAATGAAGTGTGTATTGTGGTTGTCGTGCGCATATAAAATATGTGCGAGTAATATGGTAGCCACAATATGGAACATGCTCCTTATAGGACTTGTTATGTGCGCATAGATGTGCAACGCATCTATATTTTTTCCTTTGCCTTCTATTCATTGTTGCTTCTGTTAGTTAATACTTTCTCCTATTCTCTTTCGCAAGTCTTCTTTCGTATGCTCTGCGTTGCTGGCGTGTCATTCCAATAAGGCTTTCGAATGTTTCGCTTTGGCGATGTTCTTCTTTGGGTGTTATCTTTGCCCCATTGTCACATACATCCTTTTTCAATTCATTCAAAAACTCTTTTGAGACAATCTGCTGCTCCGCATACATATTGCGAAGTTGTTTCATATATTCTAAATCCATACTTTATCTTTTTCTCTGTTTAGTATGTGTTTTACAGGAGAACCTTGTTGTAAAGGTCGGCGAATTGCCTGCCGAATTGCTCGCTTCGCTCTCTCGATTTGAAGCAAAGCCGATGGCCGACAACAACGGATATGTTACCAGTACGCGCACACACGAACTCCGCAGCATCCTCTTTATACTCGAACCAAGGAAACCATTTGTCTTGATTCCAATCCGAGAAATCGGGTACGAATCCGTCTTGCTTGTTCCAAACTTCTGCAATAGTCACCAGCTTGTTCAATGCTATTAACGCATCAAGGTGCTTGGGGTTGATTTCGTCCACAAGGTGCGCCACGTCTGCAAGATTTGTTGTGTTTTCAGAAAAACGTTTCTTCACTACTGTAACGTCCTCGTTCGGCTTCAAGCCAAGGTATTCTCTTGCGCTCTCGAAGTCCGTGATTACTTCGCTCACGTCCTTGCATTCCTCTTCTTCAATGATGAAGTCAAACGGTGATACCCAACCTTCGTCATATCTGCACAAAGCGCCACCGTCGTTATGGTCTAAAAGATAGTCCCACAACGTTTCCCCAGCTTCTTTGCTTGAAGCGTGGACGGCCTGCATCACATGTTGCTCGCTTCCGTCCGAGTTTTTAATAATATATTTTTTCATTTTCTTTTTGTTTTGATATAATTCTTTTTAGCATAAATACATAATTACATTATATACCCGTTATTTCAGACAGGGACGAACCCTGGAGGCACGGTGCTTTCTGTAGAAGTTGCAGATGCTGCCGCCACCACAGCTCGCGTACCAGGCGTAGTACGAGGTATATTCGGTGCTTGACCAGTACCAGACACTTTTTAACATTTCACCACACACATAGTCAAGGGCTTCTTGTACCCTTTTGAAGAACATCAATACGAGCAGCCATTCTCCTTGGGAGGGAATGTGCTGGTTTTCGGCAAGAGGAATTTTACAGCCACGGCGCATTAGACTTTCCGTATGCTTCTTTCCGTCGAGGTCGTTGTAAGCATCAAAATTGCTCGTAATAAAAGCCTTTTTATCTTCCTCCGTGTCATTATTGTTATTCATCAGCAGAGGAAATTCCTTGACGAACTCGTCATCATCATCTTCCACATCGAACTTTGCAATGCAGGTATGACGCTCTCCAAGGTGTACTGCGACACCGGCAACGTTTTCTTTCTTGTTCTTTCCGTTAAACCACTCTTCGTGGCCATCTTCATAACGAAGGTACACACCGTCCTTATGAGACATGGTGGTCTTGGTCATATTGTATTCACTTTTATTCTCAGTCATAACTATTTTCATTGATTCATTTCACTTCGTTTCCAAAGTGCAAACAATTCACACTTCATGCAATCGCAATCACAAAGCTGGTTGCGCTCGCAAGCCCTGTCTAATTCGTATTCCGTCATGCGTTATTAGTATTTAATAAATAATCCGCATACAGTTTGGTAAACTGCTTTCCTGCATATTCTGCAAGTTCTTCTGTTTTGAAGGCAAGCCGAGACCCGACGTTCGCGACGTACACGGAATCGTTATACGCACACGCATACGCCACACCGCCATACGCATACGCGCTGCTGTTCGACCGAAAGACCACACTGGACTTTTCTTCTTCCGACATTCGGCTAATCTCTTCGTTTGTATAAAGGTAAAAATACGGAAAATACCGATACTCTTCTTTTACAAACCTGGGCCTCCATCCCTCATTCATTGCGGCGGTTATAACGCATAGCCTTGAATAAGCTATCAAGTTTGGTGTTACATCTGCCTTGCAAAGTGCCTTGTACTCTTTGACTAAAGGATGAAACGGCTTGAGCTCTTTTAAGGCATCCTCAAATGTCTTAACCCTGTCCATGACGGTCTTTGTCTTTAATGTTTCCACACCAAACAATAGTTCAAGAACCTGCTTCTGTTCGTCACTTCCAACCCGGTAGGCGTTAATCGCCTTCTCTTTTTCAATGTTTAATATCTCCATATCTTTAACGCTTATGTTTTACACTACTGAGAACGGGAAAACTATAACTCTTCCAGTTTCTTGTTAATACTTTCTATGCACCGTTCTATGGACTTTTCAAACTCATATCGCAAAATATCCGGAACACGAATCCCATCGGTAAATGACGGTGTAACAATCCTCCATGTGTGCAAATGGTCACAACCAATAGCACTTTGAAACACTCGAAGTTCATCACGTTGATTGCTCAACTCCAATACCTTTTTTATTTTATCTTCTGTCATTGTCTTTGTATATTTAATTGTTATTTAATTGCGTAACAGATGAACCTTTACGACCTTGTTAACCATATTGGGTTGGGACTTGTTCATACTATCCATTATGCGACACTCCAATTCTGCTTGTGTCTCATACTTTTTGCGAATGGATGGGGTGAGTAAATCAGCAATGACCCTTTGGCCGTTACTCATTGTCAATACTGCTTTCATATTGTTTTATCATTTAGTATGTTTCAATAGAGACGATAGGCTTTCCGCTCATGGTCTCAGCCTTTTCTATTGCGTCAGGATAATTAGCTGCCCGGAGCCTCATGATACTTCCGTCTATCAGCTCAATCTTGAATCTTTTTGTTTTACTCCTTCCCATCATTTCCGTTCTTAGATTCCACAAATACCCCCATGCTTGAGAGCAACTTCTTCTTGTTTTCGTCCATATCCTCAAACGCCTCGGCAACTGCGCTTTCCTCGGCTTCTTCGCTCAGTGTCGTTTCGCACAGATCGTTCACCAAGTATTCAGTCGCGCTTTTCACCTCTTCTTCGTGTTGATTGACATCAAAGCCCCAGTTCTCTTTTAGCAATCTTTCGGCAAGCTGAATAATGTCGTCAATGCGGTATGTTCTGAGCGAATCTTTGAGATTGACGCCACGACATTCCTTGGTTATGTCTATTATCCTGTCCATGACCGCACATTCGGAGCATGCGAGAACATATACAAGTCCGACAAAAGACGCATCGAGAGCCTTTTCCGCATCCATGTATTTCTTCGTCACGTCGTACATGGCAGACCTTAGATTACGGAAGTTGCCTATGCTGTTACTTATAAGCCTTCCAAAATAAGGATCCATGAAGTCTTTGTCAACCAAAGATGTTTGGTAGTCCGTGTGCCGTTTCAGGCTTCGTTCAATGCGTGACAAGTAATCTTTTACGATAGGAGAGAACGACTTCGGTTTTTTGAACCTAAACCAGTCTATGCACTCTATGTATGCGTGATAAACGAATTGCGTAAACATACCGCAAAACTTGATAGACTGAAACTCTGCCACATGCATTGCGTCGGCAAGGTTTTGTTTCGTCACATGTCCGGGTACATATAGCGTGGTTCTTTTCCCGTGCGAATCGGCTATGCTAACCTTTTGTATTGCTTTTACTATCATTTCCCTTTCTCCGTTTAATAAAGACCATTGTTAGCATTATAGCCGCTGCTACGCATGCGATAAGCAGGAGTATCATCCCGCATACTGCAACCACAAACATAGGCAGTAATACCACCCATACGGGCCATTCTATCAGTCCCGTGCAATACAACACGATAAGGGCGATTTGTACCGTAGTGATCAAATGTATCACATCAAGGCCCTTGTCTCGTTTAGTTCGTTTCTCCATCTTCATCAAAGTTAAATTTAAGTTGTAGGAATTTCTGTGCGTACCATTTCTTGTATGACACACCGGAAATCCACCAATCGTATATGTTCTCCGCTATTTCGTCTTCTTGCTCCTCTGTCAAGCGGTCAGAAGAGGAGCTTTCTGAAAATCCTGGTGCTGCGAGGGCCCATAATCCCACGGTCTGTCTCCCAGTCGCAGTTTGTCCGCATCCACTATTTGCAGATTCGGAATGTTTGATGTAGCCGTCTGCGTCCTGAGCAATCCTCTGACGCTTCTGAGAGGCGCCCAGTCCTTGCGGATGTTCCACCAGATATATTCTCTTTTGAATACCCCCCCCAGCCCGAATAGCCTTGATGGCCTTTATCCAGTTACGTTTAACGTGCGGGTAACGCTTGTTCTCAAACAATTTCTGCTTCCTTGAACTCATAGGGCAACCAATGCACCCAATTCGCTTCCAACCCTCATCGTAAAGAGAACAGTGAGGAACACTTACCACATCATTGAGAAATTCCCAAACGTCACGCTCAGACCAGTTGATGATAGGCGATATAAGCAAACTCTCTTTCCCGTTGATGCAACCTAACGTTTGTTCATTGTCGGCATTGGTTATGTTCACACCATCCTTCTTTGACCTGCGTCGTGCTCGCTTGGCTTTCTGCTCTTGTCTATACTCTTCAAAGTCATCAAGGCTTCCGCTGAACTTGCGGTTGGAAATCTCCACTTCGTTACGTTTTGCCCTTCGGCTGCTCTCCTTGCGTCGTATTCCTATGAGCGTAACCTTTCCCGCACCAGCGTTTTCCTTATACTCTGCGCAACACCATCGCACACGCTGAGTTGGAAGTATTTGTTTCTCTACTGCTATCCGGAAAATTGATTTGTGCGGCTTGTTCAGCTCAACCTCCTTGTAATTCGTCCTAACAAATCGTATCACCTCGGGAGGGTCAACACTCGTAAGATTCATGTGAGCACGAAATTTCACACCAGCAAGTTGCGCCATGTGTAACAACGCCTGAGAATCCTTTCCTCCACTAAATGCTAAATAAAAGCCATCTTCCTGGTCGTATGAAAGCGCAATCTTTTCTGCTTTCTGTAGGAGTTGTAGGGTATATTCCATTTTCTTTCTCAACCCTACAGATGCTTTTTGGAGTGCATTGTCAACAGTAATGTCCGTATACATGTTGAATCAGTTTCTTTTCTTGTCCTCTTCAATGAACTTTTCTGCCATGCTTTTGATAACATCACAGAAATTATCGACGCTATTAGAAAACGCCTTATTGTCACCAAACGAAGTACTTTTCAGTAGCGAAGTGGACGAAAACGCTATTCCTTCCAGAAGCAAGTCAACGTTTATATTCCCATCCTCATCCTCTATTTTCTCAGCAACGACGAATATTTGGTCGTTTATAATTTTGACTAAATCCTCAAACTCCATTTTCACTACATGTTATAATATACCGGTTTCCCCGTCTCTTTCTCGTATAATTTGTGAAGCCTTTCGTTGTATGACGTCAGGGTCTCACCAAGGAGCATGGGAGGAAGCGGGCAAAGGAACATCTTCCATCTGAAATACTCGATGGTTTTCACATTGCCGCCACCTTTGCCAGCATTGAGTATCGTTTGCTTCTTATTGATATACCGAGGCTCCCAGTTTGAGCAACCTTTGACTCCTTCGACTTTAAATTTACAACCTTTCCCATGCACATTTTTGTGACAAGAAGCACAGCAGATATAGATCCGTATTCCGTAAGTACTGGTGATATATTCCTTGCTCATTCTCCCTTCATTTTAAGTTCGACAATTTCATGGTCAAGTCCATTTCTTTCTGCACGCTCGTTTCCGACAATAGCCGTACAAATCAATAACGATACGGCAATAGTCACACCAACAAGAACCCACGGGTACTTATGCGCCATGGCATCAATAGAACGCCATGTGTTTCGCAAAATCACGAACGAGTATTTTGCTACTTGCCTGAACGCTTCTTTGCTACTTACATCGTAAGTGAAGTCGATTATATTTCTCATATTATTATACTGTTTTGTTTCCTACCGATTTTGTGAACACCAATTGTCGCATTCCTGCCAATACCCGGCAATGAATGCTTCTTTCAATGTTGCGTCTGGGTGATCCCTAACCCAGTCTTCTGCCTGCTTGTGTACGTCAGCCATGTTTCCCTCTTAATGATTCTCCGACAAATGGGACAACCTTTGTGGTGGCCCTAAGTCTATCAATGGTTCTCTCTCCGTATTTTGCCGATAACTCGTCAATCGTGAGATTTGTCGAACAGATAAGCAACTTCCCTTTTTGCTCAACGGCATCACACAATTCAATGAACGGAATCCTTTTGTTGCCATAGATGTTAGACACGCACTCCGTCCCCAAATCGTCGATATAGACAAGGTGTCGGCTAAGTATTTCGTCTGGAATCTTATTCAAGTCCTGGGCGTTATATACGTTCAGGATTTTTTGGCACTTTTCTCTTATGACAAGAGGAAGAATATATTTCCCGATTAGTGACTTACCAAGGCCACAACTTCCAATCATCAAAAGTCCTGCACACCTGTTGTCTTCCATCCATTCTACAATAGGGTCGTAATTGCGGTCAAGCCATTTGGCCTCCCGCGCTCCGCCCCGTGAGAATTTATCGACGTAATAATCAAGGCCACTCTTTAGTAAGTCCCTGGCGTTAGGTATTCTTATGCGAACCATGTTGGGCATACCGACACCCAAGCCTTCTTGATTTCTTTTTACGATTTCTTCAAAATTCAAACCCATCACCATTTTCCTTTGTTGTAGTCTTTTTCTTGCGAGTTGTGGAGAACAATTCCAATGTCTTGGTTGCTATCCTTTCGTTCCTCTCGCAGAGGAAACAGACCAGCCCAATTATTAGACATAGACTGCTCAACAACCTTCATGGCTATATCGCCGTCGCCACTTGACAACTTGATCAGCTTCTTCTTTAGAGCTTCAAGGCCAACTGGCTTGTACGTCTGTTTCTTTTCACTCTTGTATCTGAGCCACTTCTTAATGGCCTCGTTCATTTTCTCATCCTCAAAGAACACATCATCGGCATTATTCGAAGTTTCTTTCTTCTCCACAGCAGACGGATGCTTGGCCAAGGTTGTCTTTCGCTTGTAGGACGAAATGTTGCACACGGTTATGATTCCCTTCGTTCCTTGGTGTCGATCGGTTATCTCTACTGCATTGAGTGATTCAAGTTTTTGGATGCAGCGATACACCTTGTTCTTGGTATATCCAATCTCCTTCGCAATTTCAGAATAACTCTTAGTTATTATGCCATTTACGTCAGAGGTATGTACCAAATAGAACAAGATGCCCATAGTTATAGGATCGCCAACCTTTTCAAATAGAGCGTCATGGATCATCATATATCGTGTTTGTGTGAGTGTATATGAAGGAATAAAAAGAAAATGGATTGTTGTGAACCACGAACCGCATTCCCTCTATTCCTTCATATAAGTAATGGTATAACGTTAGAACGGGTAGTCGTCGCCATTTCTTCGGCCCTGCGTGTTCTGGGACGAAGACGGACGATTCACGCCACCTATCTTCTCAACTTTCCACGCACTAACCTTGTTGTACCACTTCCCAAGATACTCCTGAGCGTCGATTTCAAAATCCACGACCACCTCGTCCTGAACATTGCAGGTGCCACAAAAAGTGTCAACTCTTTCCTCGCCGAACAGGTTGAAGCAGACTTTTTTCGGATATTGGCCCGGGATCTCCACGACGAAATCAACAGTCTTCCAATTTTTACCGTTTTTTGACACACCCGACTTTACGTCCATGATGTGCAAGATTCTACCCTCTACTTTCATTTTCCGTTGCCGTTGATTATGTTGTCAATGTAATCGTTTGCCATTACCACGCGCTCCTCCATCGTCTTCACATCCTCATCGTTACGGAGGATCTCGGCCCAATGAATAGGCTTTGACAGCCAAGGGCAATAGACGATGAAGTAGCCACTGGTTGCACCCGTGCAGCTCATCTCCGCCATCATTTGCCAATAGTACTTGGGCTCTGTCTCCTTGAGCGACGCTGCGTCATGGATAAGTGTGCGGTACTTCATGTAAGTATTGATGTTGGGGCACTTCACCTCAATGATCTTAATGTCGCCACCATCGCGGCCATAGATTGCACCATCAGGCGAGGCCGCAAAATGAGGGATGGTGTCGTGGCTGCAAGAAGAAACCTCCGCGATCTCCATTCCTTCGTTGAGTTGAACGAAACATGCCTTTGCTTGTTCTTCCATGTCAACACCCCACTGCATTGCCTTGGTATTTACTGATACTTGATTGATATAGTCTTGGAAAATATCATCATCATTCAAGAATGCGGGATTGAAAAGACGCTCTCCCGCAATTTGATAAAGATACGTTTTTGCAGTCTCGGAGAAAACCTCATCTTTCTTGCGGCCAGACTTCATAATGTCGGCAACTTTAGACCCGGTTATTTTTCCAATTCTATTTCTGTACCAGAACAAACTTCTTTGCTCGGTGTTATCTGTAATCATTTCTTTCCCTCCTTCTTGATCGCATCTGCCTTTGCCGCTTCGGCAGCTTTGCTCGCAATAGTCTTTTTGTTCTCTTCGGCACGATATGGCTTCATTACCTCCTCAACGGTCGTGTCGCCATCTTTGAGAGACTGAGTGATGCCAAGAAGAAGGGCAATTTGGTCTGCCTTGATCTGATTGACGGTCTGTTTGCCACAGAGCATTACAACCTCGTTCTCGGTTATGCCATACTCGTCCTTGAAGAAGTCGATACACCTCTTGCGTCTTGCGACAAGTTTTTCCTCATCGGACAAGTCTCCAGTGATGAAGTGTTGGGCGGCTAGATACACCTTGTCCGTAATTGCCTTCGGAATAACAGAGAATACCGCATTACGATAGGCGATTGAGTTTGCGGCGTTACCCGTGACGGTAATCATATCATCCGAATATCGCTTACCGTTACTGCCTACGATTGAGCGGCGGACCTCGAAAACGTTTGCCACGTTGTTCTCCAAATCCCAACAAGTGCCACGGCTGATAACCTGCTTGTCTGTAATTTGGACAACCTTTGCTTCTGCCCTAATGTTGCCCCAATTTGAGACAATGAGTTTGGCAAGATGAACACTCGGTCCAGTGATAGGCTTCCCGCCACGTTGAAGGGCATATCCACAACTCTGTGCAGTCTCATAGTCAATAGTAGCCATGGCTATTGAGTTGTTTATACATCTTGCAATGTCTCTTGGATATTGCTTTGCAGTAGATACCTGCGAATCGACGTTCGCGCGCTCTATTGCGTCAAACTGAATGATACTTTGGTCTTGCTGAATTTGCATGACCTCATATCCAGGATTGTCATTCTCCATCTTACTTTACTGTTAAATTATTAAATATGATTCAAAAGAACTTGTGGGGTTGTGCGGATTCAAACCGCACTCGGTCCTAAGTTTATTCGTGGCTTATCAGCTGCCCACGTCGCAACCCCTTTACGAATAGTTAATCTATTGACAAAGCACGTTCCATAGATAGCCCTCCGAACACCTGCCATTCGCCAGAAGCAAACCTCACTATATATTCGCCCTGCCTTGCAGTTGTCCGTCCTCGTGTCTTCGTCTCTTCGATATAACACTCCATTTTCTTTGTGTGCGCATTTATTGCAACTCCCTTGACGCATTCAAGTTTTCGCAACATGCTCACGTTTTTCTTATCTACCTTGATTGAATATGTTATTTTCATATCTTTATATTAAAGTAGCGGCCACCCTCGCGGGCAACCGCCATTGGGAATAAAACAAGCAGCTATTCTCGCGAACGACTACTCTTTACATAAAGCAATTGCCACCGCTGTGGCCATAAGAAATTAAATCGTTTTTGTGCAATATTATAATGTTATGTCCAAAAATATCCATTCTGTTGGAATCCCCCTGCGCGACAAGCGATTCCTCGCTTTCTGACCAGGGGCAGTCTTGAAATAGCTATAAGTCCATAATTTGTCCTTATATATATTGTTGCTCTTAATGTTATCACTCTAAAAACGCCCTATCCTCACGGACAAGGCGGAATAAATATGTACCATAAACCAAATCTTATACAATAAGGTTCTCATGCAACGCTTTGCAAGAAGTAAATCCATATCATTGATAATAAATAAAGCAGATGGGGCATGGGAATCGAACCCAATCGCGAACGACTGCATTGTACCGTCGAACGTGCAAACCATTAACCCCAGATCGTCTATGGTCTCATCAACAATCACGCACACACTTGCAATGACGATTCTTCTGGCAGTAGTATTCTGCACCTTCCATTGTAGTCTGAATACGCTGAATTGATTAGGCCACGACGCTATGGTTATTCACTAAATATTTCTTTTTCGCAAAGGCACGTCCTTTTCGAGGGTCACGGCATACATAATGCTATCCTCTACTTCCTTTATGCCTTTACTTAATCCAACAAGTCAAAGAACTATTTACTTTTAATTTGTGGCGGACGTGGAATCGAACCACTATTGACCAACCTTTTCCGCCCGTATGTATCAATACACCCTGTGTCGCTCTAACAACTTGTCAACATCATCTTTCTTGAAGAAAGACGCATTGCCTATCATTGAATGTCGAAGAAGTCCCTTTCTTCGCAACTCGGCAACATACGATTGGCTCATCCCAATATATTTTGCCACCTCTTTCTGCGAAAGCCATATTTTTTCAACGGCCTCGACACGAATATTTTTCTTCATACTGCAACCTTCTTAATCTCCTCAAGCGTCATCTTTCTTGTGATAGTGTCCGGCCTAACCGTTCCTACAACAATCGTGTTGCCATCTATTCGACAGAAGTACGTCAGTCCGTCTTCCCTTGGATACGCCTTCTTGACATAGGATACAAGGTTCTTTGTTGACGCAACAGCAGCCTGATTTGGCAATGTTACGGTCAGAGTGCCGAACTTGCCAATCTGCGTTATGTCTTCTATATGAATCTTGTTTGCCACCATTTTACTATTATATTTCTAAATATTGTTAAATTAAAGCCAAAATACTTGGTAGGCTCGGCAAGAACACCTATCTTTGCAGTGTCTAAATGTTTGGAGTAGGTGTAAAAACCGAAAGCCAACCTTTTGTATCTTTGTACTTCTCAAAAGCACGGTGCAAATTTACGAAAAGTCAGACTTCGTGCCAAATTTTACATGGTAAAAGTCGGGCGGCTTAACGGTAATTAACACCACGCTTCGAATAGCGTTAAGTAATTTAAAGATATTAACATGGAAGAGGTAAGAGAAAGAATTAAGGAGCTGGTGCGCGAAAGTGGCGTGGCAGCAAACTCGTTTGGAAAGAATGTCGGGATTGACCCCTCAAACTTTTCAAGAAAGATGCGCGGTGAACAGTCAATTACTCGCAAGGACATTGATAAGATAAGCAGCGCCATTGGTGTGAGCAAGGCTTGGTTGCTGAATGGATCTGGCGAAAAGTACGTCAAGGAAGAGGCAAGTGATCAAATCGGAGCTTGTACTGGCGTGCCATACTATGATGTTGACTTCGCCCTTGGGTTTGGCGATTTGCTTGGTGAGAAACATTCTGCCCAGGTCCGATATATATCCATTCCTGGATATGAGGCGGCAGACATGTGGGTTCGCACAAGTGGAGATGCCATGAGCCCTACCATCAACAATGGAGACATCATTGCGCTCAAGGAGGTGTCCGACTGGAAAGTATTCATGCCAATGAATGAAATATATGCCATAGAGACAACCAATGACCTTCGTACTATCAAGGTGATTCGTGTTGGAAAAGACCCGGAGCATCTTACGCTTCATTCTCACAATGAGGATTACGAGGATCAAGAGGTTTTGAAATCTTCAATCAAGAAAATTTACAAAGTTCTTGGAAGATTGTCAATACGTACTCTATGAAGATACTTAGACTAACTTTTGGCGAGCGTAGCATGGGGGTCTTACTCCATGTACGCTTTCCAAAGTCGTTCGCACGAGGTGTGAGCAAACTGTGAGTAGGTATTCTATAGATAACGTAAACCCCTGGTAATAAGCGTATTTTCGGGAGACGTAAAAACTTCCCAAGCCGAGGAGGCGGGTTCGACTCCCGTATTCCGCTCAGAGGGATACGTTGACATTAGAACTTTGTTTTTAATCAAATATTAGACAAGTTAGAGTTATAGTTATAGCCCTGTTGAGCGTGTGAAACGTTGAAAGCAGGGCATTTTTTTTGTCCCTATGCGAAGCGATTCTCGTTTCTTAGCGTTCCCATTCTCGTGGTTTTCTAAACCGATTCTCGTGGCCTTTGCGAGCCAATTTTTTGTGGCATTTTGAGTCATTCTGTGAACCGATCTCAAGGGAAATCCGCACCAATCGTAGAGCCAGCGACGTTTTTTCCATGAAATTAAGATGTTGTTTGGAGAAAAAGCATTATTTTTGCAGATGAGTTTGATCTTGGGCCACTACGAGGCGCATCGTCGTCGGCGCGAGGGCCCTGGCAGATCGTCCACTCGGTATATGAGACGTAATGAATATTAATCAATCAAATTAAAGAAACGATGCGAAAGATGATCCTTTCACTTGCCCTTTTGTTGCCCATGTTGGCCATGGGGGCAGACGATGCGGAGATCCTCAACGCCTTGCGCCTTCACAAGGCTTCGGGCGAGGAGGTGACAATCCTGCTCAAAGAGCGTCCCGTCGTCACCTTTGTCAGTAACGACCTGGTCGTCACTACCCAAAGCAACGAAGTCAGCTATCCCTCGGCCGACATCATGAAGTTCACCTACGAGGCGGTGGAGTATTCGGGCGTCAACGGCCTGGCTCAGACGGGCTCTCTCATCTCCTTCCTGGGCGATGAGCTCCAAGTGGCGCACCTGACCCCGGCTACCGAGGTGGCGGTCTATACCCTGGACGGAAAGTGTGTGGCCACGGCTACGACCGACGCCAAGGGTGCTGCCTCGATCTCGCTCTCGGGTCAGCCAGCAGCGGTCTATGTAGTGAAAACCTCGTCAGTAACCTTCAAAATCCGTAAGCAATGAAAAGACTCTCGCTCTCATTCTTGATCCTCTTCGCCATGGTCTGTGGGGCAATGGCGCAAAACGAGGCCATGTATGTGTATCGCAATAGCAACTTGGGCAAACTGACGTTCCTGAAGTCGGAGATCGACAGTGTGGTCTGCTCGCAGGTGGACCTGCAGGGCCAGCGCCACGAGGAGTATGTCGTCCAGGAGATCTGGACCCGCGACAGCGTCTATCGCACGCTGCTCTCGACCATCGACAGCGTGAGTTTCGCCACCGTCGTCAACACCTGTCCCGACGCCCACCATCCTCACGCCGTGGATCTCGGATTGCCGAGTGGCACGAAGTGGGCTTGCTGCAATGTCGGCGCACCCTTCCCCGAGGCTTTCGGAGGCTTCTATGCCTGGGGTGAAACCTGGCAGAAGGACTCCTACAACCGCTATACCTATGCTTACACTGAGGACTGGATCGATGAGGTGAAAATCGGCGAGGACATCGCGGGCACTTCCTATGATGTGGCCCACGTCCTCATGGGCGACGCATGGCGGATGCCGACGGTGGAAGACCAGAAGGAACTGATGGACAACTGCAGTCTGCAGGAGACGCAGCGCAGCGGCATGAACGGTGTGCTCGTGACGGGCCCCAACGGCAATCAGATCTTCTTCCCGCTCCCGGGCTACCGCAACTACGACGAGGTGGAGACCCAGGGCTACTACGGCTTCTATTGGTCGAGCATGCTCAACACCGACTACGGCTACAGAAGCTATTATCTCTACTTAGGTCGCGACTTCTGGTATTCGAGCGACAACTACTGCTCCAGCGGCTACTCCGTGCGCGGTGTGAGCAAGTAGGCGGACTTGACCGCAAGCCTGTCTTGCACGCAAGCCCGTTATGACCGCAGGCCCGTCTTGCATGGCTTCGGCCAGCAGGCGGGACTTGACCCAATAGCCAACAACAAGAAGAGCCCGGTGACACCATGTAGTGCCACCGGGCTTTCTATTAACAGGCTTATTGTCAACTTATGAAGTTGTCTTGCTTGAAGTGGAAGCGGAAGGCGGCCTTTCGGCCACCCCCGTCTGTTAGTCTTATCCGTTTTTCTCTTATTCGTTGCGGAAGATCAGCGAACCGTTGCTCTGGTCGATAGTGATGGCCTTGTCGCGGATCACCGTGCCTGCCAGCAGCGCCTTGGAGAGGTCGTTGAGGACGTAGCGCTGGATGGCCCGCTTCACGGGGCGTGCGCCAAACTCCGGGTCGTAGCCCTTGTCGCAGAGGTAGCTGACGGCCTCCGGCGTCCATTCCAGGTCGAAACCTTGCGGCTTCAGCATAGCCTTGACGCGGTCGAGCTGGAGGGTGACAACACCCGCGATCTCTTCCTTCGTGAGCGGCTGGAACATGATCGTCTCGTCGATACGGTTGAGAAACTCCGGACGGATGGTCTTCTTGAGCATCTCCATCACCTTCGTCTTCGTCTCCTCGACCACCATGGCGCGGTTGGCGGCACTGATGTGCTCAAACTGCTGCTGGATGTACTGCGATCCGAGGTTGGAGGTCATGATGATGATGGTGTTCTTGAAGTTGACCGTGCGGCCCTTGTTGTCCGTCAGTCGTCCGTCGTCAAGCACCTGGAGCAGGATATTGAAGACGTCGGGGTGGGCCTTCTCTATCTCATCGAAGAGAACCACGGAGTAGGGCTTGCGCCTGACGGCCTCGGTCAACTGGCCACCCTCGTCGTAACCGACGTACCCCGGAGGCGCGCCGATGAGGCGGGAGACACTAAACTTCTCTTGGTATTCGCTCATATCAATACGCGTCATCATCGTCTCGTCGTCGAAGAGGTATTCGGCCAGCGCCTTCGCCAGCTCGGTCTTACCCGTACCCGTCGTGCCGAGGAAGATGAAGGAGGCTATCGGCTTCTTTGGATCTTGCAGTCCGGCGCGGCTGCGGCGCACGGCGTCGGCCACGGCCGTGATGGCCTCGTCCTGGCCAATCACCCGCTTGTGGAGCTCTTCCTCCAGGTGGAGGAGCTTGTCGCGCTCGCTCTGCATCATCCGCGTCACGGGGATTCCCGTCCAGCGGCTCACCACCTCGGCGATATCGTCGGCAGTCACCTCCTCGCGGATGAGTTTCTCGCCACCCTGCGTCTGGTCGAGCTGCTTCTGTATGGCCTTGATGTCGGCGTCTATCTGCTGCAGTTTGCCATAGCGTATCTCCGCCACGAGCTGGTAGTTGCCCTCGCGCTCGGCGCGCTCGGCGTCAAACTTCAGTTGCTCTATCTGCTGTTTGTCCTGCTGGATCTTGTTGACCAGGGCCTTCTGGGCCTCCCATTTGGCTCGGAATCCCTTCACCTTGTCCTGCAGTTCGGCTATCTCGCGCTCGATGTTGTTGAGCTTTTGCAGGTCGGGGTCCTTCTCGGTCGCTCCCGGCTGCACCTCGCGCTTCACCGACTCGCGCTCGATCTCCTTCTGCTTCAACTGTCTCTCCAGTTCGTCCAGTTCCTCCGGCACGGAGTCGCGCTCCATACGGAGTTTGGCAGCAGCCTCATCCATGAGGTCGATGGCCTTGTCGGGGAGGAAACGGTCTGTGATGTAGCGTTCAGAGAGTTGCACGGCAGCGATGCAGGCGTCGTCCTGGATACGCACCTTGTGGTGGTTCTCGTAGCGCTCCTTCAGTCCACGTAGGATGGAGATGGCGTCGGTCTCGTCCGGCTCCTCGACCATGACGGTCTGGAAGCGGCGCTCCAGGGCCTTGTCCTTCTCAAAGTACTTCTGATACTCGTTGAGCGTCGTCGCACCGATGGCACGCAGTTCGCCACGTGCCAGGGCCGGCTTGAGGATGTTGGCGGCGTCCATGGCGCCCTCGCCACCACCGGCTCCCACGAGCGTGTGGATCTCGTCGATGAAGAGGATGATGTTGCCTTCGGCCTTCGTCACCTCCTTGATCACCGATTTCAGGCGCTCCTCAAACTCGCCCTTGTATTTGGCACCCGCCACGAGTGCGCCCATATCGAGGGAGTAGAGTTGCTTGTCCTTCAGGTTCTCGGGCACGTCGCCACGCACGATACGCTCGGCCAGTCCTTCGACGATAGCCGTCTTGCCCGTACCCGGCTCACCAATGAGGATCGGGTTGTTCTTCGTACGGCGGGAGAGGATCTGCAAGACGCGGCGTATCTCCTCGTCACGGCCGATCACTGGGTCGAGTTTTCCTGCCCGCGCCCGCTCCACGAGGTTGGTGGCATACTTGGAGAGGGCCTGGAAGTTTTCGTCTCCGCTTTGGCTCTCCACCTTCTGTCCTTGGCGCAGCGACTGGATGGCCTGGAGCATTTCCTTCTCCGTGCAGCCAGCGTCCTTCAGGATACGTGAGGCGGTGCTGCCCACTTGTAGCAGGGCCAGCAGCAGCGGTTCGATGCTCACGTAGTCGTCGCCGAGTTTCTGGGAAATATCGAGGGTCTTCTCCAGCACCTTGTTGCTGTCGGGAGAGAAATAGGGTTCTCCGCCCGAGACCTTCGGCAGATGCTTGATCTCGTTTTGCAGACTCAGCTCGACGGTCTGGGCGTTCACTCCCAACTTTTGGAGCACGTAGTCCGTCACGTCTTTGCCCTTGTCCATCACGCCGGCAAGGATGTGAACCGGCTCAATGGTCTGCTGTCCATTGCGCTTCGCCGTGTCCAGCGCGCTTTGGATAGCTTCTTGGGCTTTGATGGTGAATTTGTCAAATGTCATATTTGTTTCTCCTTTCTGTGCTTCCTCTCCTTCGGCAGTGGCGCCTCGGGAGATTCTTCACGTTTTTTTTATTATTGTTTTCTGCCGAATGATAGGCAAAACCTATACCCGATTTGTAAATATGACAATACGGCATAAATTGATGACAATTTGTCACCAGGGAAGACTATAATCAACGACAAACAATACTACGTTTGCCACGATTTACAACCACACCACTATTGCAGGAATGGTAGTGTGTGCTTTGGCTCCCGGCTCTGGGGGAGATACGCAACTGCCATATCAACGTCGGAACGTGGAACTGTATCGAACAATACGTACAACCCTGTCGCCTCATTCGGCTGAACCCGATGATGGTTCGGCCTTGCGCTTGGGCCTTCTCGCTCGTCAGAAGCGGAAACCGTAGGTGAAGCGCACGCGCCATTTGCTTCTGCGCACCTGCAGCTGGTCTCGGTCGCCCACCACGGAATAGTTGTAGATCAAGGAGGCGACGGCAAACTGGTTACGCCAGGAATAGACCGCTGCGCCACGTCCTGTCGTGATGAGGCTGGGGAAGCGGTAGTGGAGGTTGATGCGCTCTCCGTTCTCCTTGAGTCGGGAGTGGATATAGAAGTCGAAGGTGGGCAGGAGGGAGAGGTGGAAGAGCCACCGCTTGCCCGCCACGAGGTTGTAGCCGTAGCCTGCGCCAATGCCAATCTCCATCAGTTTGAGGTTGATGGGCTGCTGGTTGGCGGTCTCGTTGGCGTCGATGTCCGTGATCTGTCCGTCGAAACTGGCGCCCACCATGAAGCTGCCCGCACTCCTGCGCTGGAGGTAGCTCTGGCTGAAGGCCGCTGGAAAGGAGAAGCGCTTGCTGTTGAACGCATAGTAGAGGTTGACGTTGAGGGCCTGCTGCCTGATGGCCCCTTTCTCGATCGGCGTGACCTCGTCGTTCATCGAGGCCTTGCCGTGATAGGTCTTCGACGATAGAAACACGATGTCGAAGCCGAAGCGGTTGCTGTAGGAGTTGACGTTCAACTCATAGTCCTGGCTCTTTCCCGCCAGTTTCATGGGGTTGAGCGCCACGGCTGCTCCCAGTCCGCGATATGCCACCGCCATACTCAGCGTGCCGCGGAAGTCCGACTCCACCTCGGTGTGGTATTGGTCCTCGCCATTGCGTCCCGTGGTGCGAATCCATGCTCCCGAGAGATTGCCCCGCAGTTTGATGGTCCAGCGTCCGGGTGGCCGCATGATATAGGCCGTGTCGTAGTTGATGCGCTGGTAGCGCTCTGCAAGGATGGCGTTGCCCGCATGCAGCAGTTGGTCATACTTCACCAGTCGCTTGCGCAGGGCGTTGTATTTCTTCTCGTCCATGCTCCCGCTGTCTCTTCGAGCCCGCAAGATACTGTCGCCCCATTGCAGCAGGCGTCCCTCGTCCGAGGCCCGTCGGATCTCCAGTCGGATACTGTCGGCATATTCCACCTTCTCCTTCCAGCTGCGCTTCTTCTTGCGGCGTTGGGATTGGGCAGAAGCATCGATGGCGATGGTTGCCACGAGGAGCAAGATCATCCAGCGGACGAAAAAGCGGACGGAAAAGCGGGTGGGGTGGAGCGGTGAGATCGAGTGTGACATGGCGTGAGGATGAGGAAAGAATCTTCCCTTATTACCTATATATATGATTATGATGACGGCCTATGTATATGAATATGAGAATGGCCTATATATATGTTTATGATGACGACCTATATATATGATTAAAATGACGGCGCACTATGAGCTGAAAGCGCAAGTCTGATGATGGTGCCAACAGATTGGACAGACGGCAAGAGTCAGATTGGCTGACGTCAGGAAAAGAAAAACTGGGACTTGGCCCCGCGTCGTTGTGCGAAGCGCCAAGTCCCAGTCGTATAGAGTCGATATTAATAAGCGAAGAGAGGATAGTCCTTCATCGTAGCATTGACCTTCTCGCGAACGCGGGCGATGACCTGCTCGTTCTCGGGATCAGCCAATACCTCGTTGATCAACTCAGCCACGAGGTGCATCATGTCCTCCTTGGCGCCACGGGTCGTCATGGCAGCGGTGCCAAGACGGAGACCTGAGGTCTGGAAGGCAGAACGCTCGTCGTAGGGAACGGCATTCTTGTTGGCCGTGATATCGGCAGCCACGAGGGCAGCCTCAGCCACCTTACCCGTCAGCTCCGGATACTTCGGACGGAGGTCGAGCAGCATGGAGTGGTTGTCAGTACCACCGCTCACGATGTCGAAGCCGTAGCCGATGAGGTCCTCAGCCAGCACGGCGGCGTTCTTCTTCACCTGCGTAGCATACTCCTTCCAAGAAGGCAGCAGGTTCTCGCCGAAACCGACGGCCTTGGCAGCGATGACGTGCTCCAGCGGACCACCCTGGTTGCCCGGGAAGACAGCGGAGTTGAGCAGCATGGACATCTTCTTCAGATCGCCCTTCTTCGTCTTCAGACCCCACGGGTTCTCGAAGTCCTTGCCCATCATGATGATACCACCGCGCGGACCACGGAGCGTCTTGTGGGTCGTCGTGGTGACGATGTGAGCGTACTTCACCGGGTTCTTCAGCAAGCCAGCTGCGATCAGACCAGCCGGGTGAGCCATATCGACCAGCAGGATGGCACCTACTGCGTCGGCGATCTTGCGCATGCGCTCGTAGTCCCACTCACGGCTGTAGGCAGAACCACCACCGATGATCAACTTCGGCTTGTTCTCCAGGGCCAGCTTCTCCATCTCGTCGTAGTCCACGCGGCCCGTCTCGCGGCAGAGGTGATAGCCGACGTGGTTGTAGAGAATACCCGACGTGTTGACAGCGCTACCGTGAGAGAGGTGGCCGCCCTGATCGAGGTCCAAGCCCATGAAGGTGTCGCCCGGCTTCAGGATGGCGAGCAGTACAGCCTGGTTGGCCTGTGCGCCAGAGTGGGGCTGCACGTTGACAAACTCAGCGCCGAAGAGCTGCTTCACGCGGTCGATGGCGAGGTTCTCCACCTTGTCCACCACCTGGCAACCGCCGTAGTAGCGCTTGCCGGGATAACCCTCGGCATATTTGTTGGTGAGGTATGAACCCATGGCGTTCATCACCTCATCGCTCACGAAGTTCTCTGAAGCGATCAGCTCCATACCCTTCAGCTGACGCTGATGCTCTTGCTCGATCAAGTCGAAAATCTCTTGGTCTCTTCTCATACTTGTACTTTTACTTTATTAAGATATTACTATTGATGTTTCAGCCTGGATAGTCCATAGCGTCCCTCTGCGGGGGTTAGAGCTCGCAGTTGGCAGGGGTCTATGGCTTGTGCAGGTTAGGTTAGATTTCTCTTGCAATGGTTAGCAAAGTTCCACCTTATCCATTTTTTGTTCTTTGTCGCAGTAGTGACATTTCAGTATTCCGTGCTCCTTGTCTATCACGTTGAAGATGGTGTCCATCGGTTCGTTGTTGGTGATACACTTCGGATTGTTGCACTTGACGATGCCCCGCAACTCGTCGGGCGTCTCCACCTTTTTCTTCTCCACCACCTCGTAGTCCTTGATGATGTTGAGCACCACGTTGGGCGCCACTACCGAGAGTCGCGAGATCTCATCGTCTGTGAAGAACTTGTCGCTCACCTTGATGATGCCCTTCGTGCCCACCATCTTCGACGAGAGGTTGTAGCCGATCGTCACCGGGGTGGAGAGGTGCTGGAGCTGGAGAAGGTTGACGACGTCGAAGGTCTTCTCCACGGGGATATGGTCTATTACCGTGCCGTTCTTGATGGCGGCCACGAGTCTTTCTTTCTTGTTCATCGCTTGCTGGTTATTCAATGATCGTTTTGTCATTGCGAATCTCCTCGATGGAGATACCAAGGCAATGGCAGAAGATGGCCTCGCGGGCATAGAGTCCGTTCTTGGCCTGCTGGATGTAGTAGGCGTGGGGATTGGCGTCCACGTCGTAGGCAATCTCGTTCACGCGGGGTAGCGGGTGGAGGATGCGCATGTTGTCCTTGACCTTGCCGAGCATGTTCTCGTGCAGGATATAGACATTCTTCACGCGCTCATACTCCATCAGGTCGGAGAAGCGCTCCTTTTGCACGCGCGTCATGTAGAGGATGTCGGCGTCGGCGATTACGTCCTCGTCAAACTCCTCGTGCTCCTCATACTTGATGCCGTGCTTCCGGCAGTAGAGCTTATACTCTTCGGGCATGGCGAGCTCCTTGGGCGATATGAAATGGAAAGTGGGGTTGAAATGGCGCATCGCCATGAGGAGGGAGTGGACGGTGCGTCCGTAGCGGAGGTCGCCGACCAGGTAGATGTTGAGGTTCTCCAGCGTGCCCTGCGTCTGCTGGATCGTGTAGAGGTCGAGCAGGCATTGCGATGGATGCTGGTGGGCTCCGTCTCCCGCATTGACGATGGGGACGGGTGCTACTTCCGAGGCGTATTGTGCCGCGCCCTCGATATGGTGGCGCATGACGATCACGTCTGCATAGTTGGACACCATGAGAATTGTGTCCTTCAACGTTTCGCCCTTGCTGACGCTCGAAACCTTGGCGTCGGTAAAGCCGATGACGCGCGCACCCAGTCGGTTGGCAGCCGTCTCAAAGCTCAATCGGGTGCGGGTGGAAGGCTCATAAAATAGTGTTGCCACCACTTTCCCCTTTAGCAACTCACGGTTGGGGTGTGCCTCAAACTCCTTCGCCATCTCCAGGAGGTGCAAAAGCTCCTCGCGGTTCAGGGTCTGGATGTTCACAAAGTTATGTTTTTCCATTTACCGCTTCTATGTTTTATAATTCGGGTTCAAAGATACAAATTCTTTTTTGATTAGCATCGGGTAGTGCGGGAAAAAATGAGTTGGAGGATAAAAAAAACGTGTAATAATCGGTGGAGCTCACTTTTTTGCCTTTACTTCTATGTTGAACCCCATTTTTTCATTAACTTTGCACACTATATATAAAAAGGTACTCGATTCATGAGAAGAGCAATCGTTCACTTCCTTTGGGAAGGACTGGCAATCGTTGTGGCTTTCTGCCTCATGTTTTTCATTGCCGTATGGAATGGCTGGATAGGCTATATGCCCGATATGGACACCCTTTCCAATCCGATCGATAAGTTTGCCACCCAGGTCTATTCGGCCAATGGCAAGCTCATCGGCACGTGGAATGAGGACAACGGCAACCGTGTGGCGGTCGATTACAACAGTATCAGCCCCAACCTCGTCCATGCGCTGGTCGCCACCGAGGACGAGCGTTTCTACGAGCACTCCGGCATCGACTATATCGCCCTGGGCCGTGCCATCATCAAGCGAGGCATCCTCGGCCACCACGAGGCTGGTGGCGGTTCCACCATCACGCAGCAGCTTGCCAAGCAGCTCTATTCTGAGAAGGCCCACGGCACGCTGGAGCGCATGTTGCAGAAGCCGATTGAGTGGATCATCGCCATCAAGCTGGAGCGATACTTCACCAAGGAGGAGATCATTGCCATGTACCTCAACTACTTCGACTTCCTCCACAACGCCGTCGGCATCAAGCGGGCGGCCAATATCTATTTCGACAAGGAGCCCTGGCAGCTCAACCTCGACGAGTCGGCCATCCTGGTGGGTATGTGCAAGAACCCCTCGATGTTCAATCCCGTGCGCTACCAGGATCGTTGCTGCCAGCGTCGCAATGTCGTCCTGGCGCAGATGCTCAAGTGTGGCTACATCACCTCAGAGCAGTACGGCCAGGCGAGTGCGCAGCCCCTGGAGCTCCATTTCTCCCACGAAAAGCCCATTGCTGGTGCGGGCAGCTATTTCCAGGCTTTCCTCAAGCAGTATATGATGGCCGAGTTGCCTCTGCGCGAAAACTATCCTGCCTGGCGAGAGCGCCAGTACGTCCTCGACTCCATCGCCTGGGCCACCGACCCGCTCTATGGCTGGTGCAACAAGAACCACAAGCGCAATGGCGACAACTACAACGTCAATACCGACGGCCTCCGTATCTTCACGACCATCGACACGCGCATGCAGCAGTATGCCGAGCAGGCCGTGTGCGAGCATGTGGGGCGTAGTCTCCAGACGGCTTTCAACCAGGAGAACCACTACAAGCCCAATGCGCCTTTCTCCTCCGGCATCTCGCGCCAGCAGATCAAGAATAGCATCAACCGCAGCATCCGTCAGAGCACGCGCTTCCTCCGTATGAAGGAGGCAGGAGCCTCGCCCGAGGAGATCATCCGTGCCTTCCGCACCCCCGTCGATATGACGGTCTTCACCTATCATGGTCCCGAGGAGCGCACGATGACGCCGATCGACTCCATTATCTATTATAAGAGTTTTCTGCGTTCTGCCTTCATGAGCATGGATCCCCATACGGGCGCCGTCAAGGCTTATGTCGGCGGTATCGACTACGACCACTTCAAGTATGACATGGTGATGGGAGGCCGTCGCCAGGTGGGATCCACCATCAAGCCCTTCCTCTATGCCCTGGCCATGCAGAACGGTATGACTCCTTGCACCACCCTCCGCAACGTCCAGCACTCCTACGGCGGATGGACCCCGCGCAACGGCAGCCATGCGCGCTACGGCCAGCAAGTGCCGCTGAAGTGGGCGCTTCAGCACTCCAACAACTGGATCTCGGCCAGCCTCATCACGACCCTTGGCCCGCAGCAGTTTGTGGGCATCCTCCACGACTTCGGCCTCAACAATCCCGACATCGACCGCAACGCCACCCCCGTGCTCAGTCTCGGTCCCTGCGAGGTCTCTGTCGGCGAAATGGTCTCGGCCTATACGGCCTTCGCCAATGGCGGCGTGCGCTGCGCCCCGTTGTTTGTCACGAAGATCGAGGACAGCCACGGCAATGTCATTGCCAAGTTCCAGCCCCTGATGACGGAGGTGATCAGCGAGGACAACTCCTATCGTATGATCGACATGATGCGTGCCGTCATCGATGGCGGTACGGGTAGCCGACTGAAGGGTGCCTACGGGATGAAGGGCGACATCTGTGGCAAGACGGGTACGACCAACAGCAACTCCGACGGTTGGTTTATCGCCTTCACCCCCGAACTGGTCAGTGGCGCCTGGGTGGGCGGTGAGGACCGCGACATCCACTTCGATTCCACTTCCCTCGGACATGGAGCTGCCGCCGCCCTGCCTATCTGGGCCTACTTCATGAAGAAGGTCTATGCCGACCACCAGTTGGGCTACAGCGACAAACCGCAGTTTGCCATCCCCAAGGATTTCGACTTCTGTTCCACGTCCGAGGACACCGATGTCAACGACATCCAGGAGGTCTATTTCTGATTCGCACCTGCCCTATGGCTAATGTTGCCAGAATATGCACATTGTGTATATAGAACCCATAGTGTTGCGGAATTATGGTTGTTAATAGTCACATTAATTATATAGGTTTATGGGAAATCCATTCTTGAAAGCCTTTATTGTCTTGGCGTTAAGCATCCTGCAGACAACTGTATGCTATGCCGATACTTTCAAGGGGAAGGTTGTCAATGCTGAGACTGGCGAGGTTATTGTCGGAGCAAGGGTAGAGAGCGAGATCAACCCCCAACCTGGATGGTCTATTCAGAGTACGACAGAGACCGACAGTACGGGATGCTTCTATCTGAATGGTAGTATGGAAGGGCGCATCATGTTCAAGTTTAGCATGATAGGCTACAAGAATCTCCGCAAGGTGGACTATTCCTATGGCAGGGAGGTGAAAGATACGACCGACCTTGGCATCATCAAGTTGCACCCCACGGCACTCATGCTGCAGGAGGTAAAGGTGACGGCCAAGATGCCCCGCATCACTATGATGGGCGACACGATAGTGTTCAACCCCGAAGCGTTCAAACTGAAGGAAGGAGCCCGCCTTGCCGAACTGATCAAGAAACTGCCGGGAGTGGAGAACCGCGACGGCAAACTCTACTGGAACGACAAGCCCATACGCCTGATGATGAACGGTCGGGATGTCTTCGGCGGCAGTCAGATCATCAGCGAGCTGCCGGCAGAAGTGGCAAGCAAACTGAAGCTCTACGACCGCAAGTCGGAGCTGGCACGCCATACTGGCAATGACGATGGTGAGGAAGACCACGTGCTTGACATACAGGTAAAGCCGGGATTTCTCGACAAGTGGTATGGAGAGGCAGAAGCACAATACCAGACAGACAAGCGGTATATGTTCAGCATCAGGGCCAGTCGGCTGAGCGACCACGACCCACAGATGATATATGGCCAGGCAAACAACACCAACCGCTATATAGACCGCACGATGGGTCAAAGTATGGATCGCAACATCGACGGCGACGGCAAGAGTCAGTATGGATCGTACAACTACCAACACAACTGGAAGACAGAGGGTGCAGGATCCTACAGCGACAATAGCTTCGACATCAGTGCCAATCTGGGCCACAGTGATGGATGGAGCACAAGCACTCAGTCAACCGAGACTTTCTTCCCTGGTAAGGAGCGCACGTTTAGCGTAGCAGACAACTACCGCTATGCCCATAAGCTCACTCCGCAGTTGCAGACAAAACTCTTTGCTTACACCGATTCGGTGAATAGCATAAACGTAGATGTGAAGGCGGCTTACGAGAAAGGCCATAGCATCAGCGAAGACCAAGGAGCATCGTATGGCTACGATCCGGAGATGTTTGAATACCACACTATCGGCGCAGCCTTTGCCGCAAAACCTGGCGATGCTCTCTATGACCGATTGATCACCCGCAACCGCTATTATCATACAAGTGACAGTCAGACGCGCAGTCTGAATATGGACTACTCATGGGAACACTTCTTTGGCAAGAACGGTTCGTTCACCTTGCAAGGCTACACCAAAATAAGCGGATCCGATGAAGATACCCACAACAACCGCAGCCTGGAATATCTGAGGGACAACAGAAACGAAACGCTATGGCAGTATTACGAACGCAACAATCATGGCCTCAGCACGCAGCTCGGCGCCGAACTGGAATACTGGCTGAGCAGCAAGGTCTATCTGGACCTATCCGACAATGTAACCTATTCGCGTACCAGAGCCATTCGCGACATATATACCGACCATAGCGAAGAGAACGTGGTGGGAGGTATGCCGACGACGCCAGACCTTGCCAACACCATGGGCAACCTGATGCACCAATGGACCAATAGCTTCTCTCTGAAGTCAACCATCACCCCCGCGAAGTCTCTCATGATTATGCCAAAGTTCAACTGGAACGTATATCGTGAGAAGGCAGATTACCATTATGGACAACTCGACACCACTGCCGTGCGCACAAGCTATGGCTACGAACCGTCGCTATTTCTGAAATGGAGGATGAGCCGTGTGCGCAATATGGATTTCTCTTTTGCCTATCATACTACGGTGCCCGACCTGGTGAGCACGCTCGCTTATCGCAACACCATCAATCCGCTGTCTATTTCTGTGGGCAATCCCTTCCTTGGCAAATCACACAGTCATACGACCAAATATAGCTACCATCGCATGTGGCTGCGCAAGCAGATAGTGCTCGGACTGACTGCGTCATATACAAAGGAAATCAATCCGATTGCCACGCTCTATCGTTATAATTCCGCAACAGGCGTCTATGAGTCGAAGCCAATGAACGTGAGAGGAGGCGACTCCTGGAAATTCGGAGTCAACTACGACCAAGGTATTGGCGCATATTTCCGGTTGATGAACAAACTGTCGGTACAGGCATCACAGTCGTATGGCTTCCTGACGGTGGTGGACAACAACGACCCTAATACTGTTCCTGCCTTGAATCATCAGAAAACTTTTGGCATAGACGAAGACTTTGATTTGTCGTATGAGACAAACACGCTGCAGCTGTCTTTGTACGACCGTATGCAATGGAACCGCTACCGCTATGATGACGCTTCATACAACATGCATCCTTTATATAATAGATTAGGTGTGACAGCTATGCTGAAGCTCGAACCTTTCCAAGTGGTAGCGGAGGTAGCCGATCATTTCCGTTCTGATTATGCCACGTCGGAAATGAACGGCCACAAGATCATTTCATCGTTGAGTGTTGATTACAGTTTCTGCAAGAACAAATGCCGCCTGTCGCTGTATATTGATGATATCTTCAACAAAGACATCTATTATGATAGCGAATATACGGCATTCCAGCGTTACGAATCAGCCGAAAACTATATCCACCACTATGCCAATCTTACCTTCACGTATAGATTCGACGCCAAGGCAGATAAAAAGAAACGCAGATAAAAAGAAAAAGGTAGGGATAGGAAAACCATCCCTACCTTTGGACCAGGAGAATTACTTTCTGACTATCTTCCGCAGTCTTCTTGCTTTGTCTCCTTACTCTATATACTTCGTCTCCTTCGGCATGCAGATCCAAAGGAGGATATACACCAGTACGCCACAGAAGGCCGTGCAGGTCGTCAGGACGACATAGACGATGCGTAGGATCGCCACGTCCCATCCGAAATACTCGGCTATACCGCCACAGACGCCCGCCAGCCATTTGTCGGTCGTCGATCTTGTGAGTCGTTTCTTATACTCCATAGGGCTTCAATATTTACAGTTTTTGCCAAATTTCGTCGAGACCCTTCCTTTTCTTTCCCGGGTTCGGACAGTCCTCGGCGATGTGTCCCAGCGGAATGATCGCCACGGCCTCGAATCCCTCTACGGGAAACAGGTGCTTCACGGCCTCCACATCGTAGTTGCACACCCAGCAGGTGCCCAGTCCACGGTCGGCGGCAGCCAAGGCTAGATGCTCCACGGCTATTCCGAGGTCGATGTCGCCATGCGACTTGCCGTCGTCGGGACGCACCCATGCGTTGGCCGTGTCCTTCATGCAGAGCACATAGATCGGCGCGGAGGCAAACCAAGGACGGTCGTAGCACTGGCGTATCTTCTCCTTGGACTCGTCGGAGGCGAGAAGGAGAAACTTCCAAGGCTGCCGGTTGCAGGCCGACGGAGCCAGTTGCACACACGTCATGATCGCGTCGAGGTCGGCCTGCGAGACCGCCTCGTCGGTGAATTTGCGCACAGAGAAGCGCGCGGTTGCCAATTCTTTGAAGTTCATAGGCTTCGTTTTTTTATGTTGTTTTGGACTTGGTTAGTAGTTGCCTTCATCCACTATCGGGTAGAGCTCGATAAACTCCCCGTTGTGTCGCTTTCCGTCGTTGATGATCTCCGCCACCTTTTGGCCGATCACGTCGGGCTGGTGCGATCCCGGTCCGTCGTAGTGGCCGTTGAGGTCGGTGGAGGTGGCTCCCGGGTGGATGGTAAACGCCTCCACGGGCACGTGGAAGTGGTCAAACTCCCATCCCATCGTGGCGATCATCGTGTTCTGTCCCGCCTTGCTGGCCACGTAGGCCATCGGGTGCCAGTAGGGGCTAAACGTGCTTGGCACGGTGATGTTACAGATTCTGCCCTGGTTTTTCTCCAGCAGCGGCAGCAGCAACTTTGTCAGATAGAACGTGCCGATATAGTTGACCTGCACCGTGTCGATCACGTCCTGCAGCGACTGCTCGTAGCTCCTGACCGACATGTCGCCCGGAATGCCCGCGTTGTTGACCAGCAGCGAGAGCTCCGGATACTTCTCCGCTATCTCGCGGGCCGAGACCTCGATCTCGCCGTTGTCCGCAAGGTTCACATACTGCCATCCCGCCACGTCGGCACCCTCGGCGCGGAGGGCCTCCATGGCCTTCAGTGCTCGGTCTTCACAGCGTGCGCCGACCACTACCTGCCATCCCGATTTTCCCAGATGGCGTGCTATCTCATATCCGATGCCCTTGTTGGCACCTGTCACCAAAACTTGTTTCTTCATTTTTTCGATCTTTTATTGTAGGTCAATATAATAGTTGTGTTCCTTCCATGTGTGGGTTCCGCCTTCCACCCATGTGTGTTGTGCTTTACCCATGTGGCGTCTCCCGTGCCTATTCCTCCCCCAGCCAGTCATCGACGAGCTTTCGCGCGATGCTCAGCTTCTCGGGCAGCGGCGGCAGGTTGTCTCTGCCAAACCAGCTTCCGCGCTCCAGTTCGGACCGTTGCAGATGGATCTCGCCTCCCGCATAGTCGGCGTGGAATCCCACCATCAGTCCGCAGGGGAAGGGCCAGGGCTGCGAGCCGAAATAGCGGAGGTTGGTGATCTCGAGTTGCGTCTCCTCCATCACCTCGCGCCTCACGGCCTCTTCGAGCGTCTCTCCCGTCTCGACAAATCCCGCCACCAGTCCATAGATGCGGTTGTTGACGAAGTTTTTCGCATGGACGAGCAGCACCTCCTCGCCCCGGTGTACGAGCACGATGACGGCCGTGGCCAGTTGCGGCCAGATCTCCTTGCCACAATGCGTACACTTCTTCGAAATGATGGTGTCCATCCTTGTGGGCGCACCACACACCCCGCAGTATTGCGTGTTCTGGTCCCAGTAGAGCAGTTCGCGACATTTCCCCGCCTTCAGATAGAGTTCTGTCGGCAGATGATAGAACGACTTGCGCAGTGGGCATGTCTCGTAGCGATCGTCCTCGGCGATGGGATAGTCGATGCTGGCCGCCCTCACCTCCGTCCCGTCCTCCATCGGTGCTATCTCCATCACGTGCGTCCAGGGCTTCAGTTCGATGGGAGGATTCTCAGCCAGGGGGATGGTACGACTGCCGTCCGCGTTCTTCTTCAGCATGACGGCATCCTTGACGAATATGAACCAATATTTCATGATGTGTGTGATCTCGTTGTTCTTTCCGAAGACTTCTCTTTATAACTTCTTTCCGAAGACTTCTCTTATTTCTTCTTTCCGAAGAGCAGCTCGTAGTCCCTTGCTGCCGCCGGCTTCACCCATTCCTCCGGCACGAAGCGCCAGTTGTTGTTCGGTTGCGGGTCGAGCGTCCCCATCCGCTTGATCTCCTCCATGAGGTAGTGGCGCTGGTCGCGTTCGCTCTCCCAGAGGATGCGGCTCTGCAGTGAGTCGTGTGGAATGCCCGCCCCCTTCGTGAGCAGTTCTCCGCCTCCGTTGCCTCGGTAGCTGTTGATTGCCACGCGATACCAGGCGTTCGGGTCAAACGGTCTTCCGTCGCTCATCTGGAGGATGCGCACCTTTTGTCCGTTGGGCTTCGTCACGTCCACCTCGTAGTCGATGCCAGCCGCCGAGTCGAAGTTGAAGAGGAAGTTTTTGAATCCCAGTCGCTGCGCGTCGTCGCTCGTGTCGTCGAAGAGCAGCAGATGGTCCTCGGGCTTCTTCATCGTGTTCACCCATTGGTCGTAGCTCATCTCCAAATGGCGGCGTATCTCGTCGCCCGTCATCCGCATCACGTAGAGCTGGTTCTCATACTTATAGAGGTTGAACATATCCGCCACCGTCACCTCTCCCGCCTTGATCGAGGCGCTGAGCGACAGGGGCGCGTTGAAGGCGATGTCCGCCTTTGTGATCTGCAGTTCGAGGTTGAGAATGAGGTCGTTGAAGGCCGACGACCCAAAATAGCTGTCGCGCGTGGAGATCTCGTGCTTGAACGTGCCCAGCGGCTGCTCCGCCCAGGCCTTCACGCTGTCGATGGCCGCTGCGAAATGGTCCATATATCCCGCGTCGGGCTCCAGGTTGGCCACATCCACGATGCTTCCCTCCTTCTTGGCCACGCGCCATTGTCCGTCCCTCTCCACGAGTTGGATCGTGGCCAAGGCCACCTTGCGCGCGTTGTTGGCCGGGTCCAGGCAGACTACCTCCTGGCCCTCGCCGTTCTCCACCACCGACTGGTGCGGCCTGTGGTCGTGTCCGAAGAGTACGACGTCAAATCCCGCCACCTCCTCGGCCACCCTTCGCGAGGCGTCCTCCGTATAGTCCTCCGTCACGATGCCGCCGTCCCATCCCGAGTGGAAGAGGCCGACGATCACGTCCGGATGCTCCCGATCCTTCACCTCCTGGATGGTTCTCCGTGCCGTGGCCACCATGTCGTCGAAGCGCAGTCCGCTCCACAGATTTTCCTTCAGCCAACTGGGGATGGCTGGCGTGATCATGCCGATGATCGCCACCTTCACCTTGCCGTCCTTGCACAGCACGCGATAGGGCAGGATGTAGGGCTTTCCTGTCCGCGTGTCGATGACGTTGGCTCCCAGGACCGGCGCGTGGCTCTCCCTGATCCATTTGTCATAGACCCCGTGGCCCGTCTCCACGTCGTGGTTGCCCAGCGTCTGGGCGTCATACTGTAGGTAGTTCGTACATTGTGCCGCGATGTTGGTCTGTCCCGTCGCCACATAGTTGTAATAGTAGCAGATGGGCTGGCCCTGCAGGATGTCGCCATTGTCGAGCAGAAAGACGTTCTCTGCCCCATACTGCGCCCTCATCCGGTCAACGTAGGTTTTTACGCGGGCCAGCGAACCCGGCAGGTCGCGGCGGTTGATAAAGTCGTAGGGAAAGAAACAACCGTGCACGTCGGAAGTCTCTATTATCTGTATGGTCGTCGTGTCGTTGTTTTCCATTCCGTAAACATTGTCTCCGTAGGCGTGGAGTGAAAGTGCTGCAAGAAGCGACAAAAATAGTTTCTTCATTCTTTTGAGTTGATGTTATGATATGAGGAGGGGTGGGGGATAGGCGTCCGTCAGTCTGCTGCCGTCGTCCAAGTCGTGGTCCGCGCCTGCTGCCTTTTCCTTACCTCGTCCTGCGCCACCATCGCCCCGTAGAGATAGGCCTCGCCAAACGTCTTCCATATCATTGCGTAGAAGACCAGCGCGAGACAGAAGGTCAGCGTTGCCGTGTTCAGCACCCAGTAGCCCATGCCCAGCACCCTGGGGTCGCCCTCCGCTGCCAGCGTGTAGTCGAAGTAGCCTTCTATGAGCAGGATGATGGCTGGGATCATCAGCAGCGTGAAGACCACCAGGCCGATGATGCCCGATAGGAGGGCGTAGGTGAGGTAGCTCCCCAGATGGCGAAGCACGCGCTTGGCCGCCCTGCCACACTTCGGCATGGGCGCGACCAACTGCAGGATGGTCCGCTTGAAAACAACCAGTGCGGCCAGCGCCAGCAGCAGGGCCAGCGCCGTCCCGATCCATTGTCCGCAGAGCGCCGTCGTGATGCTCAGCGCCCATCCCAGCGATGAGGCTACCAGCGGTTTCCATGTCCGGCGGAGCGTCGTCAGCTGTTGGCCGGTGAAGAGCCGGTAGCCCTCGGCGATGCAGCGAGCCACGCTGCGATCTCTTGTCAGTGCTTCTCTATCCATTGCTTTTCTTAGAAATCATCCTGCCTTAAACAATCCTGTCCTGGAACAATCTTGTCCTAAAACATTCCTGTCTTAGAACATCCTGCGCCGAAACTCTCCTAAGACCAGGGCCGTGGCGATCGCCACATTGAGCGACTCGGCCGTCGTCCTGCCTTGGGGGAAATTGGGGATGAGCAGCGGTCGTGTGGCCCGTTGCCTCACTTCCTCCGTCACCCCGTTGCCCTCGTTGCCCATCACGATCACGCCGTGGGGCTTGAGCGTCGTCTCGTAGATGTTCTCGCCGTCGAGCTGCGTCGTATAGACGGGGCAGTCCTTGTCGAGCGCATCGATCAGCGGCACGAGCGGCGCATAGTGGATGGCCACGCGCGCGATGCTTCCCATCGTAGCCTGGATGACCTTCGGATTCCAGCAGTCGGCCGTGTCGGGCGAGCACCAGATGGCGCCCACGCCAAACCAGTCGGCCACGCGGATGATGGTGCCCAGGTTGCCCGGGTCCTGCACGCCGTCGAGCACGAGGGTCAGTTCGCTGGGGTCGATCCCGGCCCCATCCCGAGGTCCTGTGGGTATCTCGAAGACGCCCACCACCCCCTGCGGATGCTGCAGTTGCGAGATGCGCCTGACGTCCTCCATCTCGTCGTAGATGGCCACCGGCCGGAAGCCAGCAGCCTGGAGGTCGCCCACCACTTTCGGCCCTTCGGCCATGAACCAGCCCGTCGTCTTGCGCCCCTTGCGCGTCGATAGTGATCGGATGATTTTTACTTGGTTATTGGTTATCACAGTGCAAATATAGTAAAAAATGCGCCAATGATTCCCGATGGCTCTGTTTTTTTTGCTAACTTTGCGCAAAATAATGAATTTTATGAATTGGAAGAACCGACATACGCCCCTGTTATTGTTGCTGATCACGCTGGTAGCCACGGCCCTGACGGGTTGCTCCACGTCCAAGTTCGTGCCCGAAGACCGCTACCTCCTCGACGCCGTCCAGGTGCGCACCGACAGCAAGGAGCTCGACGCCGCCCAGTTTGGCCAGTACGTCCGCCAAAAGGGCAACTCCCATTGGTTCTCCCTCTTCAAGATTCCCCTGGGCACCTACTCCTTGGCGGGCCGCGACTCCACGAAGTGGCTCAACCGCACGCTGCGCCATATCGGCGAGGAGCCCGTCGTCTATGACTCCCTGGAGGCCGCCCGGTCCTGCGCCGACCTGCGTCTGGCCATGCAGAACATGGGCTATATGAACAGTTACGTCGATTTCGAGACCCAGGTCCGTGGCCGCAAGCTCAAGGCCATCTATACCCTCCATCCCGGCGATCCCTACCGCATCAGTTCCTTCCGCTACGACATCCCCGACTCCGCCGTGGCCCAGGTCCTTGCCCCCGTCTTTGGCACGGGCGATCAGCAGGTGGGCGAGGTCTTCACCGTCTCCTCCCTCGACAACCTCCGCAAGCGCATCGCCACCGTCCTCAACGACTCCGGCTTCTACCGTTTCCACAAAGACTTCGTCACCTATACCGCCGACTCCCTCCAGGGCACGCAGGGCGTCAACCTCGTCTGCCGCATCCTGCCCTACCGCGAGAACAGCAGCGCGCCCCCCAAGCCCCATCCCCGCTATCGCGTGCGTTCCATCCACTACCGATCCGGCGACGGCTACGACCTGCCCCTGCGCCGCAGCGTGCTGGCCGAAAACACGGTGGTCAAGGCCGGCGAGTGGTTTAGCGCCTCCGACCTGCAGCGCACCTACAACAACTTCGCGCGGCTCGGCGCCGTCCGCTACACCAACATCACCTTTCGCGAGGACACCCTCCACAACCTCGACACCGACATCCGCCTCTCCATGCGCAAGCCCAACACCATCGCCTTCCAGCCCGAGGGCACCAATACGGCTGGCGACTTCGGAGCGGCCGCCACGCTGACCTATCAGAACCGCAACCTCTTCCGCGGCAGCGAGCTCCTCAGCATCGAGCTCCGTGGCGCCTTCGAGGCCATCAAGGGACTGGAGGGCTACGAGCGCGGCGACTACGAGGAGTACGGCGTCGAGGCCCGCTTTCAGATGCCCCGCCTGATGGCTCCCTTCCTCTCGCGCAAGGGGCGTCGCGGCAGCACGGCCTCGACCGAGCTCTCCGTGGCCTGGAATCTCCAGAACCGCCCCGAGTTCCATCGCCGCGTCTTCTCCGCCGGCCTCAAGTATCGGTGGCCGACGCGCGACGGCAGGGTGCAGTACAAGCTCGACGTCCTCGACCTCAGCTACGTCTATATGCCCTGGATCAGCGCCACCTTCAAGCACGACTACCTCGACAGCGTCTCCAACCGCAACGCCATCCTGCGCTACAACTACGAGGACCTCTTCATCATGAAGGCGGGCTTCGGCCTCACCTACAACGCCGGCGACCGCGTCATCCGTGCGAGCGTCGAGACGGCGGGCAACCTGCTGAGCGGCTTCTCCCAGATCTTCCGCTTCAAGCAGAACAGCCACGGCCAGCGCCAGCTCTTCAATATCGCCTACGCCCAGTATGCCAAGTTCGACTTCGAATACACGCGCCTGCTGCGTTTCAGCTCCCACAACACGCTCGCCCTCCACGGCCTCCTGGGTGTGGCGTGGCCCTATGGCAACAGCACCGTGCTGCCCTTCGAGAAGCGCTACTTCTCCGGTGGTGCCAACTCCGTGCGCGGCTGGAGCGTCCGCGAGCTCGGTCCCGGCAAGTATCGTGGCCGCGACGGCCGCATCGACTTCATCAATCAGACCGGCGACATGCGCCTCGACCTCAACCTCGAGTATCGCACCCACCTGTTCTGGAAGTTCGACGGCGCCGCCTTTGTCGATGCGGGCAACATCTGGACGCTCCGATCCTATCCCGAGCAGCCCGGCGGCCAGTTTCAGCTCGACACCTTCTTCAAGCAGATCGCCGTCTCCTACGGTCTCGGCCTGCGCCTCAACTTCGGCTATTTCATCCTCCGCCTCGACGGTGCCATGAAGGCGATCAATCCTGCCTACGACGACCACAAGGACCATTACCCCATCTTCCATCCCCGTTGGGGCCGCGACTTCGCCTTCCATTTCGCCGTCGGTATGCCGTTCTGACGCCTGCGCCCCTCCTTTCGTGGGGCGCTCCTGGCGATAGAAAGGCCGATTGGTTGAATAAATCGTAAAAAAATCGGTATGTTGCGGGCCTTTTCAAATTTTATTTGTATTTTTGCCCCCAGTTTAGGATAGACCACACACGATCGACTACTGCAATGGCAGACATGAGAGACACCTGGGCGCATGGATGAGGCTCGGGCGTTTTGCTTTTGGTTTCTACCGTGAGGTAGCCGATAATGATTAGGATAACATTATATATTATACTTTAAGGTTCAGGATATGTCGAATTTAAGATTTCAGGTCGTAGAGGAGGCGTTCAAGAAGCGCCCCTTAGAGGTGGAAGTTCCCAAGGAGCGTCCGTCCGAGTATTTTGGCAAGTATGTGTTCACCCGCGCTAAGATGTACAAATACCTGCCCGCCGCCATCTACACCCAGCTCACCGACGTCATCGACAATGGCACGCCCCTCGACCGCTCCATAGCCAATGCCGTGGCCTCCGGCATGAAGCAGTGGGCCATGGAGATGGGCGTCACCCACTACACCCACTGGTTCCAGCCCCTGACCGGCGGCACCGCCGAGAAGCACGACGCCTTTGTGGAGCACGACGGCAAGGGCGGCATGATCGAAGACTTCTCGGGCAAGTTGCTCGTCCAGCAGGAGCCCGACGCCAGTTCTTTCCCCAGCGGCGGCATCCGCAACACCTTCGAGGCCCGTGGCTATTCCGCCTGGGACCCCACCTCCCCCGTCTTCATCATCGACGACACCCTCTGCATCCCCACCATCTTCATCTCCTATACGGGCGAGGCCCTCGACTACAAGGCCCCCTTGCTCCGCACGCTCCACGCCCTCAGCGTGGCCGCCACCGACGTCTGCCACTATTTCGACCCGAAGGTGAGCAAGGTGAAGACCAATCTTGGTTGGGAGCAGGAGTACTTCCTCGTCGATGCCGACCTCTATAGCGCCCGCCCCGACCTGATGCTGACGGGCCGCACCCTCATGGGCCACGAGTCGGCCAAGAACCAGCAGATGGACGACCACTATTTCGGCACCATCCCCGACCGCGTGCAGAGCTTCATGAAGGACCTGGAGGTGCAGGCCCTCGAACTCGCCATCCCCTGCAAGACCCGCCACAACGAGGTGGCCCCCAACCAGTTTGAGTTTGCCCCCATCTTCGAGGACTGCAACCTCGCCGTCGACCACAACATGCTCCTGATGTCGCTGATGAAGAAGGTGGCGCGCAAGCACGGCTTCATCGTCCTGCTCCACGAGAAGCCCTTCGCCGGCATCAACGGCAGCGGCAAACACTGCAACTGGAGCCTCTCCACCGACACCGGCGTGCTGCTCCACGCCCCCGGCAAGACCCCCGAGTCCACGCTCCGCTTCGTCACCTTCATCGTCGAGACCCTGATGGGCGTCTATCGCCACAACGGCCTGCTCAAGGCCTCCATCATGAGCGCCACCAACGCCCACCGCCTCGGCGCCAACGAGGCCCCTCCCGCCATCATCTCCTCCTTCCTCGGCAAGCAGCTCTCCGAGCTCCTCGACCACATCGAGCAGAGCGACAGCGAGGACGACTTCATCATGGCCGGCAAGCAGGGCCTGAAGATGGACATCCCCGAGATTCCCGAACTGATGATTGACAACACCGACCGCAACCGCACCTCTCCCTTCGCCTTCACCGGCAACCGCTTCGAGTTTCGCGCCGTGGGATCCGAGGCCAACTGCGCCTCGGCGATGATCGCCCTCAACAGTGCCGTGGCCGAGGCCCTGACCGACTTCAAGGCCCGCGTCGATGCCCTCATCACCCAGGGCGAGGACCGCATGAAGGCCATCGTCAGCGTCCTGCGCGAGGACATCACGGCCTGCAAGCCCATCCGCTTCGATGGCAACGGCTATAGCGAGGAGTGGGTCGAGGAGGCCCGCCGCCGTGGCCTCGACTGCGAGACGAACTGCCCCGTCATCTTCGACAACTACCTCAGCGAGTCCTCCGTCCGCATGTTCACCAGCCTCGGCGTCATGACGCGCAAGGAGCTGGAGGCCCGCAACGAGGTGAAGTGGGAGACCTACACGAAGAAGATTCAGATCGAGGCCCGCGTCATGGGCGACCTCACCATGAACCACATCATCCCCGTGGCCACCCACTACCAGAGCATGCTGCTCAAGAACGTGCAGAGCATGCGCGCCGTCTTCCCTGCCGAGAAGGCCGAGAAACTCAGTTCGCGCAACATGAAGATCATCGAGGACATCGCCGAGCGCACCCAGGCCATCGAGCAGGGCGTGGAGGAGCTGGTCAACGCCCGCAAGGTGGCCAACCGCATCGCCGACGAGCGCGAGAAGGCCGTCGCCTACCACGACACGGTCGTGCCGAAGATGGAGGCCATCCGCTACCACATCGACAAACTGGAGCTCTGCGTCAGCGACGAGCTCTGGACGCAGCCGAAGTATCGCGAGCTCCTCTTCATCCGGTAACGCCCGCGCACAACTCTATTTTTTCCGTCTCTTTTCCCAGGCCTGGCAGGACCCCGCGGCGTGCCCCATCACGCTTCGTGAGCCCTCCAGGCCATTTTTCGTTTTGGCACGCTATTTGCAATGACACAGTTAAAACGAATCTTAAAAACTCATATCACAATAATGGAAAAGAAAGGTAATATTGGAGTAACGACGGAGAACATCTTCCCCGTCATCAAGCAGTTTCTGTATTCCGACCACGAGATATTCCTTCGCGAGATGGTCAGCAACGCCGTGGACGCCACGCAGAAGATGAAGACCCTCGCCTCGGCAGGCGACTTCTCCGGCGACCTGGGCGACCTCTCCGTCCGCGTCACCCTCGATGAGCAGGCCGGCACGCTCACCATCTCCGACCGCGGTATCGGCATGACGGCCGAGGAGATCGACAAGTACATCAACCAGATTGCCTTCTCCGGCGTCACCGACTTCCTCGACAAGTACAAGGACAAGGCCGAGGCCATCATCGGCCATTTCGGTCTCGGATTCTACTCCGCCTTCATGGTGAGCAAGAAGGTCGAGATCGTCACCAAGAGCTGGCGCGAGGGCAGCCACGCCGTGCGCTGGACCTGCGACGGCAGCCCCGAATATACCATCGACGAGGTAGAGAAGGCCGACCGCGGTTCCGACATCATCCTCCACATCGACGACGACAGCAAGGACTATCTCCAGAAATCGACCATCGAGCAGCTGCTCACGAAGTACTGCAAGTTTATGGCCGTGCCCGTGGTCTTCGGCAAGAAGACGGAGTGGAAGGACGGCAAGCAGGTCGATACCGACGAGGACAACGTCATCAACAGCGTCGAGCCCCTCTGGCCGAAGTCGCCGTCGTCGCTCAAGGATGAGGACTACAAGAAGTTCTACCACACCCTCTTCCCCATGAACGACGATCCCCTGTTCTGGATCCACCTCAACGTCGATTACCCCTTCACGCTCACCGGCATCCTCTACTTCCCGCGCATCAAGTCCAACATCGAGCTCCAGCGCAACAAGATCCAGCTCTACTGCAACCAGGTCTTCGTCACCGACCACGTCGAGGGCATCGTCCCCGAGTTCCTGACGCTGCTCCACGGCGTCATCGACTCTCCCGACATCCCGCTCAACGTCAGCCGCAGCTACCTCCAGAGCGACGCCAACGTCAAGAAGATCTCGACCTATATCACCAAGAAGGTCGCCGACCGCCTGAGCAGCATCTTCAAGGAGAACCGCAAGGAGTATGAGGAGAAGTGGGACGACCTCAAGCTCTTCATCAACTACGGCATGCTCTCCGAGCGCGACGCCTTCTACGACCGCGCCAAGGACTTTGCGCTGATGAAGGACACCGAGGGCAAATACTTCACCTTCGACGAGTATCGCACGCTCATCAAGGACAACCAGACCGACAAGGACGGCAACCTCATCTATCTCTACGCCGTCAACAAGGAGGAGCAATACACCTACATCGAGGCCGCCAAGGCCAAGGGCTACAGCGTCCTGCTCTGCGACGGCGAACTCGACGTGCCGACCGTCTCCCTGCTCGAGCAGAAGCTGGAGAAGAGCCACTTCGTGCGTGTCGATTCCGACACCGTCGATCGCCTCATCGCCAAGGACGAGGTCCACGAACTGACACTCTCCCAGGACGAGCGTGACAATTTGTCAGAGGCCTTCCGCTCCCAGATGCCCCGTCTCGACAAGACCGAGTTTGGCGTCGAGGTCCAGGCCCTTGGCGAGACGGCCCAGCCGACCGTGATCACGCAGAACGAGTGGATGCGCCGCATGAAGGACATGAGCCGCTTCCAGCAGGGCATGGGCTTCTATGGCCAGATGCCGGACAGCTGCATGCTCGTGCTCAACGCCGACCACCCGCTCATCAAGCAGATCCTCGCCGACGAGACCGCTGCCACGGCCGAGACCATGAAGCCCGTCCTCAGCGAGATCAAGGGCCAGGAGGCCCGCCTCGCCGCCCTGCGCCAGGCCCAGAAGGACAAGAAGGCTGAGGAGATCTCCCAGGCCGACAAGGACGACCTCTCCCAGACGGAGAAGGCCCTGGAGGACCAGCGCGGCAAGAAGCGCCAGATCGTCGCCGACTATGCCAAGGACAACACCCTGATCCATCAGTTGGTCGATCTCGCCCTTCTCCAGAACGGCATGCTCAAGGGCGCCGCGCTCAACGACTTCGTCAAGCGTTCCGTCAAGGTGCTGAAGTAAAGTAGGATTCCTTCCGCCGCCACACCCCGCGGCCCATCAGGCTGGTGGGGGAAAGGTCATGGTCGCCTTTCCCCCACCAGCCTCTTTTTTTTCAGCCTCGGCGTTTAGTATTCGTCGCCATACCAGCCGTCCAGATCGTGCTCTCCGTAGTCGTCGTGGTCTCCGTAGCCGTCCTGGTCGTAGCTGTCTTGGTCAAAGTCGTCGTGGTCGTAGTCTTCGTGGATGTATTTGTTGTAGATGACATCGTCGAGGTCGTGGTCGCCGTGGTCCAAGGCTTCGTCCTCACGCCAACTGTCCTCATGGTCGTAGTCCTCACGCCAATTGTCCTCATGGTCGTAGTCCTCATGATCCTCATGATCCCCATGATGCTCGTGCGCGTGGTCGTGATGGTCGTGTGCGGAATGATGGCCCGATCCGCCCAGTCTCTTTTTCAGAAAGTGCGCTATCACGCCCGTGTATATAAAATCGAGTAGTCCCATATTTTTTTTGGCTATTGATACTACCGAGCAAGAACTTTTGTTGTTTTCCCGTTCTCGTCTCGCATGATATAAATCTGCCCTGGTGTCATAGCTTTTACTTTGCGTCCCTCAATAGTGTAAATAGCTTTTGCACCATTTGGCGTTACAAATATTCCTTCTACACCTGTGCCTTGATTCATCTTGGCGGAAGATATGCCTCCCGATGCTTCATAGCTGAGCCAAATCATATCTCGCTTGACATCTATCTGCACCTGAATTGGCCACGGATTAGCCAGCCCACTGTTGTAGATTGTGTAAGCATCCCATTGGTTTTCCCCATCGAAGCGTACAAGACCTATATCAGATACTGCCATCCATAGGGCATCATGCTTGTCTATTGCAATATCCACGATGCAGTTGCCGCCTATGTTGGAGTTATATTGGTTATAGATTTTCCAATTCGTGCCATCGTAGCAAACCAATCCACCACCATAATCTTTACCCATTACAGGCGTTCCATTCCTACTATATCTACTATTCATCCATACTCTGTTATGCGAATCAACAGCGATACAGTCAACATAATTATATGGAATAGGGGAATTTATCGTATCATGACACACCCAATTATGCCCATCAAAAG
>ULRG01031086.1_pt1 | contig 50387 bp, 36 predicted proteins | sample 1955211 | NCBI WGS metagenome assembly ULRG01 (sample SAMEA4835676, study PRJEB28245) | human gut metagenome | biome: gut microbiome; material: fecal sample | place: Denmark | collected 2008
AAAGTAGCTGCCCGACCACGCATATCTATCAAACCGCCAAATACAGGCGTCAGAAGCAACGCACCTGTAGCAGGAAGTCCAACAAATGTTCCTGCGACAGTCTCATCTACTCCATACTTAGTAATCATTAATTCTGTGGCAAACTTCTGAAAGGGGAAAACACAGCTATAAAAAAGAACACAAAGCACCGCAATTAACCAGAAACCAGGATTCTTTACCACGTTCATGACATCAGCAAAACAGAACTTTTCTTCATCACTGCTTTCTACAGAAATCTTAACCTGCGAATCCAACTTCCGATCCATCATCGAAAAAACGACAAAAGAAACAAACCCTCCAATCAGAACAACAAAACCGATCAACAAAGGAGTTTCCAGGTGATAACTGCTAGCCAAAGGAATCGCTACGGTATATGCAGCTTGAGACCCGATTCGTGCCAAAGCGACCTGAACTCCCATAGCAAATGCCATTTCCTTTCCATTAAACCATTTAGCAATAATCTTTGTTACCGTAATGCCGGCGACTTCTGCACCTACACCGAAAACAGAGTACCCCGCGGAGGCGAGGAAAACATCAGCTTTGAATCCCAGGATTTCCGATGACGAACCTCCAATGCGAGTAATAGCGTAATACTCTGCTGCTGTTCCAGCCACCATCAGAAAGGCTGCCAAAAGACCGGTAAAACGGATACCAAAACGGTCAAGAATCAGACCTCCCCAAATCAGCATCAATAAGAATACGTTCAAGAAACTGTAGGCGCCGGAAAACATACCGAATTCACCACTTGTCCATCCCAAATCAGTTTCCAGCATACTTTTCAATGGCGCCATTACGTCGTTAACATAATAGGCTGCCATCATCATAAACGCAACAATTGACAATGCCATCCAACGAATCAACACACTGTCATTCATTTTTTTTACTGTAGACATATTTTTTACATATTAAAAATCGACTTGACTATCACTACTTTTTCAACCAACGATCCAACCAGCGGAAGAAGGTACGCTGCCACAAGATGCCGTTCTGCGGTTTCAGCACCCAATGATTCTCATCTGGAAACAGCAGCAACTGCGCTGGTATACCACGCAAACGCGCCGCAGTAAATGCACTTTCTGCTTGGGTATATTCAATACGGAAATCCTTCTGTCCGTGAATACAGAGGATGGGTGTATCCCATTTATCCACATAAAGATGAGGCGAAGTTTCAAAAACCTTTTGCCGTGCACCTGCACTATCCTTATGCCACGGCGCAGCTTTCATATCCCAATTCGGGAACCACAATTCTTCCGTTTCCACATACTGCTGCTGCGTATTGAAAATACCGTCATGAGCGATGAATGCCTTGAAACGCTTGTTATGATTACCGGCCAGCCAATATACACTGTATCCGCCAAAACTAGCACCAACCGCTCCCAAACGGTCTTTATCTACATACTTCTCTTTGCAAATATCGTCAATTGCCGAAAGGTAATCCTGCATGCACAAACCACTATAGTCGCCACTGATCTGCTCCAACCATTCCATACCGAAACCTGGAAGTCCTCGACGGTTGGGGGCAATGATAATATAATCATTGGCCGCCATCAACTGAAAGTTCCAACGATAACTCCAAAACTGACTTACAGGAGATTGTGGGCCACCCTCACAAAACAGCAGTGTGGGATATTTCTTATCCGGATTGAAGTGCGGTGGGTATATAACCCAACAAAGTTCTTGTTTTCCGTCAACTGTATTTACCCACCTTTCTTTGACTTCTCCTAAAACAAGTTGCTTCAAAATATGCTCATTCTCAAAAGTCAATTGGGTCAAAACCTTCTTACCCTTACGTCCAAAAGTCAAATGATAAACATCATCAGGTGCACTCATACTATGACGCTTCAACAACAAAGAGTTTTTCTGATTGCCTAACCCTACCAAAGAATAATCATAATCACCTTCAGTCAACTGCTCCACCTTTCCCTCTAAATCGGTACGATAAACATGAGTGCGGCCGTGCCAAACTCCAGTAAAATATAATTGCTTACTGTCATCTAGCCAGCAAAACTCATTCACACCACTTTCAAACGATTCAGTCACATAAAACTTTTTTCTTGTTGCCAGTTCATATACACACAACCTCGTACGATCACTTTCGTAGCCATCGCGCTCCATACTTAACCAAGCAACATATTTACCGTCTGGCGAAAATGAAGGATTCTGGTCATAGCCCAAATTACAATCAACTCCCCTGAAGGCCGGATTTCCCTGCTGGTTCTCCAAGGAACGGGTTGGGTCAACATGAACGTCTGTATATCCATCAGGCTTACAAATATTCTTACTCTTTTGAGTATTAACATCATACAGATAAATATCACTGTCTGTGCTAATGGCATATGCCAATCCACTCTTTTTCCGGCAAGTATATGCCACCTGATTTCCATCTTGGCTCCAAGCCAATTGCTCAATACCACCAAATGGCATCATCGGTGATTCAAAAGGCTCATCCTTCAAAATATCATATGCTCCTGTTATTTTCTGACCATCATAAGTAGCCACGAATGGATGAGGCGCTGATTTAACATACGTATCCCAATGCTTGTACATCAAATCATTACATACCATACCGGATGACAGAGGTAGATCCGCATCGTTGGCTTGTATCGAGGTCTGCTGTGGCACTTCTTTCACCAAAAGCACTTTCTTTTCATCAGGAGAGAAAAGAAATCCCTGCACGTCTACTGGCTCGTTTGATATTTGTTTTCTATCGCTACCATCAGCATTCATTTCCCACAATTGCATGGAACCACTCTCGGAAGAAAGAAAAACAATCCGTTTACCCTCCTTAACAAAAACTGGCGACATTTCTTGAGAGGAAGTTGTTGTCAGTTTACGATTTTCTTTACTGACCATATCCAATGTATAAAGGACGGAATGGCTTTTGTTCTGTTCCACGCTATAATAAGAAACCGAATAAACTGCTAACTTTCCATCAGGAGACAATGAAAAATCCCCCAATCGTCCCATAGCCCATAATGCCTCAGGCGTAAGCCGCCCATCTTTAATGTTCAAAGACTGTTTCCCTATGAAATCACCATCACTGGGAGCCGCCATAGATTCAGACGATAGTGTTGAAACCATCAACGACAAAGATGCCAACATAGTAGTTATGTTCATACTCTTATAAAATTAATAAGAAGGAATGCCATAAGCAAATCCTTTTCAGGGATTACATACTCATCTGCACTCCTTCTGTCAGTTTATCGCATAAATTATTATCTATTACCTTTTTTACCCCTAATCCTTTTTGTTTTGCTGGCGACGACGCTGTTCTTCCATCATTTCTTGCTGTTGCTTCTGCAAAGCCTCCAGACGCGCTGCCAATCCACTAGGTTTTTTGTTCGGATTATTCTTATTTGCCTGATAATATGCCTCCAACTTTTCCAAAATTCTCTTCTCGTCAACAGTTTTACGCAAATACCACATAGTCAAAGCACTTGCAAGCAGAGAGATAAAATAATAATAGTTCAAGCCAGATGAATAGTCGTTAAACATGAAGAAGAAGAATACGGGCATCAAATACATCATCCATTGCATAACCTTCATCTGTTCAGCCTGATCACCGGACATTGACTCTCGCTGCTGACGCATTGTCATATACGTATAAAGCAAATTGGTCAGACAGAAAAGAATGCAGAACAGGCTCAAGTGATCGCCCAACAACCATAAGTCTGTATTCCATGAAATTATACTATCATAGGTAGACAAATCCTCTGCCCACAAGAAACCTTGTTGACGGAGTTCAATTGCGTTAGGAACAAAATTAAACATAGCAATCCAAATTGGAGCCTGTATCAACATAGGCAGACATCCTCCCATAGGACTGACGCCATATTGCGAATAGAGCGTCATCATCTCCTGCTGGCGCTTCATTGCATCTTCCTTGTTAGGATACTTTTTGCTTATCTCATCTACCTTTGGTTTCAACACTCGCATCCGTGTACTGCTTAAAAAACTTTTTTTAGTAGGCGGATAAACAATAATGCGGAGCAAAATTGTTATCAACAATAACACAATGCCCATAGGTAACCCCAACTGTGTCAAGAAATCGAATACATACAAGGTAAAGAAACGGTTAATCCAACGGAACAATGGCCATCCCAGATATACCAATTCTTCCAAATGTAAATCTTTTTCACCACCGACGGCATATTTGTCCATTGACTGAAGCAATCTGAACTGATTTGGCCCAAAATACAATTGGAAATTAGACTTTCCTTTTCCGGTTGGATCGAAAGATGCCAACATATCAGCCTTATACTCCTTCAAATAGTTTCCCGGATTATCTTTTAAGTAAGGAGTACTTTCAAAAGACTTTGCTGTCATCGGATTTTCCGAAATCAGCACACTGCTAAAATACTGGTTTTTGAAAGCCACCCAGGAAACTTGTCCTTCGACATTGGTTTCTTTTTCGGCCTCGTATTCACTTAGTTTTTCTGTATCATCGCCATACAAGCGGTAAGTCAATGTAGAATACTGATTTTCGAACTTGAATCCTTTCTCTAACAGACTCACTCTATTACTCCAGTTTATCTTAATAAAATCTTGTGCAGCAGAAACATATTTATCAATACCTTGAGTTTCTATTGAGAAGTTCAAAAGATAACCGCCATCGCTTAGTTTATAAACAATATCAAACAAAGCCGTACTATCAGCTGAAAGCAATCTCATGGTAACTGCGTCGGCGGTATGATTCACCGGTACAAAATCAAAATCGGAAGTAGTAAACGCGCCATCTTTCGTGTCCAGCGTAAAAGACATGTCAGCATCATTCCTCCGATACAGATGAAGAGGATTATTCTTCCCCTCATCAAAATCATTGTAACTGCGGTACCGATATTCATCCGAATCTGCTTTTTTCTCTTTCAGATAAACATTGGCTACAGTTCCTCCCTTACAATTCAACTCTACACGCAATTTTTCATTTTCAATTGCCACCAAACTATCTTTTCCCGTTGTTTCACAATTAAAAAACAGCGATGTACTATCCTTCGAGACAATAGCCATCTGCTTTTTTTCCGCATTCGCCTGCTCCTGCTGCTTTATTTGTGATTCTGTTACAGTGGGTTGCGACTGGGCGGGTTCGGTCATTGTCGTCGTTGTATAATAACTATAGCCCAAAAGTAGAGCAACAATAAGGATCAGCCCCGTTACTGTATTCTTATCCATAAAACCTTAGTTTGTTCTTTTATATTTTTGATAATTCCATTTTATTAGGAAAATCTGCAAATTTCAGAAATCCTACTGCGACAAGGCAGTAAAACTTCTGAGAATCTGCAGATTTACCAAAGAGGTTATCTTTCATTTTTCTTTTTTGTACGCTATAGCGGCTTTTACAAAATTGATAAACAGTGGATGAGGTTTCAACACTGTACTTGTATATTCCGGATGGAATTGTGTTCCGACATACCATCTGTTCGCCGGAACCTCGACAATTTCCACCAAGTCACTATCCGGATTAATGCCGACACATTGCATACCCTTCTGTTCAAACTCCTCCCGATAATCATTATTAAATTCATAACGGTGACGATGGCGTTCACGAATCACCTCATTTCCATAAATTTCACGCACGCGACTGCCAGCACGTAACACGCATTCATAGCCGCCTAAGCGCATAGTTCCTCCCATATTCGTTATGTTCTTCTGATTCTCCATCAAATCAATTACGTTATGGGGAGTTTTCGAATCCATTTCCACGCTATTGGCATCACCATAGCCCAACACATTGCGAGCAAACTCTATTACCATCATCTGCATGCCCAAACAAATGCCCAAAGTCGGAACATCCTTTTCGCGACAATAATGTGCAGCCACCAACTTCCCGGCAATTCCTCGAGAGCCAAATCCTGGACATATTACAACCGCATCAAATTCTTTTAAGGTTGCCTCAACATTTTCCTCAGTCAGTTTTTCCGAGTTGACAAACTTACATTTTACCTTGTAATCATTATAGGTACCTGCCTGAGACAGAGATTCCAAGATGCTTTTATAGGCGTCTTGAAGATCATATTTACCTACTAAAGCCACTTTGACTTCCTCTGTTGCACGCTGCCGACGATCCAAGAAAGAACGCCACGGGCCTAAGCCCGGGGTCTCACCGACCTCAACTCCTATTTTTTTGAGTATTGTTGCATCAAGTCCTTGTTTCTGCATTTCTAAAGGAACCTGGTAAATTGTAGGCATGTCCAAACTCTGCACCACCGCATCATGCGATACATTACAGAAATTAGCCACTTTTTTCCGCAGTTCAGGCCCGATTTCATGCTCAGTTCGCAACACCAACAAATCCGGCTGAATGCCCAAACTCTGCAATTCCTTAACCGAATGCTGAGTCGGTTTTGTTTTTAATTCGCCAGCGGCCGCCAAATAAGGTACATATGCCAAATGCACGCATACTGCATTCTGCCCAAGTTCCCATTTCAACTGGCGAATTGCTTCCAGAAAAGGCAAACTCTCAATATCTCCTACAGTTCCTCCGATTTCTGTAATCACAAAATCATAATGATGCTTCTTACCGAGGAACAGCATATCCCGCTTAATCTCATCGGTAATATGAGGAATCACCTGAATCGTTTTACCCAAATAGTCTCCACGGCGTTCCTTCTCTATTACACTCTGATAGATGCGACCCGTCGTCACATTATTATGACGTGTCGTTTGTATACCGGTAAATCGCTCGTAATGTCCTAAATCCAAATCAGTCTCTTGACCGTCATCCGTAACATAACACTCACCATGCTCGTAAGGATTCAATGTACCTGGATCTATATTAATATATGGATCAAATTTCTGAATAGTAATATTATAACCTCGCGCTTGCAACAATTTCCCAATAGAGGAACTGATGATGCCCTTACCCAAAGAAGAAGCAACACCGCCTGTTACGAAGATATACTTTGTCTCTGACATAACGGTTTTTTATGATTAAGCATTAATAGATACATGTTCAAGCCTGCTGTCCAAGAAGACACACAATTCGTCATGATAAAATTTTGGGCAAAGGTACAAAAAAAAGATAAAAGGCTTGATTTCAAACAAAAAAATCTTCATCTCAAAATCACGAGTCAGAACGAAACCCAACCGGATAAAGCAAGTTCGCATAAGACCTGCCAAATATATTTCAAGACGTTTCAATCCCGGTGCATGCAAGACAAGTCAGGAATGAACATTATGCATAACCACAACCATAACTTTTTTCACCACAAACTGTCTTCACAGTCCTACTGACAGAAATTTCTATCAGTACTTTAGAATTTTCTGTCAGTACTTTAGTTTTTACAAAAGTACTGACTGACACTTTCTTAAAATAACGTGACATTGCGCTCACCGGCAACTGAAACATACACACACGACTACGAACGAAAAAAGTTGTTCCGATAAATAATTGGAACAACTTTTTCCCACAAGTCGGGGTAACGGGATTCGAACCCATGACCCCCTGCTCCCAAAGCAGGTGCGCTAACCGGACTGCGCTACACCCCGTTTTGTTTTTTGCAGTGCAAAGATACACATATTCAGCAAATCCACCAAAGAAACTCAAGGAAAAATAGATAATTTGTCAAAATCATCACAAATCCGGCCAATCAACATTCATTCCATAAAATATGTGTACCTTTGTATTTCAAAGGGACATTTTATTATAAAGAATATCCCCTTGACAAAATGCTCCGTTGAAAATCCCACTATAACTATCATTAGTTATTTATACTATTCAACGAAGCATAGCTTTACTGATAAAAGAAGAAACAGATAGGAACAATTATGCAAAACTTTGTCCATTTGCACGTACACACGGAATACTCCATCCTAGATGGTCTCGCCTCTGTCCCCAAACTGGTAGACAAGGCCATCAAAGACGGGATGCCCGGCATGGCCGTTACAGACCATGGCAACATGATGGCCATCAAAGAATTTTTCAACTATACAAATAAGGTTAAAGGAAAGGCCAAAGATGCATTAAGTAAAGCGCAAGAAAAACTGCAAGGACTAAAAGACGGCACCTATTGTCCAGACAAAGAAAACGACGCAGAAAACGGACTCTCTACGGAGGAACTCATTGCCGCTACAGAAAAAGAAATTGCGAAGCAAAGCAAAATCGTTCAGTTCAAACCGATTTTCGGGTGTGAAATGTATGTAGCACGCCGAGGAAATAAAAAACTCAAAGAACGAAAAGAAGACCAGTCGGGTTGGCACCTTATCGTTCTTGCCAAAAACGAAAAGGGCTATCACAATCTAATAAAACTGGTATCAAGTGCCTGGACCGACGGCTTCTACATGCGTCCACGTACCGACCATGCAGACCTGGCAAAATATCGTGAAGGCCTGATTGTTTGCTCCGCATGCATCGGTGGAGAAATCCCCCAGAAAATTATCCACGAAGACTTCGAAGCTGCAGAAAATGCGGCTCGCTGGTTTAAAGAAACTTTCGGCGACGACTTCTATCTGGAATTACAAAGACATAAGGTAACAGACCCCAATATCATAGCCAACCGAGAAGCCTATCCACTTGAGCAGAAATCGAACAAAGGGCTGATTGAATTATCAAAAAAACTGAATATCAAAATAATATGCAGTAACGACACCCATTTCGTTGATGAAGAGAACGGAGAAGCCCACGATCGCCTCATCTGCCTTTCGACCGGGCGGGACCTCGCTGACACCAACCGCATGGTATACACCAAGCAGGAATGGTTTAAGACACAGGCTGAAATGAATGAGGTTTTTCATGATTTGCCGGAAGCCTTAGCCAACACCTGCGAGATTTGTGAAAAGATAGAAACATACAGCATCGACCATGGTCCCATCATGCCGAATTTCGAAATACCCAAAGAGTTCGGCACTGAGGAGGAATACCGGAGGAAATATACAGAAGAAGACTTATTCAACGAATTCACTCGCGACGAAAACGGCAATGTCGTACTCAGCGAAGAGGAGGCAAACAGCAAGATCAAGAAGTTGGGCGGATACGACAAGTTGTACCGTATTAAACTGGAGGCAGACTATCTGGCAAAAATTTCTTACGAAGGAGCCAAAAAAAGATATGGTGACCCGTTGGATGAAGAAACTGCCGAACGTATTAAATTCGAACTGCACATCATGAAAACCATGGGTTTCCCCGGTTACTTTCTCATTGTGCAGGACTATATCCGTGCTGCTCGCGAGGAATTGGATGTATCCGTAGGCCCCGGCCGTGGTTCTGCCGCAGGAAGTGCTGTCGCTTATTGCCTGGGTATCACACAAATCGACCCGATAAAATACGACCTTCTATTCGAACGTTTCCTCAATCCCGACCGAATATCTCTCCCCGATATCGATGTCGATTTCGATGACGACGGACGCGGCCGTGTATTGAATTGGGTTACAAAAAAATATGGAGAAGAAAATGTCGCCCATATCATCACATATGGTACGATGGCCACAAAATCCTCCATCAAAGACGTCGCTCGGGTGCAGAAATTGCCCCTTGACGTCAGCAACCGGCTGGCCAAACTGATTCCCGACAAACTCCCTGAAGGCCCTGACGGAAAGGTTCCTAAGATGAATCTGACCAATGCCATTGCTGCCATTCCCGAACTGCGCGAAGCCGAAGCCTCGCCGGACCCATTATTGCACGATACCATCAAATACGCAAAAATGCTGGAAGGTAACGTACGCAACACCGGTGTGCATGCTTGTGGATTCATTATCTGCCGCGACAAAATTTCTGATTGGGTTCCAATTTCTACAGCAGAAGACAAGGAAACAGGAGAAAAAGTGCACTGCACCCAATATGAAGGAAAAGTGATTGAAGAAACAGGCCTCATCAAGATGGACTTTCTTGGCCTGAAGACCCTTTCCATCATCCGTGAAGCTGTCGAGAATATTAAGGAATCCACAGGCATCATTGTCAACATCGACGATATCAGCATTGAAGATTTGGCCACCTACCAGCTCTATTGTGACGGAAACACCGTAGGTACCTTCCAATTTGAATCTCCAGGTATGCAAAAGTATTTGCGTGAACTGCAACCCAGTACTTTTGAAGACCTCATTGCCATGAATGCTCTTTATCGCCCGGGACCTATGGCATATATACCTCAGTTCATCAGGCGTAAACATGGAGAAGAACCCATTGTCTACGACTTACCCTGCATGGAAAAATACCTCAAGGACACGTATGGCATCACCGTTTACCAAGAGCAAGTCATGCTCCTCTCGCGTACAATCGCCAACTTTACACGAGGCGAGAGCGATGCCCTGCGAAAGGCCATGGGTAAAAAGCTGATTGACAAGCTAAATCATATGTACCCCAAGTTCATCTCCGGCGGTACAGCAAACGGGTATGACCCCAAGATATTGGAAAAAATTTGGGAAGACTGGCGGGCTTTTGCCTCCTACGCATTCAACAAAAGTCATGCCACCTGCTATTCATGGGTAGCCTACCAAACCGCTTACCTTAAAGCTAATTTCCCCTCCCAATACATGGCTGCCGTCATGAGCCGAAGCCTTGCCGATATCAAGACCATTACCAAACTAATGGATGAATGCAAGTTAATGGGTATCAGCACACTGGGACCGGACATTAATGAAAGTATGCTCAAATTCAGTGTAAACAGGACTGGAGACATCCGATTTGGACTGGGCGCCATCAAAGGAGTTGGCGAAGCCGCCGTCATCGCCATATTAAAAGAAAGGAAACAAAACGGACCGTATACTTCCGTATTTAATTTCGTTGAACGTATCAACCTCTCTGCTTGCAATAAAAAGTGTATAGAAAGTTTAGCTCTTGCCGGCGCATTCGACAGTTTCAACACAATCAAGAGAGAACAGTTTCTTGCAGACAACGAAAAGGGAGAACTCTTTTTAGACAGTTTAGTAAAATATGGCACTACATACCAACAAGACAAAAATCTTGCCCAAAATACCCTGTTCGGCGGAATGACAGAGGTCGAAATAGCCAAACCCGCCATCCCCAAGGATTATATCCCCTGGAGTGACATAGAACGCCTTAAAAAAGAATACGACCTAATTGGAATTTACATATCCGGACACCCATTGGATGATTATCAAGCTATCCTATCAAACATCTGTAATCTTCCGGCAGTCAGTCTTGACGACCTCCACGACTATGTAAATCAGGACGTCAAGATAGGTGGTATTATTACTTCAATCCGAGAGGGACAAGGAAAATCCGGCAAGCCATACGGAATTGTCAAAATTGAGGATTTCAGCGGTTCCGGAGACATTGCGCTATTCGGTCAGGATTGGGCTGTCTGGCGAGGCTTCATGTCCGTGGATTCCACAATACTGGTATCCGGCAGAGTGGAACCCAACCGCTTCCGCCCGGACTCCTGCAGCCTGCAGATTACCAAAGTTGACTATTTAGCCGACGTCAAGGACGAACTTATCCGGCGCATAACGATTACCGTCGATTTGGAAAAACTTGACATGGACTGCGTCAATGAATTAAACACGCAGCTGAATGCCCACCCTGGAAACACTGAGGTGTATTTCAAAATCCAAGACAAAAAAGAACAAAGATTTGTAACACTACAATCCAAGAACTGTCACATTACCGTGAAAAAGACTTTGCTTGATTACATCAACTCAAACATCGCCTTGGATTACAGAATTAATTCTTAACTTTGTAAAGTCAAACCAATAAAAACAACAGCATGGAAAAAGTTATTACAGATGCAACCTATGCACAGTTTGTTGAAGCAGGTCTTCCGCTAGTCATTGATTTCTCAGCAACATGGTGCGGCCCCTGCAAAAAAATCAGTCCCATCATTGACGAACTGGCCAATGAATATGAAGGAAAAGTAAACATTCTGAAGTGCGATGTGGATAATAACGATGAACTGACTGCGAAATTCGGAATCCGTAACGTCCCCACAGTTCTCTTTATAAAAAATGGTGAAGTTGTTGACAAACACGTAGGTGCAGCTACTAAAGACACCTTTGTTGAAAAGATCAATAATTTATTATAATGGCCTCACTTGACGAAGAACTCTTAATGGATGCTGCAAACGATGCAAAAGCCGTCGAATTCATCAGCAGACAGTTGCCTCAGGAGCTAAAAGAAAAGTTTACAGAGGAAGACTTATACTATTTTCTCGATGTCATCGTAGAATATTATGCAGAAAGCGGTGTGCTGGAAGCAGAAGCAGATGAAGAGGGATATGTTGATATTGACATGGAAGCCTTAGCTGAATATATGGCAAAAAAAGCCAAGAAAGAAGGCATCGGAAATTTCCCCACAGAAGATTTGCTTCTCATTGCACAAGCAGAATCCGCATACGAAGAATCGCTTGAAGAAGAGTAACTTTCGCCCTAAAGAGCAGACTGTAAATTTCTCTAAGAAGGAAAGAACGTGTCTGCTCTTTTTTTTATTTTGTACAGCCAACTGACAACTCTCAACAATCTCTCTATTTTCCATGAGCAAAAGAATCAGATTTTCTAAGTCTGAAATGGCAGGATTCGCCACTCTTCTGATTATAATAGGTGGTTGGGCTTTGGCATACCATTTTCTATCCTATTCCCCATCCCAACCCGCAAAAACGAAAACACCTGTACATGACGACCTGGAATTCAAATTTTTCGCTGAGAGTATTTCTAAAGACAGTATCCGGCATCGTTTGAAGACAGCAAAAGAACCTCCCAAGTCCTCCAACATTCATCTGTTTAATTTTGACCCCAATACAGCTGATTCCATTTCCCTCAGCCAACTGGGTCTACTCGATTGGCAAATAAAAAATATAATGAAATATCGCCAAAAGGGTGGAAAATGGAAATCCGCAGATGACTTCTCCAGACTATATGGATTAAGCAAAGAACATTTTGAACGACTCAAACCCTACATTTGCATAAAAAAAGACACAACAGAAATCAGGAAAGAAAAGGAAAAAGCCCGTAGGGACAGCATCTATCGCACATTTCCAAAGAAATATCCCAAAGGTACCCAAATAGAACTGAACACAGCAGACACAACGGCCCTTAAAGGAATTCCCGGAATTGGAAGCTATTATGCTAGCAAAATATGCAGATACAGAGAACGTTTGGGCGGATTCATCTCCTTAGAACAACTCAAGGAGATAGACGGGCTACCATCAGACATTACCAGTTGGTTCAAAATCAGTCCCAATGATGATGTCCAAAAACTGCATATCAACCAAATCGACTTCAAAACGATGATTCGGCATCCGTATATGAATTATGAGCAGGTTAAATTCATCTGCAACTACATTCAGAAATACGGAAAAATTAAAAATTGGGCAGAACTGTCGAACAGCAGCTTGTTCCAGAAAAAAGACATAGAACGCTTAAGCCCCTACGTTTCATTCGAATAATAATCAGATAACCTCTCAATATTGGCTTTATAGCGACATTCAAGGCCACAACTCTACAGTAAATGTAGTTCCCACATTTCTCTGACTTTTCTTGACATAGATCCGCCCTCGGTGATATTCACAGACAATTCGCTTCGCCAAAGAGAGTCCGAGCCCCCACCCTCTCTCCTTGGTGGTAAATCCCGGTTTGAAGACATTTTTAAAATTCTTCCGTGGAATACCTTTCCCCGTATCGGAAACATCAACAGCCACTCTATCTTTCAGGGCAAAAATCTCCACCGTGATTCGCCCCTTCCCTGACATTGCATCAATGGCATTCTTACACAAATTCTCTATAACCCATTCAAAGAGTGGTGCATTTAATCTCACTAGGGGAATCTCACCCGCACAGTTTAAGCTAATACTAACCGCAGCCGGTGCCCGCCGTCCCATGTATGCAACAACCCTGGACACCACCTGCACCACATCGCACGACACGAGCTCCGGAGCAGAACCAATTTTAGAAAACCGCTCTGCGATCAACTCCAAACGCGCAATATCCTTCTCCATTTCCGGAAGAAGCACGTCATCAGGATAGGTTTCACGCAACACTTGCCCCCAAGCCATCAAGGACGAAATAGGTGTGCCCAACTGATGAGCAGTCTCGCGAGAAAGTCCCACCCACACCTTATTCTGTTCTGCACGCTTAGAAGAAAGAATCGCATAAACAGCGACCAAGATAAACAGTCCCACCATCCCCAACTGGAACCAGGGATAAGAGGCCAGTCTTTTTAACATCAACGACTCATCATAACATATCTTTATGTAATCTTCCGGAGAAGCATTCGCCTTTAATCCCATTTTCATGGAATGCCCGGAACGCTCCATGGCCTGCGCCAACATCTTCAACTGCGCAAGTGAATCGCTGTTCAATTCACAATCTATATTTCTAAAATCAAGGACTTCTCCGTCAGAATCCAAGACAATTACAGGTATAGAATTATTCCCGTTCAGGACTTTCAAGACCAATGACAAATTAGCATCATCATCAGCCTCCGTCAATGTTCTCATCGCCTCGGCCCATACCGCCATCCGCGACCGTTCCTCCACTTCGAGGTCGCGCACCAATAGATGTGAAACAAACAAGGATACGACAGAAATAATGAGCGCCGCCAAAATCAATCCTATCCGGACCCGGCGCATCCTGTCAACCCAAATTTTCATACTAACCCGTTGTTGATACTTTCGATATATCCTAATATTTCTTCCCTGCCGGTCCCTTTCTCACTGCTGGAAATAAAATAGGGTGGCATTTCCTCCCACTGTTCCGACAAACTGGCCATAAATGTCTGCACGTTACGTGCCAATTCCCCTTTCTTCAGTTTGTCCGCTTTGGTAAATACGATTGAAAAAGGTACACCATTCAATCCTAACCACTCGATGAATTCCAGGTCTATCTTCTGAGGCTCTAACCGAGAATCAATCAACACGAACAGATTTGTCAACTGTTCCCGCTTTGCGATATATCCGCGAATCAATAAAGAAAGCTTATGAAGTTCCGACTTGGCACGTTTGGCATATCCATATCCGGGCAAATCCACCAAATACCACTCTCCATTAATCAGGAAATGATTAATCAACATGGTTTTGCCGGGAGTTGCAGACGTCATAGCCAATCCCTTTCTACCGGAAAGCATATTAATCAGACTGCTCTTACCTACATTACTTCTTCCGATAAAAGCATATTCGGGCAAATTATGTTCCGGGCATTTCGCATACGTACTGTTGCTTACAACAAAGTCGGCACTTTTTATCTTCATAAATCTTATGCTAAAGGATGGTATTCGTAATAATAAAACTCTCAAAGACAAGAAAGACTCCAATTCTGCTGTGAATTGAAGTCTCTATTCTTGCGGTGCGTACGGGACTCGAACCCGTGACCCCATGCGTGACAGGCATGTATTCTAACCAGCTGAACTAACGCACCTTTGAAAAATCTCTTTCTCTCAGATTTCCGAGTGCAAAAGTAATACTTTTTCTGATTCCAGCCAAACAAAACGGAAGTTTTTTCTATGTCAATTAGAAAAAACATGGAGGGTAAAGATACTGGGCAAAGCAAGTTCACCTCTACGACCCAGACGGAAATTTATCTCGCCACTCCCGATACCGTACCCAATTATCCTCTCCCCGCTCCTTGAATATACAACCATTTCATTGCAAATGTTTCTCTCCGGCGCAAGCCAGTTTCAACAGTTCCTAGTTTTACGCGAGTTCGGTATAATTACCACAAAGACATATTTCCGGATTTTCAGGAGAAAACAGTCAGTACTTTCGTAAAAACTAAAGTACTGACAGAATTTTCTATCAGTACTTTAGGATTTTCTGTCAGTAGAACTGTGAAAACGTGATGCGGCAATAGCATACAATGCCTCTGTTGGGGAATAAATAATCATACCGAACTCACTTTGGTTTTGGAAAAACTTTCATCTCAGCCTCCCAGCCCCGACCAGAAAGAAGCCCCGGAAGGCTACTGCATCTTTTTCATATAACGCTCTCCATTACCAGCTATCACCTCATCCATAGGAACGTCCCAAGCGTCCACAGGTATTTGCGGCAGCAGTTGAAAGTCAAAGCATACCCCTATTTTATAAACAGGACGGATGGCTGACAAGGAAAGGAATCGGTCATAATACCCTTTTCCCCGCCCCATACGATGGCCGGCATAATCGAAAGCGACTCCAGGCAAAATCATCAAATCGATGGATAAAAAATCCTCATAAAAGGGACCGACGGGCTCTAAAACACCAAACCTACCGGCTTTCACTGAATTCCACCCTTCAAACTCGCGCAATTTCAAATCATCGCCTTCCACTACGGGTAATAGCAGGCGCTTCACGCCGTGCCACCGATTAAAAAGGACTTCCAACTGCGGCTCGTCAGGCAACGCACTATAGAGCAAAACCACATGCGCACGCTGAAACAATGTATGTGTTTCCAACTGTGCGGCAATCCACGCAGACTGTTTCTCTTTCAATTCATTGCCACATGCCCGTTTAAGCTTGGCCATGGAATCTCTCAACTCCCGCTTGTTCATTTTTCAACGTCTATTATTCTTTTGTTGGCACGCTATCAGCTGGTAATGAGGGGAATGCCGCATTCTTTTCAAATAAATCCAATGCGCTCTTCACGCAAGGGTCCGACTCATTCACAAAACGTACTGTCGACTCCACATCAAGAACATCACTGATGATAGCCGTCTTAATATATTCGTCAAGTAACTTTTCCGACTTTCTTATCAACAAATTCCGACGCTTCAGTCCTTGCTTATTGGCATATCTTACGAACAGCTCAACCAAGTCATACTTTTTCAAATAAGATAAAACGTCATCAAGCGAAGTTTTGTTCCGAAGTTTATTCCTGTGCTGATCCACAAAATCGAATGCAAAGTCGCTCAAATAGCCGTTCATATAAGCATCCTTAAAGTATGATGTCATACCCATCGTATCTCGTGGAACAAAAACATCGGGAATAATACCCCCGCCACCATAAACCTTGCGCCCTATCCGTGTTTTATATTCTTCTCCCGAATACCGAATACTGTCCTTAGAATACAATTCACCATGCTCCAAGCGATTCAGCAAATCAAGTTCATACTCTGAATCAGCACCAGGAACATATGGCTTTTGCAAACAGCGTCCCGATGGAGTATAATACCTAGCTTTAGTCAATCGCAACATTGATCCGTCATTAAATTCTATAGGCACCTGCACAAGGCCTTTGCCAAAAGTGCGACGCCCCACGATGGTTCCGCGGTCGTTATCCTGTATTGCTCCTGCAAGGATTTCGCTGGCAGACGCCGAAGCCTCGTCCACCAGGAGAACCAAAGGCATCGTCTGATAAGCACCTCTACCATCACTTGCGTATTCCTCACGACTGGATTTCCGCCCTTTCGTATAAACGATCAGCCTATTTTTTGTAAGGAATTCGTTAGCCACCTGTACAGCAGGAACCATGTAGCCTCCCAGATTACCACGCAAATCAATAACCATATTCCGGAAATCGTACTGATTCAATTTTGCCAATGCAGCCAAAAATTCCGGATATGTCGTATCTCCGAAACTTGTAATACGAATATACCCGACTGTATCATTCAACATATAGGAAGCATCCACAGTTTTCACCGGCACATCTCCTCTGACTATGGAAAAAGAACGTTCCTTTGTTTCTCCAGGACGCAATACCCCGAGAGTCACGACCGATCCGGTTTCTCCCTTAAGACGGCGTTTGGTCTCCTCATTATCCTGAACCACCTCGCCAACATATTCCTGGCCATCAACCCGAACAATTCGGTCTCCAGCCAAAAGGCCCGTTTTCTCCGACGGCCCACCGGGAATCACCTGCACCACGCAAACGGTATCCCGATAAGGATAAAACTGTATACCAATACCGGAGAAACTCCCTTTCAAATCCTGCATAGACGCCTCCACATCAGCCTTTGATATATAGACAGAATGCGGATCCAATTCTCTTAGGATCTGTGGCAAAGCTTTTTCCACGATTTGAGCCATGTCTACAGTATCAACATACTGATCATCTATAATATGCAGCAAGTCATTCAGTTTATTTCCTGTAGCATTAATAATGCTCAAACTTTTACCGGAATACTGATTTGCATAGAAATTACCCACCAGTATGCCCAAGACTATCCCGACAGCCACATAAATCGGAATAAAATTTACTTTTTTCGACTTAGCCATTGCTTTTTAATTGCATATAACAGAACAGGAAACATCACTATTCTGCATTTTCCAAATAAATTAGTTCGATGCCAGCTTTCTCCAGCAAATCCAATCCGTCAGACAAACGGTATTTCCGTCCATACACCACACGACGTATACCGGCCTGTATAATCAGTTTGCTACACTCAATACATGGTGCATCAGTCACATATAATGTAGCTCCGTCTGAATTATTTCCCGAACGGGCAATTTTAACGATAGCATTGGCTTCTGCATGAAGCACATACGGAAAAGTCACCCCTCTTTCATCTTCACAAACATTTTTAAATCCGGAAGGCGTCCCGTTGTATCCGTCACTGATAATCATCTTATCCTTTACTATCAAAGCGCCTACCTTCCGACGGTCACAATATGAATTCTCCGCCCAAATCTTTGCCATCCGCAAATAGCGGCAATCCAATTCAAGTTGTTTCGCATTCTTATCCATCAGTAAATCTCCTTTCGTATTCATTTGGCCTACTGGCTTTTCCGTATACCATTCCTTCTCAACAAGGCATCTATTGTCGGTTCCTGCCCACGAAACCGCTTATACAACTCCATCGGCGGAACCGTTCCTCCCTTAGAAAGTATATTCTCACGAAAACGTTCTGCTACAGAACGATTGAAAATACCTTCCTGCTGGAACAAAGAGAAGGCATCAGCATCCAACACTTCCGCCCATTTATAACTATAATATCCTGCTGCATAACCTCCAGACATGATGTGCCCAAACTGAACCGACATGCAAGTTTCCGGGCATGAAGGCAACAACTGCGCCACCTTCCATGCTTCTTTCTCAAAATCCCGAATATCACCGGCAAAGGGCTCACGGCATGTATAAAATGCCATATCCAACAATCCAAAAGCAACTTGGCGCATACAAACGTAAGCCGCATTGAAATTTCGACTTTCCACCACACGCTGTATCAACTCCTCAGGCATCGGTTCTCCCGTCTGGTAATGAAAAGCAAATGTTTTCAAGAAGCCTGTCTCAATGGCATAGTTCTCCATAAACTGAGAGGGTAACTCCACAAAATCCCAATATACATTCGTACCACTCAGCGAACGATAACGAGTATTCGCAAACATGCCATGAAGCGCATGTCCGAACTCATGCAAGAAAGTCTCCACCTCCTCAAGAGTCAATAAAGCTGGCTTTTCCGAAGTTGGCTTAGAAAAGTTCATCGTAACCGCAACATGAGGACGCTCTTTTTCATCAGCTTCACGATAAGCCGTCATCCATGCTCCCCCCTGCTTTGTCTCACGAGGATGGAAATCCATGTATAGAACAGCCAAAAAGCGATTATTCTCATCAAACACTTCATACGCAGCCACATCTTTGTGATAGACCGGAATGTCCGGATTCTCTTTAAAGCTTATTCCATACAATTGGGTTGCAAGGCCAAATACACCGTCTTTTACACGCGAAAGTTCAAAATAGGGCCGCAACATCTCCTGATCCAAGTTGTAACGCTCCATTTTCAACTTATGAGCATAGTAAGAAAAATCCCACGGTTGCAACACAAAGTGCTCTCCTTCCTCCTGCCGCGCCAATTGACGGACATCATCAACTTCCTGTTGCGCCGGTGCCTTATATTCTTCTATCAAACGTTTCAAAAAAACATATACATTGTCAACACTCTCGGCCATTCTACGCCTTAAGACATAATCCGCATAGGTAGGATAGCCCAACAACTGCGCCAACTCACGCCTCAAATTGACAATTTGCTTGACTATTTGAAAATTGTTCTCCTCATTATCGTGAGTACATCTTGTGTTATATGCCAAAAACATCTGCTTACGCAAGTCTCTATTTTTCACGTATGTAATGAATGGCACATAGCTGGGAGCCTGCAAAGTAAAGACCCAACCTCGCAATTGCTTTTCCTGAGCCGTCATGGCTGCTTGCTCCAACTGCGTATTGGGCAGTCCCTCTAAATCTTCAATATTTTCAACATGCAGATAGAACCTATTCGTTTCCTTCAACAGATTCTGCGAAAAACGTAATGACAATTGCGCAAGTTCGGCTTTAATTGCACGAAACCTGTCTTTCCCTTCTTTCTGCAATGTAGCACCCGAACGTTCAAAGGCATCGTAGGTTTTCTCCAGCAACATCCGCTCTTCTTCATCAAGCACTTCTTTACTCTCCCTAACGGCACGAACACGTGCGAACAAAAGTTCATTTTGCATAATATGCGCTCCATGCTCTGACAACACAGGAGCTATTCGCTGAGAAAAGTCCTCCAATTCGTCATTCGTTTCCGCACACAACAAATTATACATAACGGTGGTTGCACGCTCCAACAAATCCCCCGAATGCTCTAACGCCACAATCGTATTCCTGAAATTCGGCATTTCCTGGGAGTTCACTATTGCAGCAATCTCTTCATCCTCACGTTTCATTCCCACATTGATAGCCTCTTCCAACTCGGCCAGCCCAATATTACCAAAGGGAATCGTTTCATGAGGAGTTCCATATTGAGAGAAAAAAGGATTCGTTAATGTATTCATATCTATCTACTTAATACTACTATACGACAAACGGTTCTACTACAAGCGGAGAATCATCTACATCACTTTCTACATGTTTTGCAGCAATGTATCTATTTCTTCAAACTCTTTGCCTAAATTCAAGGCCAGGTATATCCGATACAGCAATGGAGCCCATCTGTCTTTTGCGTCGGGCACAGCAGTCCGATATCGCTCAATATAGGGACGAGCTTGTCTATAATACTCCTTTTGTTTGTGTGCAACTACTTTATACGCAGCTGAATTTATATTCGTCGGTAACACCAATTCATTTGCTAAGTTACAATAAGCCGCCCCAATGTAATAATTGACCGGCACAACTGTCGAATCCAACTGCAACACTTTTTTAGAAATCTCTATTGACTCGACATTACGTTGTAAATTCAACAATGCCACACTTTTGGAAACCAAAAACAGGATATTGTCCTTATCCACCGTGAGCATGGAATCTGCCAACAACAAAGCGCCTCGATAATCCTTTTTGCTTGTATAATAATCCGACAGGCGCGTAAAGAAAAAGGGATTCAAAGGATACTCCCTTAAACCTAACCTCAGATAATCCAGATAACTGACAGAATCCTTCAATGCGCCAGACGAGAGAGTCAGCATCTCAATCGTCTTGCACCGGTAAGCCGTATCCGTTATCACTATATCCTTATATCTGGAAACATTAGCATAATCCTTATTGAAGAAAGCACTCCTTAAGTAAAGATATGCATTTGTGACATACCGATGACTTTCAAGAACCGACGTATCATTTCCCCAAACAGGCATATGTGGAACGTCCAATACCAGCCTCATAAAACGTAGAACTTCGGCATACTGTCTTTTGGTATAAAAGAAACGACCGGCAGCACATAAATTCGGATAATAACGCTGCAAATCTGAAGTATTTCCACTACGGAACTTAAACCTACGCCCTTCCTCTTTCCATAGTTTCTCCTCTATACTATCACACTTCAACGCATAATCAAAAATACCAAAAGTGCTATTGAAAAAAGATACTGTATCATAAGGCTGTTTAAGATAAATTTTTTCATTCTCTACATTATTTTCTGCGATTTTAGCCTCTTTTCCCAAATTATACACTTTGGGATTTTGCACAAGCGTGCTATCTTTTAATAATTCAACTACTGCACTAGAAGCCCCTTTCCCATTCCTACTTTTGATCATTGTATGAATGGGTTTCAACTTCTTTTGGACCTCCCTACCCGAACAGGAAAACAATAAAGCTAACAAAACAGCTCCTAAACAAACAAAATATTTTCCTTTCATTGTCTTATTAATAAAACACATCCCGACCATGGATTATTTTTCCCATGGCCGGACGATGTGCTTTCACAACTTTCGTTACATATACGGCTATTGCCGTTTCAAAAAGCGTCTAACTTTATTACTTACTAATACCTTCAATGACGGCATCAATTTCAGCCTTCTTGTCTTTCATTTCCAGGTTTTCGTAGATAACCTGCAATGCATATGCCCAAGATTTAGGTTTATCCGGAGATAAGGTTCTTGCTTTTTCCATATATGGCAAAGCCTTTTCATAATATCCCTTCACCTGGGCAAGTTCCTTCTTATATGCATCTACAGCAGCCTTTCCTGTTATCGTCTTCGAAGAGTTTCCCACATACTTGAACTCGCCACTCATTCTCTTAGCTACAACTTCATTCATGTAGGTATATGCCATATTAATATTAGCATCAACGAAGTCAGCATCCAGTTCCAAAGCTTTCTCGAAACTTTCACGAGCTGCCACATATTCTTTCTTCAAGTTCAGATCCACGCAACCCTTCATATACCAAGCCGCCTTGTTCTGAGGTGAACTCTGCACCATCTCGTTAACCATCTTTGTTGCATCATCCACTGCATTCTTCTCTACATAATAGAACAGCAAATTCTGCATAAAATTCACATCACCGGTTTTAGCCACAGCATCCTTCAAAGAATTCAACCATGCAGTTGAATCGTTTTTTGCCAGGTACGACTGCATTTTTATGATGTAAAGGTCACGGGTCGGCACCGTATCTTTAGATGCCATATCTACATATTTCAGTGCCTCATCATAATTCTTGTCCTGGAAATAAAGTACAGCCAAATTCATAGCGGTCTGAGTATAGGCTGCTCGCTTACTTTTATAGATTGAATCTGTTTCTTCTGCAGTAAAAATCGGACATTTGGGCAGGTCGAGATATTTCTTGAAATACTCAACCGATTTGTCCTTTTTTCCACACTGATTCATAAACACTGCGGCATAGTTGTAATAATCCAACATGCTCAACATACGGCCATGGTTCGCACCGGCAAATTCAGGTTCCACACGTCCTTTTTTGTCCGGCTTAATGTCAGCTTCATGGCTCTTGATGTAATAATCAATTGCTTTATCCAAAGTGGCAGCAAAGGCCGTAGTATCAAAAGGCAAACCTTGCGCCGCCTTCATCAACTCTGGATTAAACAATTGCGCCTGCAACTCAGCAGCCAAGTTATACATTTGCGCAAATTTTGTAGTTTTCGGATTGGCCAAAGCCTCGTCCAAAACCTTTACAGCCTCAGCAATTTCCCCTTTCTTCTGGAAAGCTTGAGCTTTGTAAATAGCGGAATTCTGTGCAAACGACGCTCCACAGAATACCATCATTGCAATTGAACAAATAATCTTTTTCATATCCATTCTGATTTAAAACATATATTATTCATCTACATTAACGACACTTGCATCCGATTCATTTCCAGAACGATTTTCTTCAGCGACATCCACTTGTTCTGCAAAATCGTCAGACAATTCTTCCTCTTCCGTAGTCACCTGACATACACTGCTAATGGCATCATTACGTTTGCCCAAGTTAATCAGACGTACGCCCTGTGTTGCACGCCCCATAACCCGGACTTCACTAACTTTCAAACGAATGGTTATTCCGCTACGGTTAATAATCATCAAATCATTTTCATCCGTCACAGACTTGATCGCAACCACTTTTCCCGTTTTTTCTGTAATGCTTAAAGTCTTGACGCCTTTACCACCACGGTTAGTAATACGATAGTCATCAACATTGCTGCGTTTGCCATACCCCTGTTCACTAACCACCATTACGGTTTCTTTCTCCTTGTCGTTGATACAAACCATTCCAACAACTTCATCTTCCGGTTCGTCATCCAGTGTCATTCCACGCACACCTGTAGCGGTACGTCCCATTGTACGAACAGCATCTTCACTGAAACGGATGGCCCGGCCATTCCGGTTTGCCAGTATGATTTCATCTTCCCCATTCGTCAAACATACTCCAATTACGCGGTCATCTTCACGAATGGAAATAGCATTAACGCCATTGGTTCTGGGACGTGAATATTCCGACAGACACGTTTTCTTCACGATACCGTTCTTCGTGCAGAACAGCACGTAATGACTATTACAAAATTCCGAATCACCTAACTTCCGAATATGCAGACAAGCATTGATGCTGTCGTCACTGTCGATGTTCAGCATATTCTGGATAGCCCGCCCTTTGGCATTCTTTGTGCCTTCAGGGATTTCATAGACTTTCAACCAGAAGCAGCGTCCTTTCGCAGTAAAGAACAACATGGTATTGTGCATTGTCGCCGGATAAATATACTCAATGAAATCTTCATCACGAGTAGCTCCTCCCTTGGAGCCGACTCCGCCACGAGCCTGGGCCTTGAAATCAGCCAATGGAGTACGCTTGATATATCCCATATGACTAATCGTAATAACGACTTCGTCATCAGCATAGAAATCCTCGGGATTGAATTCTTCGCTGGACAATTGGATTTCCGAACGACGCTCGTCACCATATTTTTCCTTCACCTCCAGCAATTCATCCTTGATGACTTTTTTACAAAGTTCATCATCGCTCAACACTTGTTCAAAATAGGCAATGCGACGCTCCAACTCCTCATATTCCTGATGGAGTTTTTCCTGCTGTATGTTCGTCAACTGAGCCAATCGCATATCCACTATAGCCTTTGCCTGAATCTCATCCAGACCAAACCGGTTCATCAAACCTTCAATGGCGGCCTGCGGTGTTTTCGAAGCACGGATAATTTTCACCACTTCATCAATATTGTCGCTGGCTATAATCAAACCCTCCAGAATGTGCGCACGCTCCTGTGCTTTCCGCAAATCAAATTTCGTACGTCTGATTACCACATCATGACGATGGTCTACAAAATGCCGGATACAATCCTTAAGCGTCAACGTACGAGGACGCCCATGAACCAACGCGATACAATTAACGGGGAAACTGGTCTGTAATGCCGTCATCTTGAAGAGCTTGTTCAAAACGACGTTCGCATTGGCATCCCGCTTGATGTCAACAACAATGCGCATACCCTCACGGTCACTCTCATCATTCACATTGCTGATGCCCTCAATCCGCTTTTCATTCACCAAATCTGCAATGCTCTTTATCAGCTCGGCCTTATTCACCCCATACGGAATCTCGTTAACCACGATTTTATCGTGTGTCACTCCCGTTTCTATTTCCGTTTTAGCACGCATCACAACCCGGCCACGTCCGGTCTCGTAGGCGCTCTTGACGCCCTGCATTCCCATAATATAGGCACCTGTCGGGAAATCCGGAGCCTTGATATACTTCATCAAGCCCTCTACATCTATCTCTGGATTGTCTATATATGCCACACATCCGTCAATCACTTCAGAAAGATTGTGAGTGGGCACATTGGTAGCCATACCTACGGCAATGCCGCTTGCTCCATTAACCAGAAAATTAGGTATGCGAGTAGGCATCACCGTCGGTTCCAACAGCGAGTCATCAAAGTTGGGCGCCATATCCACAGTTTCCTTGTCCAAGTCCTGCATCATGGCCTCACCAATAAGACTCAAACGAGCCTCGGTATATCGCATAGCTGCCGGGGAATCACCGTCCACCGAGCCGAAATTGCCCTGCCCGTCAACCAGGGTATAACGCATATTCCACTCTTGCGCCATGCGGACTAAAGCACCATACACAGATGAGTCTCCGTGTGGATGATACTTACCGAGCACATCACCCACCGTACGCGCGCTCTTCTTATATGGCTTGTCGTGAGTATTTCCCAACCCCATCATACCATAAAGTATGCGTCTGTGCACCGGTTTGAAACCGTCGCGCACGTCGGGCAATGCTCGGGCCACAATCACTGACATCGAGTAGTCTATATAAGAGGTTTTCATTTCCTCTTCAATATTCACTTTGATGATCTTGTCTTCGTTCGTCATTTTTATATTAAGGATAGTCTGTTAGTCCGAGACAAAAGTACTATTTTTTTTCCGATGCATCACCATGGAAAAGAAGTTTTCATACCCTCAGTCTTTTATTTGTGCGTTTTTAGCCCCTTACAGACACTGAACTTCCCACTCCGCCCCACTGTCGAAACAATAATGAAAAACGCTCTAAAACGAAAAAACGATGAAATCCTCCTGAAAAAGGCGACAAACCCTCCATATTATTTTTTTTTACTATCTTTGCCCAAACAACCATAAAAATAAACACTTCATGCGTTTCCTCACAAAAACATTTTTCATTCTATTCCTGCTTGCGCCACTTTTCGCCAACACACTTCAAGCGAAAGACAAGGAAGAAGACAAAGTATATGCATTTTGTTTCAGCCAGAATTTTAACGATACGACGCTGTTCCTTTCTGCCATCCAGCCCATTGAAAATGCAGTACTGACCAATCACAAGAGTTTTCTTCAGCACCGTGACATATACAGCAAGCAATTCAAAACCTATTTGGAAAGCAAGTATCCGGGACACGTTATGAGCGCCATTTTCTTTTCCACCAAAATGAGTAAGCTGGAGAAGAAATACATAAAGGTACGAAACCATCTGATTCGGCAAAAAGGTGCCAGATTGTTGGAAATACCAGCAAATGAATTTAAGTTCCAGCCACTTCCTGCCTCTGAGGAGAAGCAATAATTCATCCATTTTATAAAATGGGCCAACCCCAGCCGGTACATGAACACATTGTACTACCGCATCGCCGGTCTCCCCTTCTCACTTCAGTTGCTGCATACAGATGTTTTTCTACGGACATTGTCCTCTTTCGCACCATTTCGATGCCCGGATGATGCCCCCCTTCAAGAATGCATTTTTAATCTGCAGGAAGCCGAAGATGATATTTCTGCTCCCCGCCAAGGGAAGTTTATCGGAACTTTTGATGGAGGAGATGCAACTTTCTCCATCCATTTACTTGATGACGGAGGATACATTATCCATATCAACAACCGTAGGGAACTCACCATCGGGCAACTCCATACCACAGACGACTTTTCCAAGTGCAGATTAAAGCTAAAAATCGCCGGAAACGACACCATGTACGCCTGGTGCTTAAACAATGCCTTAATGATTGCCTTTGCCTTTGCCGGAGCACGCCACTCCGCATTACTTATGCATGCGTCCGTCATTGTCAACAATGACCAGGGGTTTCTGTTTCTCGGAAAAAGCGGAACCGGAAAAAGCACTCATTCACAACTTTGGCTGAACCATATTCCTCATTCCCGATTACTCAATGACGACAATCCCGTTGTACGTTTAGACAAGGTGCAGAACCGTGCCATAGTCTACGGAAGCCCATGGAGCGGGAAAACTCCATGCTATCTCAACCAACATGCCGTCATCGCCGCCTTTGTCCGTCTGGAGCAGGCACCGCAAAACAGTATTCATCGTCACTCTGCCGTTGAAGCCTTCGCTTCCATACTGTCAGCCTGTTCATCCATGATGTGGGACCAACCGTCTTATCATGCCATTTGCCGCACCATAGCCGGCATTGTAAGCATTACCCCATCTTTCCGGTTAAAATGCCTGCCCCATCAGTCTGCCGCAGAATTATGCTACCGCCAGACCTGGAAAGGCTGAGCCTGTTTACCTGTAACAGACAACCGAAACAGTAAAACAAGATTCTTCCCATTCCCGTGTCAACTACCCTCATCATCCCCAACTCGATTCTCATCCCACAAATCAGACAACTAATAAAAGAGGGACGCACCACGACCTTCATCGTGCGCGGATTCAGCATGCGGCCCTTTTTGGAGGACAAACGCGACAAAGTGATTTTGGCTCCTTATCAGCAACTGAAAAAAGGAGATGTGGTTTTGGCTGAAATCCAACCGCAAATGTATGTTCTCCACAGAATCATCCATATGGAAGCAGACCAGGTCACGCTACAGGGAGACGGAAATATTATCGGGACAGAAATTTGCCGGCTTCACAATGTCATTGGCGTCGCAATCGGTTTCTATCGGAAATCACGCCCTCGCCCAGACATGGTAACGGGATGGAAATGGCGAACCTACTCTTTTATCTGGATGAAACTACGGCCTCTTCGAAGAATTCTCCTGGCTGTTTACAGAAGAATCGCCATACGCGCTAACTGACGACATTCCTTTTTTCTCTGAATACTAAAAATTATGAAATTAAAAAACGGATTTGAAATGCACGACGTCTGCGGGGAAAAAGTACTCATTGCCCAAGGTGTCGAGAATCTCGATTTTACTCACCTTATTAATCTGAATGAATCTGCCGCCTTCCTTTGGAAGACATTCCTGGGAAAAGAGTTCCAACCCGAAGACATGGCCAATGCGCTATGCAAAGAATATGAAGTCGACGCATCCACCGCACTGAAGGACTGCCTGGCCCTGATACACGACTGGGAAAAGCAGGGACTTCTCAGCAAATAAGTTTCCAGCACAATACACAAGAAACAGACGTACACAGTCAGCACTTTAGAAAAAACTCTCAGTACTTGCGTTTTTTCTAAAGTGCTGACCGTTTTTCCTAAAACACCAGGAAGAACGGTTCTCCCCAAAACAATACTTTCACGTACAGCCCACACCGGATTTTTTCCGTATATTTGTACTTGAAGAAGAGGCCCACTTCCATTGTTTTTCTATAACAATGCGCGCACCCGCTTCCCACAAGTACAACAGCCTTAGCTTATGAGTTATCTAACCGTATATAAAGCCTCCGCCGGTTCTGGAAAAACCTTTACCCTGGCAGCTGAATACATAGCCCGGTTGCTCAACGGAGAGCCAGGCATGTACCGGCACATTCTTGCCGTTACCTTCACAAACAAAGCCACCACAGAAATGAAGGAACGTATCCTGCAACGTCTGTGGGACTTATCAACCATGAGCAGCGACAGTCCCGCCCAAGGCAACGACTTTCTGGCCAAAGTGATGGAACTGCTGCCGGGGGTCACGCCTGAAGAAATCCGCAAACGGGCTGCGATTTCGTTGAGAAATCTTACGCATGACTACGACCATTTCCACGTCGAAACCATCGATTTCTTTTTTCAAACTCTGCTTTCCAACCTGGCCCATGAACTGGGCCTGTCTGCCGGATTAAAAGTAGACCTGGACGACCAAGAAGCCATCAATAAGGGCGTAGACCGCCTCATGTCCACCCTCACCGACAAGCCGGCCGTCATGGAGTGGGTGTTAAACTATATCAAAGAGCGAATCGACGAAAACCAGAAGTGGGATATCACTGCGGAAGTGAAATCATTGGGCAAAGAACTCATGAAAGAGCAATTCATGTGTCATGACGGAGAACTCCGCCACTTGCTCGACGATAGCCAGTTCTTGGGAAGCTACCGCGGGAAGCTGAAGCAAATCAAGGAAAACGCGCTGGAACAACTGGCGCAAAAAGCCCAGGCCATGCACGATGCCATCGAGGCGGAAGGAAACGGTTATCAGGACTTTTCACGAGGGAAAATCATATTGTATCCTTTCCTTCAACGCATCATTAAGGGCATTCTCACCCCTCCTTCTGACGCCCTGTTAAAATGGATAGATAACACTGACGTCTGGCTGAAAAAAGCAGATTTGAACCAAGCCGCAAAAGTGGCCCGCGCTGAAAAAACACGAGAAATGCTTGGCGCTCTGGAAACTCAGCGTGCCCAACTGTCCATCATCGTCAACAGCTGCAACCTGAGTCTCCGTCATCTCAATCCCTTGCGCCTGCTGAATGAAATCGGGCGCGAAGTCAATAACATACAGCAGGAAAACAACCACTTCATGCTGGCCAAGACCCCCTATCTGTTCGACAGACTGGTGGAGGAGGAAGACGCACCTTTTGTCTTTGAAAAAGCAGGCACCACCTTCCAGCACGTCATGATTGATGAATTCCAAGACACGTCAACCCTCCAATGGAAGAATTTCAAGAAACTGCTGGTTGAAAACATGGCCAGCGGCAACAAATGTCTGCTCGTCGGCGACGTCAAGCAAAGTATTTATCGTTTTCGTGGCGGCGACTGGAGTATTCTCAATCATATTGAAAGCCATTTCCGCAACGGACGGCCTGACATCAAGCATCTTGAACAGAACTTCCGCAGCAGTGAAAACGTAATTCATTTCAACAACTCCTTTTTTCCCATCGCGGCACAGTTTCTCGACGAACAGGGGCTTAGCGGGAACATCATCCAAAACATATACAGCGACGTAAGGCAGGAAATCAACCATAGGGCAAACGGGCAGGTGCGAATACAGCTTTATGACCAGCACAATGCAGAAGACGAAGACGAACCGGCCGATGAGCCGTGCATGGAGGAAGACTTGGCCCGGCAGATTCTTCTGCTTCACGAACAGGGGGTGCAATACAGCCAAATGGCCATTCTTGTCCGGTTCAACAGTTCTGCGAGCCACATCCTTGCCCATTTTGCAGAACATTTTCCCGACATACCGCTTATTTCCGATGAGGCATTTCTCCTGTCTGCATCACCAGCCGTCCAGCTCATCATTCATGCTCTCCGCTGGCTCAACGACGAAAATGACGCCATCGCCGCTGCCCACGTCACCCGTTATTGGAGCGCGCTGCAAAACGGGACTGCACCAGGCTGGCAGGAACTTTGCGGCCTGCACGACATCACCGGCTCCAATTTTCTCAGCAAGGAAGCCAGGGATGGGATGAGAGCAATGCCTCTCTATGAACTCTGCGAATATTTAATCCGACTTTTCCAACTGCATGCAGTCAATGGTGCCGCCCCCTACCTGTTCACCTTGCTCGACCAGACATTAACCTTTCTGGAGGACCACCCTGCCGACATCGGACAATTTCTCCGCTATTGGGAGGAAAGCCTGTACAAAAAGGCTGTTCCCTCTGGCGAAATGGACGGTGTGCGCATCCTCACCATCCATAAATCCAAAGGCCTTGCCTTCCATACGGTCCTGCTCCCCTATTGCGACTGGAACATGGAAAAAGACCGCAAGGAAGATATCCTGTGGTGTGAACCCTCTGACCCGCCCTACAATCAGTTGCCTTTACTCCCCATTCCACTTGTTTCCGGAAAAACCATAATGGAATCCATCTATGCTACCGACTATCAGGTGGAGCACCTGCAAAGACGCATCGAAAATCTGAATCTGCTATACGTCGCCTTCACCCGTGCCCAGCAGAATCTCTACATATGGGCCACAGCCAAGGCCGAACTAAAGGGAGAAATTACCATAGGCGACCTGCTCCGGCAGACACTCCTGCGCATGCATCAGGACGAGAATCTGCAAGAAACGGGACAGGAAGATGTCTGGCAATATCAGGTAAGGGAAAGTAAGGCAACCGCTCCGCACAAGGTGGTTACGGAACACGACAACCCTCTGGAATTCAAATTTACGACGGAAATCGTCAATTTGACAAGTTACGAAAGCCGGGTAGAATTTCTCCAGTCCAACAATGCCCGCCAATTCTGTACACCCGACGAAGAAAACGCTGAACAGCAAGAAAGTTACATCTCGCAAGGCAAATTGCTGCACCACCTTTTCGCCAACATTCATACCCGGGACGACATTGAGCCCACTGTCCAGAATTTCATGCAGCAGGGTCTGATTACCGACCAACGGCAATCAGACCAGATGCTTGCGCTGATCAAGCGCCGCATAGAGCACCCGACCGTACGAAAATGGTTTGACGGTTCTGCCCGGCTTTTCAATGAGTGTACCATTCTATCACGTGATGAACACGGGCACCTCCTCTCGCAACGTCCCGACAGAGTCATGGTAAAGGGAAACACCGCAACCGTCGTTGATTTCAAATTCGGTAAGAAGCAGCAAAAATACCGCGACCAGGTAGAGCGCTACAAGCAATTGCTCAGGCAGATGGGTTACGCACCCGTTGTCGGCTATCTTTGGTACGTCTACACCGGAGAAGTCGAAGAAGTGTGATGCGATGCGGCTTCCGGTATCCCCATCCCGATTATTCCAAAAACTTGCAAAATGATGATTGATGATAGCACCATGAACCATACATCAGTTTTCCCGTTCCTTAAATTAGTAGCAGACGACCTTCGCCGGAAGACAGGCAACGACCTCAGTCGCACCGTTGTCGTTTTCCCGAACAAGCGCGCCAGCCTCTTTTTCAACGAATACCTGATCCCTCAGGAAAACACCGTTGCCAGCCATCCGGTCTGGTCACCACGCTACATGACCATCAGCGAACTGTTCCGCTCGCTGTCCTCCTGGAGTGTGGCAGACCCGATTGAAGCAGTCTGCGTTTGCCACAAGGCTTATGAAGAGCTCACGGGAAGACCGGAAACCCTCGATTTTTTCTATGGATGGGGTGAACGCCTGCTGGCCGACTTCGACGACATTGACAAGAACATGGTTGACCCTCACCGCCTGTTCCGGAACTTAGCCGAAATCAAAGAACTGGAAAAAGACGAATATATCACAGGAGAACAGGAAAATGTGCTGAAAAATTTCTTTCAGGACTTCTCTCTGGAACACAACTCCTATATCCGCAGCAGATTTCTGGAACTGTGGAATCAGATGTTTCACATCTATCAGAAACTCAACGACGAACTGGCCAAAGAAGGGCTCGCCTATGAAGGGGCTTTATACCGGAAAGTCGTTGAATCGATTGAAGCAGGGGATATCCTGCTTCCCGAGGAGGTCGACCGTTATGTCTTCGTCGGGTTCAACGTTCTGAACCAGGTAGAAACCCACTTCTTCTCTTTCTTGCAAAAAGAAGGGAAAGCGCTCTTTTACTGGGACTATGACAACAGTTATGCAGGACCGGGAACCTACTTTGAAGCAGGAGTTTTCCTCCGCAATAATCTGGAAAGATTTCCCAACGAACTTCCGGCCGCCTGTTTTGACAACCTTTGCCGCGCAAAGGATATAGAGTTCGTATCTTCCCCTACAGAAAACGCACAAGCACGTTCTGTCGGTACATGGTTGGAAGAACATCTCACAAAAGACGAAAAAAAGACAGCCATCATCCTTTGCAACGAAACGTTGCTGCAACCCGTGCTCCACGCCCTTCCTCCCACCATCCAGCAAATCAATATCACAAAGGGCTTTCCCTTGACACACACGCCGGCATTCTCCCTGATTGAGAAAGAACTCGAAAAAAATGCATCCGTTCCACAGCTGCAGCCCCGGCATCAGGTGGAAATACTCAAGGAAATCGGAGTGAAAATTCACGAAAGCGCCCAACAGCTTTCTCAGGAAGACAGTGGGACATACAATAACAGGATGCAGAAGGAACTCTACGCCGAAGCCTATTTCCAGGCCTACAGCATCGTCAACCGTTTTATCCATCTTATCGAATCGGGCAAGCTGCAGGTTTCCTTCACCACCCTACACCGTCTGGTGCGTCAAATCACCCGGCAGGCATCTGTCCCGTTTCACGGGGAGCCGGCTGCGGGCGTACAGATTATGGGAGTTCTGGAAACACGTAATCTGGACTTCGAAAACATCCTGATGCTCTCGGTCAATGAGGGAATACTGCCCAAAAAGGCAGCAGACAATTCTTTCATTCCCTATAGCCTGAGAGCAGAATTCGGCATGACGACATCTCGGCACAAAACAGCGGTATTCGCCTATTATTTCTACCGGCTGATTCAGCGTACCAGGCATGTGCGCATGATTTACAACAGTTCTTCCGAAGGAATGGTCAAAGGCGAAATGTCACGTTTCATGACTCAGCTCCTGATTGAGAGCCACCACCACATCCGGCATGTTACACTGAACAGTCCCCAGGTCATCAGATACAAAATGCCCGGCGCGATAGCAAAACCCGGCAACTTGCCGCAATTATTAAACAGACTTTCCCCGTCGGCCATCAATACCTATATGCGCTGCCAGGTGCAGTTTTTTTTCCAATGTGTCGCAAAATGGAAAGAACCGGAACCCGCTCCGGACATCATCGAAGCCAACACCTTCGGTACCATCTTCCATAAGGCTGCGGAACTGTTATATATGAATACCGATAGCAACGGAAGAAAGGTAAAAGCGGACAATTCCCTGACACATAAAGGAAAACTCATCACGGAACAGTTTCTCCGACAATATCAGGGACAAGACAGCAGGAATGCTTTGAGCCAGCTCGTCAGACAGGCCTTTGCTGAATGCAAAATCCAATATAATGAAATCGTGGCATCCGTAGTGAGAACCTATCTTTCGCAACTGATTCGCCATGACATGCAACTGGCACCGTTCGAGGTGCTGGACACGGAGCGCGATGTTTTCTGCACCCTGGACATACCATACCAGGACCAGTCCATTGCCGTAGAAATCAAGGGGCAGATTGACCGTTTGGACAAAATCAACATAGACGGAATCACCACCGTGAGAGTCGTTGATTACAAGACCGGAGGAAAATATTCGAAGGCCAACAGCCTGGAACACCTTTTTGAACCTTCAAAGAACCATCCACGCTATATCCTGCAAACCTTCATCTACTCCATGGCGCTCAAGGATTCCAAATTCGCCGTTGCGCCGGCACTTTTCTTCGTCAACCAGGCCGCCAACGAGAAATATGACCCGTACCTGGAAATCGGAAAAGAGAAAATACTGGATTTCAGAAAAATTGAAGAAGATTTCAGAAAAGGACTTACGCAACTGATTGCCGAAATCTACGACCCGGCATTAAGTTTCACTCCCACGGCGGAACAAAGGAACTGCAAAAGCTGTCCCTACTCCTGTCTTTGTAATCAGGACATACACACGCCGCAGGAAGCATAAGAAGTCCTTATAAAAACGTTAAGGCCATGATTAAAATCACCGTAACCCCCGAGTTCAAACAAATCTGTCCGCACTTCATCGGTGCCGCCATAGAAGCAGACATCATCAACACACCTACCCACCCCGCTCTTTGGCAGGAACTGGAAGAATATTGCCATCAACTCAAAACCCAATACACCGCTGAGACCATCAAGCAGCGAAGCGGCATACTTGCCACACGCCAGGCCTACAAGGCTGCGGGGAAAGACCCCAGCCGATATCGCCCCGCGTGCGAACAACTGGCACGCCGCGTATTGCAGGGAAAAGAACTGCAAGCGGTCAATACCGTAGTCGACCTGACCAATTTAGTCTCACTCTTCAGCGGTTACGCCACAGCCGCCCTTGATAAGGAAAAAATCCTGGGCAACACACTGGAGTTAGGCATAGGCACGCATGGAGAACCGTATGAAGGAATCGGCCGCGGCGTACTTAACATTGAAAACTTACCGGTATATCGCGACGCATATGGCGGCGTGGCAACCCCCACCAGTGACAATGTGCGCACCATGATTTCCCTCCAAACGCGCCAGTTGGTAATTCTGCTCAACGGATATGACGGAAACCGGGAACAGCTGCAGGCCACCATCGAGTTGACATTGGAACTTTTAAAACGTTACGCGCAATCCACTAAAAATTCATATATTTGTTACTGAACATTTCACCTTTAAACCCAAACAAAATGAAGACAAACAAAAACTATTGGATATTGGCAGCTACAGTACTGACAACGAGCCTGTTTACTGCCTGTAATGAAAAGAAGCAGGCTGAAACGGCAGAAGTCAATGTGCCCGCAGAAGAACTGACGGCAAGCACAGCAGACGAGATTTTCACGACAGAACCTCTCACCATTAACAAGAAAGGCCCCAAAGGCACAAACATTTCCTACCAACTCCGGATTGACTTCCCCTCACAAGGCCCGGAGCAACTTCTTTCTTCCGCCAGAAAAGCCATCAAGAGAGTCATGCTGGGAGCAGAAGCCGATGACAGAACCACGAAGGAAGGACTGGATGCCATCGCCCAAAGATTCATCGAAACCTCATCCAGGGAAATTCAGGAACTCCAGAGTGCAGCAACCGAAGAGTCCAGTCTGGCCTATACCTACGAAGGCACGATTTTAATGACAGAAAACACAGCCACCTACATCACCTATCACCTCAACGACTATCTTTATTCCGGCGGTGCGCACGGTGCTTCACGGGATTTTTCCTTTACCATAAGCAAAACCGGCGCACAGCAGATGGATTGGAACGACATCATCCGCAGTGAATGCAGAAAGGATTTGGAAGCCAAGGTCAAGAAAGCCATCATCGAGGAGTACTATCAGGGAGAAGAACCCGAATGGGGAGAAGTCTTCAAATTCGCACTTCCCGAGCAGGCACCGGCGCTTACTGACAGCGGACTCATCTTCAACTACGCCTCCTATGAAATTGACTGCTATGCCGCCGGCAAGCCGCATTGCACACTGCCCTATGACGAGGTGCGGGAAATGATGACTCCCGAGGCCCAGGCGCTGATTCGGCCCCTGACACAAGACAAGAACACGCCAACCAACAAGAGACAGCAATGAGTAACATTCCCCGTCTGAAAGACATCGTTCTGCGTGATACCCCCTTTGCAGAACTGATGAACAAACGAATCTACAATGTTCTGCTGATTGCCAGCAAATATGATGCCTTCATGCTGGAGGACGACGGAAGAGTAGACGAGCAGATTTTTAATGAATATACATCGCTCGGACTCCGATACCCTCCCCGGTTCACACAGGTCACGACAGAGGAAGAAGCGCTCAAGGAATTGGCCGACAGAAACTTTGAGCTGATTATTGTCATGCCCAACATGGACAAACGCGACATCTTCGCAGCAGCCAAGGAAATCAAGCTCCGCTATCCGAATATTCCTATTGTCGTTCTGACGCCCTTCTCCAAAGAAGTCAGCAAGCGCGTGGCCAACGAAGATCTTTCCAGCATCGACTACGTATTCTCCTGGCTCGGCAACTCCGAGTTGCTTGTCGCCATCATCAAGCTCATCGAAGATAAGCTGAATGCCCCCAATGACTCCGCGTCCGTAGGGGTGCAAATCATATTGCTCGTCGAAGACTCTATCCGCTTCTATTCCGCCGCGCTCCCCCATCTCTACCGCGTCGTATTGGAACAAAGCCATGAATTTTCAACGGAAGCGCTCAACGACCACCTGAAAACCCTGCGCATGCGCGGACGTCCCAAAATCAAACTGGCACGAACCTACGAGGAAGCCATACAAATCTTCGAGAGATACAAGGAAAATATCCTCGGCATCGTGTCCGACATGAGTTTCAGCCACAACGGCAAGAAAGACCCCATGGCCGGCTATGAGCTCAGCAAATACATCAAAGCCACGGATGCCCTTATTCCCATCATCCTGGAATCCAGCGAAAACGCCAACGAGAAATACGCCACGGAACTGGGCGCAAGCTTCATCAACAAAAATGCCAAAAGCTACCCGCAGGACCTCCGGCACAGGATTATGGCCGATTTCGGATTCGGTGATTTTATTATCATCAATCCCGCCACCGGCGAAGAAATCATGCGCATCCGCAACTTGAAAGACCTGCAGAACAAACTCTACGACATTCCCGACGAATCATTGCGCTACCACCTCTCACGCAACCATTTCTCCCGTTTCTTCTTCTCACGTGCCATGTTCCCGCCCGCCGTAATCCTGAAAAAGGTAGACGTGAGTGAGTACCAGAACATGGACGAAGCGCGGCAGCTGATTTTCGACTGTATCGTAGGATACCGGAAAATGAAGAATGCCGGCGTCGTAGCCATCTATCAGAAGGAGCGCTTCGACGAGTACAGTAATTTTGCACGCATCGGAAACGGTTCGCTGGGGGGAAAGGGGCGCGGCCTGGCATTCATGGGCACCATGGTGAAGCGCTACCCCGTGCTGGAATGCGAGAACTTCAGTGTCGACATACCCAAAACCGTTGTCCTGTGCACGGACATCTTCGACGAGTTCATGGAGAGCAACAATCTCTACCCCATTGCGTTGAGCGATGCCTCCGATGATGAAATCCTCAATGCGTTCGAAAAGGCGTCTCTCCCACAACGCGTGCTGGAAGATTTGGTCGGGCTGCTCCGCGTCGTTCACAACCCCATTGCCGTACGCTCCTCCAGTCTGCTGGAAGATTCACACTACCAGCCCTTTGCCGGAATCTATTCCACCTACATGATACCCAAGCCGGCCGATGACATGGAAATGATGCGTCTGCTCCGAATGGCGATAAAGGCAGTCTACGCCTCCGTGTTCTACCGTGACAGCAAAGCCTATCTGACAGCCACTCAGAACCTGATTGACCAGGAGAAAATGGCCATCGTTCTGCAGGAAGTCATCGGCACCGAATATAAAACCCTCCCGCAAGCCTCCAGAGACACCGCACAGTCGGGAACAGCCGGAAAAGCCGGAACAGACTCCCCAAGGTCGCTCTTCTACCCCGCACTCTCGGGAGTAGCCCGCTCGCTGAACTTCTATCCCATCGGCGATGAAAAAGCAGAAGACGGAATCGCCAACATCGCCCTGGGCCTGGGAAAATACATCGTGGATGGCGGACAAACGCTCAGGTTCTCGCCAAGGCATCCCCACCACATACTCCAGCTCAGCACCACAGATTTTGCCCTTCGCGAAACCCAACGCCAGTTTTACGCGCTTGACCTCAACAACATGGCGCCTTCATTTGAAACCGATGATGCATTCAACCTGTGCAAGCTCAACGTTCGCGAGGCGGAAGCACACGGTTCGCTGCGCTTCGTATGCTCCACATACGACCCCTATGACCAGGTCATCCGCGACGGGTTCTATCCCGGAGGAAGAAAAATCGTGTCCTATGCCAATATCCTGCAGCACGAACTGTTTCCACTGGCACACACCATAGACTACCTGCTCAAAATCGGATGTCAGGAAATGGGACGCCCCGTCGAAATCGAATTTGCAATGGACATCAAAAACATCCAGTCGGCCACGCCGGACGAACTGAAGGCGGCATTCTATCTGCTGCAAATCCGCCCGATTGTCGACTGCAAGGAAACCGTTGACGAGAACTTGAGCATCATTCCGGAGGAAAACACCGTGATAACCACTCAGGACGCATTGGGCAACGGCATCATCAACGATGTATACGATGTAATCTACGTAAAGACAGAGCATTTCGATGCATCGATGAATCCGCTAATTGCCAGAGAAATAGAAGACCTCAACCGGAAAATGATTGAGGAGAACAGAGGATACGTTCTGGTGGGACCGGGACGCTGGGGAAGCAGTGACCCCTGGCTGGGAATCCCGGTCAAGTGGCCCCACATCAGCATGGCAAGAGTTATCGTGGAATGCGGACTGACCAACTACCGGATTGACCCGAGCCAGGGAACGCATTTCTTTCAGAATCTGACTTCTTTCGGAGTCGGCTATTTTACCATCAACCCCTACCTGAAGCAGGGCACATTCGATGAAGACTGGCTGAAAGGCATGCCTACCGAAAACGAAACCCGTTTTATCCGCCACGTCCGGTCAGCATCACCTTTTATCATCAAAATGGACGGCCGCCGCTCTCTCGGAGTGGTCATGAAGCCGGAAGCAGACCCATCCGCAGTGGCAAACCATTAAGAAAAAAGTTGGAAAGGGGAACAGGACATCACCACCTGCTCCCCTTTCCAACTTTATGCATCAGGGCAGGCATCGCAACGGCCATCTCCCCGACAAAACACGATGAAGAAAGCGCCCCAACAGGCCTTCGCTCAACGGAAAATCCCAACACTTCCACCCCGTACCCATCTGCGAAAAACAGTCAGTACTTTAGAAAAAACTATCCTTACTTTTGTTTTTTCTCTCAGTACTTTCGTTTTTTCTAAAGTAAGACTTGTTGCGACAAATCTCGGATAACGGCTCTTTCTAGACACCCGAAATGGAATATCGTCCAAATGGTACACCGTCCCATGTTTTTCCTTACTTGCGAAGCATAAAACAGTCAAGTGCCGCTCCTTTAAGTTTCTGATTGGTCGTACCACTTCTTTGATAATACTTGCCACGGATACTGATGGGGTCAGGATTGACTTCGGTCACAATCTCCCAATATTACATTCGTCCTTTTCTCTCAAATTGACATCCTCCAAGATACCCTTTATATCGCGTATCTTATTCGGAATATTTTCCATCAGTTTTTTTGACATCATTTACCCCACCATTGTCTTTTATACCTATGTAGAGCATACCACCTTGTGCGTTGGCAAAGCAGCATATCCATTAAGATATTCGTCACACCAGAATTCTTTGAACTCTATGTTTGGGGATTAAATAACCATTAAATTTGATCCAAATGTAAAATGTCCTTATATATCATAGAGGCTAAAAAATCGGCTCTCTTTTGAGGCAAGAATTCTTTTTCTTTATACCGTTCTGCAAGTTCTCTAGCCATTTTATAATCAGAATTTATATAGAAATTCAATTTTTCCTTAAAAGATTTATCTTTGCAATTCTGGTTGATATTATCTTCTAACAAAATAATATTGCCAATTAAAGCGTTTTCATTATCTTGTGAATCAGGAAGAATATGCTCAAGAGTAGAATTCTCAAAATTTATTCTACCTGATAAATGTTCTTCTATCAACTCTAATACGATTCTGACCCTATCTTTATTCTTTGAAGACTTATAAAAATCATTATGATTCGACCAGCCTAGTGTCTTTAATCTTTCGGTAAATGTTTTTAATGAAGGAATTTTCTTTTTTATCCCGTTTATAAAATTCGCCAATTCTTGTTCGTCAAAGTTATTCTCTAAAATAGGTGCATACTTATATACCACATCTTCCAGCTTATTTGATTTTTCTTCCCCTATAATATTGTAACACACAAAAAATGAATACAAGAACTGTAATGCATTTTCATATTTCTTAGATGATAATTGGTTGTTTTCCTTTTTATCCATTAGGCTTAATAAAATCGGTCTAAATTGTTCAGCACGTTTTTCTTTAAAGAAAGAAAATACTTTGTATTCAATGTCAGAACAATTTTTATTTTCACCTGACTTCTGGGGGGAAATGATGGTATGATAATAACGGGACTTTAGCATAATATCTTCCATTAGAGTACCCACTTTATCTTTAGGATAGGCTCTCTGGAGAATTCGAAAAATTTGTTCTTTATTTGTTACTTGCATCTTATGTGTTGTGTAATGTTTAAAGAAGCGGTTAATAGAACCACCTAATAATCCTTCTAATGCTTCCCATTTCTTTTTTACTTCATCAACCACATTTTGTGGTAAAATATATCTCATGATATAATTTTTCAAAAGTTCATGATCGGCCAAAGCTTGCCCCCGAGCATTAAGAATTTCAAATATAGTATAAGAGTCCTCTTCTGTATCTGCGATAATTTCCACACAATTTGTATCTATGAGAGCATCTCGCATTGCTATTAAGTAAGTACTTGGGTCTTCTTCTTTATTACTCATTTCTTTTAACTCATCGTAAAAGAAGTGAATTGCTTTAGCTATATTATCTTCCTTTCTTTTGTCTATGTTTGAAAATTTTATGAGTTCATTTATATTCCTGTTCTCATCATAATTAGTAACTTTGAATACAAAATCTTTGATAAACAAATGTTCCTCTGAGTGTAATATGCAATACGCCTCATTTTTTCTATCTTTGGAAATTAAATATGGCACTGTTCCCTTAAAGTCCTTCTCCATTTCTTTATCTTGAAACAATTTCATTATTGCAGATAGAAATAACATAATGGTGATGGTTCGTTGTTGCCCATCAATTATTGTATACTTATCCAATCCGTTTATTGACTCCTCTTTTTTTAACACAATACTACCAATAAAGTGTTTTTTTCTTCCTTGTTTTTTACAATAAAATTAATGTCAGAAAGTAAATCTTGCCAATTGTCTTTCTTCCAAACATAATGTCTTTGATTCCGAGGAATCTCTAGTAGGCAATCATTTAATAGCTTACTAATGGGTCTTTGTGCTGCTGAAAAAGCCATATATTTAAAATTTAAAATTTAACTTTGGTAATCCTTTTACAATCTTCACCGTCTGCACAGATACATTGATTATTCGAAGTAGTAGATTGAAAATATATTTCTCATCGTTGTGTTCGCGTGCCCAATCGTTTGGATCATTGATAATACCACTTTTCTTGTCGGTAGTTATGGCAAAACGTTCCATTATCCACTCAATAGCGGATTTTCCGTTTACCACATATTCGTAGGCTTCGGCAGGAATATCTTCTATTGAAATAGAGTGGTTGTAATAGATGATACTCTTGTCGGCAGTCTTACTGTCTATTTTGCCGAAACGCATCTTCTCTACATGATAGTTGATGTTTTCGCCTTTAGTGGTGAGCGGAGCATACATCACTCTGCATTTTCGGTATGGCTCTATGGTTTCATAATTCAGATGCAGGTCGGCAAGCTCACGCCCGGCTTTGCTGAATGCCCAAAAGTCTTCCGCTTTTTCCACCAATGGTAAACGGGGCAAAGACTTTTTTAAGTCTGTAGCAAACATGGTACGATATTCTGATGAATGAAGCAATCCGTACACGTAATAGAATATATCTTCTTTCGTTGCTTTATAACCGTATTGCTTACGGACAGTACTCAATATCCAGTCTGTTACTCCATCGTGGCGTTCATGTTGAGGTATATCATCATTGCAGGCAAACATATCATCCATTCCTCCCGAATGAAATGTCTGTTTACTTTCTTCATACCAATAAAAAGGAAAGCATTGTGATTTTTCCACCAAATCTAAACATGGAATACAGTCTGTAATAACCACGGAAAAGTCCTTACTTGAGCCAATACCCGATACACAAATCACAAGGTTCTTGTGGTTGGGAGTGGGGAAAAGACGCATGTTTTGATATAGCATTGCATTGAAGTCTTTTTCAAAATATAAACACTGCTTGAAATATGGTCTATACAATCCAAAAGTAAACCCACTTTCTTTAATTACTAATTTCTGTTGTTTTTGAATCATCTGTTTTAAGTTCCGATTCCAACTGATATTTTGTGGATTAGGATTTACCCATTTTTCTATGTCTATATAATTGTTTGAGCTTACAGCAGCTTTGTACCGTTCAACTTCTTTATTATAATTGTCAGCCATGCGATGACAATTCTTTTTTAATTGCTCCGAAGAGTTATTGTATGCCCAGTCATCTCTCCCTGTAGCTAATCCTAATGAATATGTGACAAAGAAAGATTTAGATTTTCCATCAAATTTCTTTTCAGGTTCAATAGGAATAAATTGCTTAAACATTTCGTTGCGATGATTTATCCAATCCCCATATTCATTAGGTTGAAGGATATTCCAAGAAATATTCTCTATACTTCCAAACTGCCTAATGATATGCAATTTGTCCTCGCGGCTCAAATAGTCGCCTATGTCGTAATAATGTATCTGTGCTTTCTTTGTATTATCTGCTTTATTCTTTACTAATATAGTAATTGCTGCTGGAGTGCGAGAACCTGAACCAAATATCTTTCCTCCCTCTTTTCGAGACAGTTCTCCACTGGTTCGTTGATTTCCCCTTAAATTAAACACATAGATTGAAGAAAACTCCTGTTCAAAGCATTTACGCATTCCGTCCATTCCGTTGCCATCAATCCATTGCCCATTGGTTACAAATCCTATTACACCTCCTTGTTGCTCATTTAATCTGTCTGTTGCCCATCGAAAAGCCTTGATATAGCTGTCGTAAACAGCCTTTACAGATGTCGCAGAACTATCTTTTACATAAGTATTTGCAATTTTATCTTCTAATAGAGGATACGACTGGTTCTGTGCATTATCATTGGCAGATTTTTGTCCAATGGAATAAGGAGGATTACCCACAATAACTGTAATCGGACATTTCTTCTGTGCCATGACACGCTTGGAGTTAGTAGGAAATTGTTCGGAAAACAGATTCTCGTCGGAAACTTTTTCGCCCAATTGGAACGTATCAGTCAGGCAAATGCCATCAAAAGCCCGGTATTCTTCTTCAGGAGCGAGCGAATGAAATACACTCTCTATATTAATAGAGGCTATGTAATAAGCCATCAATACGATTTCATTTGCATGGATTTCTTTGCGGTACTTCTGCACCAATGCTTCGCGGCTTATCAATCCACTTTGAAGCAAGCGGGTAATGAACGTGCCTGTACCCGTGAACGGGTCAAGGATATGAACATTCTCATCTGAAAGCGAACGTCCAAACTCCTTTTGAATGATATAACCTACGGAACGAATTATGAAATCGACCACTTCTACGGGCGTATAGACAATACCCAGTTTCTCCACCGTCTTAGGCGAAGCTACCTTAAAGAATTTGTCGTAAAGCTCTACTATCAGACATTGGCGACCTTCGGCATCAGTAATGTCACCGACCGTAGTCCGCACGTAATCGTAGAATTTTTGTAGGCGTTCATTTTCTTCCTCTGTCTTGGTCTCATCATCCAACAAGGCAAGCATCTTTTGCATGACCTTCGATACGGGATTGCTGACTGCAAACTCGTAATTGCCAAAGAGGGCTTCAAACACTGGCATAGCTATTAGATGCTGCGAAAGCATTTCTATGACTTCCTGTTCAGTAAGGTTGGGATTGATATTTTTGCGCAGTCCGCGCATCAGTTGTTCAAATGCTTTCTTGTGCTTGCCTTCGTCTGTAATCAAGTCTTTGATATGTTTAATGTGTTCCTCTGCTATTTGGGCAATATCCTTTGCCCAAAGTTCCCAATAACGCTTACTGCCAACCTTGGTTACCATTTTGGCATAAAAGACATTTTGCAAGTCCTCAAACCGCAATGAAAGTTGCCGAGCCATTTGCATGGCAGCACTTGTTGTATCCTGTTTCGTAGCATCAACAAAACTCGGATCTACACCGTCATCATCATGTGAACTGTCTACACCTCCGAAAAGAATATGCTTAGGCTTCTGCTTGGAAAGTTCTATCTTGTTAACTTCTGCATTGAAACGGTCATCATGGGCACGCAAGGCATTAAGCACCGTCCATACCACTTTGAAATTAGGATGTTTGCTTAAAACTTCATCACCTTCTACATTTTCAGGTATAACTACCGGAATGATGATATATCCATAATTCTTACCAGGGCTGCGACGCATTACACGCCCCACTGATTGTACCACATCCACTTGTGAATTTTTAGGTGAGACGAAAATAACCGCATCTAACGAAGGTACATCTACACCTTCACTTAAACAACGGGCATTGGTTAGCATACGGCATTCCATATCATTATCCGGTTGTGCTTTAAGCCACATTAGTTTTTGATCACGTTCGGTAGCGGACATAGTACCGTCTACATGCTGTGCTACGACATCCACCATCATTGCCTTATCTTCTGCACTTACATCTTCCATATAAGCTGATTTACATTCTGTAAATACTTGTGCAGTTGCTTTTGAGGCTTTAATTGTAGAACAGAAAGCCACGGCACGGTGCATGGGTAAAGGATCTGCAGCCTTGATAAGTCCTTCGTCACCCAATACTCGCTTGGATAAAGCATTGATACATCCTACAAATTTGGACGCATCATCTACAGTTATCGTACCGTCTTCATTGGTAATTACATCACGGAGTGCAGGTGTAATGTCTTTGTCACCTACAGCAAGAATCAATACTTTATAGTCTGTAAGCAATTGTTTTTCTACAGCCTCTCCGAACCCTATACGGTAAATTTCATCACCATACAATGATACATCATCCATTGAACATAACACCGCATCGCTTTCTTCGGCTTTTTTTCGTGCTTCATCCGTATAGAGGCGTGGGGTAGCTGTCATGTAAAGCCGGCGCTTTGCTTTTATGAAGTCATCATTGTGAACTCTGATAAATGCACTTTCATCGGTTCCTTTCAACGACACTCCGGTAGTACGGTGTGCTTCATCGCAAATTATCAAATCGAATATGCCATATTCATTTTGCGTACGTTTCAACAATTCGCTTTGTGCACGTGATATGACGTCAATAGACTGATATGTAGAGAATACTACAGTCATACCCTTGCGCCCCGCACGACGAATGTTTTCTATTTGATAAAGAATATAATCGGTATTTGTAGAAGCAGGTAAAGCTAAATCAATGACACTTAAACCACCCTCATCATTCTTTATTTTTTGTTGTGAAACTTGTCCGTCAGAGCAAATACATATTGCATGAATGGGAATACTGGCTTGTGCCGACCATGCACGTAATGTCTGGCCTAACAATGCAATGGAGGGTACAAGAAAAAGGACTAATCCATTATTGTCAGTTTCATTTTCGGCAATTTTAAGTGATGTAAATGTTTTACCTGTTCCACACGCCATAATGAGTTTCCCCCTGTCATGGCTTTGGAAATACGTATGCACTCGGTCAATAGCCTTCTGTTGATGTTCCATTATGGAAAAAGGTTTAGGACGAGAAGATTTACCATATAATCCATGTTCCAGCTTTTCCCAATCCACGTCATCTGACTCCAGATCAATTAAGTTAAGACGTGTTACCTGAGGTGTTTGATTCTTGATTGTCAGTTCTGCGACACTATTCCACTTGTTCGTGGTAGAAATCCATAACCGCTGAGCAAACACCTTTTCTTTACCTTCCACTTCAAATGTCTTACTTGAAGTGGAAAGAAAAGTGTCCACATCTGCTTTGGTGATATAATTATTTTCAGCATAACACTTGCATTGTACAGCCCAATATTCTCCAGAAAAAGTTTTAGCGACCAAATCGATGCCTACATCTTTTCCGCCGAATTGATCATGATATGGAAATTCTGTCCATAACCAAACTTCTTCAAAGCGTCCTTCATATAAAGCAGTCGTTTTTAAGTAAGCCTGCATCAAACGCTCAAAACGAAAACCTTTGTCACGTTCAGACCACGCTTCGCGGCGAAATTGATTGATTATTTTTGTAAATGTAGTCATTTCACTTCTTTGTTAATGCCATTATTTATTAAATCTTTTGCGCTTACACCCAATATTGCAGCTATTTTCATCAGTATATCTAAAGAAGGTTGACAGGAATTGGAACACCAACGCGATACAGTAGCCTCATTTCGTCCCAATTGTTCAGCTAACCATTTTCCGGTCTTGCCATGTTCAACTAAGACAACTTTAAGTCTATTTATTTTTTCAGTTCCCATACTGAATGTATTACAAATTGAGATAAATATTGACTTTATTTGCAAATATAAAGATTTAACATAAAAGAGAAGATGGAATTTTAAGTAATCTCATTCTTCTGCTCTTTTTCATCAGTAGACCATCATATAAAGTGAAGATTACTCCACGCCATCAACACGAAAAAAACGTGTCACTTCCTTTTACCAGTTCACCCCTTCGGGAAAGACATTATTAATATGTGATTTTGCACCTTTTCTACTCAATTAAACAGCATAACCACCAGGCTTTCCGAAAACCTCATAGTTGCGTTTAGCAATTTCCCGTCAATCAATTGTCCCTTCTGTTGTTGAATTTTCTCCCCCTTCTTACAGACTCTCCACAATAACAACACTTCGCCTTTTTCTCCAATCAATCACAAGACATTATACCAGCCGAAAGGTACCGGCCTTTGCCCCCCAAAAGTAGAAGACAGAAGAATGGATGGCGCTATAGAGTAATGCTTAAAATATATCCGCCGCCGGATATATTTCACAATTACAGAAAAAAATAAAAACCGACCTCAAGATACTTCGAGGTCGGTCTATACTCAAAAAAGATATGCTGAATATTCAGCAATACCTTATTCTGCACGCAAGGTGAAACGCTTGAAAGCAGTTACGGTGCACTCCTTGTCAGCCTGCTTCAAATAGTCAGAAACAGAAAGTTTGCTATCCTGGATGAACTCCTGATTCAAAAGACATGCTTCCTTATAGAACTTGTTCATACGTCCCATAGCAATCTTTTCAATCATGTTCTCAGGCTTACCTTCCTGACGAGCCTTGTCAGCAGCGATTTCGAATTCCTGCTTCTTGATGTTCTCGGGCACGTCATTCTCGCAAAGAGAAACAGGATTCATTGCAGCCACCTGCATAGCCACTGCGTGACCATAAACTTCGTCTACAGCCTTGTTCAAGGCAACCATCGTACAAAGCATGTGCTTACCCTGGTGGTCGTAGCAAGATATGTTCTCGCTCTCGATAACCATGTAGCCATCCAATTCCATCTTTTCACCGGTAATACCGCTGCGATCGGTAACAGCATCAGCTACAGTGTTTGCACCCATCGGAAGAGCTTTAACCTCATCCAGAGTCTTGCACTTGTTAGCCACAGCTGCATCCAGGATATCCTGTGCCAATTTTACGAAATCAGCATTCTTGGCAACAAAGTCGGTCTCACACTTCAGAGCGATAATGGCACCAAAACCATTCTCGGCCTTAACCAAGACACAACCTTCTGCAGCCTCACGGTCAGAACGCTTTGCAGCGACTGCCTGGCCTCTTTTACGGATAATCTCGATTGCAGCTTCAATATCACCATTTGATTCTGCAAGTGCTTTCTTGCAATCACCAAGACCTGCGCCAGTCATCGCACGCAGTTTCTTGATTTCTTCCATTCCAACTGCCATATGTATCAGTTCAGTTTAAGAGTTATTATTCTGCAACTTCGGCATTTGCCTCGGCAGTTTCTTCCGTTTTCTCAACACGAGCCTTGGCATTGCGCTTGCGGGAAGCCTTTTCGCCTTCACCGGCAGCTTCTGCATCAACTCGTTCAGCCTTACGCTCTTCGATTCCTTCAGCGATAGCTGCGCAGCAAGCATCAAGAATTACTTCAATGCTCTTGTTGGCATCATCGTTTGCAGGAATTACATAATCGATGTTGTTGGGGTTTGAATTGGTATCCACGATGCCAAATACAGGAATACCCAAACGCTGAGCTTCTTTCACTGCGATGTGCTCCTTGCATACATCAATTACGAACAAAGCTGCGGGCAATTTTGTCAAATCGGCAATAGAACCCAGGTTCTTCTCCAACTTTGCACGCTGACGGGAAATCTGCAGGATTTCACGCTTAGACAAATTAGAGAAAGTACCATCGTTCGTCAATTTGTCAATATTGGCCATTTTCTTCACAGCCTTACGGATGGTCGGGAAGTTGGTCAGCATACCGCCCGGCCAACGCTCAGTCACATAAGGCATATTTACAGAGGAAGCCTTGTCTGCAACCACCTGCTTTGCTTGTTTCTTAGTAGCTACAAAAAGGACGCGACGACCTGACTTTGCAATCTGCTTCAAAGCCTCTGCAGCCTCGTCAATTTTAGCTACAGTCTTATGAAGGTCGATGATATGGATACCATTACGCTCCATGAAGATATAAGGAGCCATGGCGGGATTCCACTTGCGCTTGAGGTGGCCAAAGTGACAGCCAGCCTCCAAAAGGGTTTCAAAATTCGTTCTAGACATTTTCTTATTATTTTTCGTTTACATTCTTTTTAGTTGTGTTCAACCAACCATCAAGTAGTTCTTCACAAGAAGTCCTGACAGTTTAGATACTAAACGCCAATTCAGCAATAACGGCCGAAAATTAACGTTTGCTGAACTGGAAGCGACGACGTGCCTTGGGACGACCCGGCTTTTTACGTTCAACCTCACGAGAATCGCGAGTCATGAAACCTTCTGCACGGAGAGCCTTCTTGTCCTCAGCGTTGATTTTCACCAAAGCGCGGGCAATTGCAAGACGCAGAGCCTGGCTCTGACCCGTAAAACCACCGCCGTTCAAATTTACCTTAATATCATACTTCTCTGCTACATTCAACAGGTTCAAAGGCTGCTTTACAACAAACTGAAGAATGGGAGAAGGAAAATATTCAGTCAAATCTCTCTTATTAATGGTAATGTTACCAGTACCTTCTTTCACATAAATGCGAGCTACTGCGCTTTTACGACGACCTAATGCGTTAATCATTTCCATATCTGCTTGCATTATTTATACAGGTTAATATCTATAGCCTTCGGGCTCTGTGCCTCATGCTTGTGTTCGCTTCCTTCATACACATACATATTGCCAAGAAGCTTTGCACCCAAACGATTTTTGGGCAACATACCCTTAACAACACGACGAACGAGCTTTTCAGCACCGTTGGGCTTTGCCATAATACTTGCAGGAGTATGCTCACGCTGGCCACCAGGATAACCGGTATAAGTATAGTAAACACGTTCTGTCCACTTCTTGCCGGTAAGTCTTACCTTGTCAGCATTCACAATAATAACATTATCGCCACAATCTACATGAGGTGTGTAATTGGGCTTGTACTTGCCACGCAAAAGCTTAGCAACTTTCGTACAAAGACGACCGAGAACCTGGTCAGTAGCATCTACTACCACCCACTCTTTGTTTACTGTCTCTTTGTTCGCAGAAATGGTCTTGTAACTTAAAGTATCCACTCTTTTAAATTTTAATAAATTGTAACTACTATTTTTATCATCTGCCTGATACCTAACCACTCCGCCCGGCCAATATGAACGAAGCTATTAACAGGCAGTCGGCAGCACTTTTCATGCCGCCAGATAATAATCGGCGTGCAAAAGTACTTATTTCTCAGGAAATGACAAAGGAATAAATCTATTTTTTTCAATAAAAAGCAAAGGATTCAGCAAGAAAGCGCACCTGGACGCACACGCTTTAACAAAAAAAAGAGAATCAAGCGATTCTTCTGAATGTGGGCGCTGACGGATTCGAACCGCCGACCCTCTGCTTGTAAG
>ULRG01028448.1_pt1 | contig 49438 bp, 29 predicted proteins | sample 1955211 | NCBI WGS metagenome assembly ULRG01 (sample SAMEA4835676, study PRJEB28245) | human gut metagenome | biome: gut microbiome; material: fecal sample | place: Denmark | collected 2008
GGCCTGCTGCGGGCGCTGCCGCAAGAGGTCAGTCGCACAACTGCGCCTCGGCCAGCTGGCGTCCCAGTTCACGGGCCTTCTGGATCACATCCTGCCCGGCTCCCTGCTTCCATTCCAGCGGGTCGCCAATCAGCTGCATGCCCATCTTTTCATTATATTCGGCTATGCAGCGCGCCGTCTGCGCACTCCAGGTGTGCCCTCCGAAGCAGCCGAGCACATGATGGGCCACACTGCGGTGTGACAGCCGTTCCAGCAAATCGTCCACTACGGGGAAAAGTCCGCCATTATAGGTAGGCCCGCCCACAGCCAGTCCGCGGTAACGGAAAATGTCGGCCAGCACAAAGGAAGGCTGACTCACACTGAGATTGTGCACAATCACCTTTCGCAAACCGGCTTCGGCCGCGCCCTGTGCCACGGCTTCGGCCACCCGCTGCGTGTTGCCGTACATCGAACCGTAGCACACCACCAGTCCGGGCTTTGTTTCTCCGGCGCTCAAACGGCGGTACAGTTCAATGGCACGGCTGGCCTGCTCTGTCCACACAGGACCGTGTGTCGAACAAATCATGTTGATTTCCAACGCGCCCAACTTCTTCAGCGCCATCTGCACCGGACGGTCATATCCGCCCAGAATTGCAGCATAATAGCGCTCCATTTCGCTCCAGTAGGGCGCAGTGTCCATTTGCGTATCCAGCACGGCGCCGTTCAGTGCGCCGAAGCAGCCGAAGGCGTCGCCGGAAAAGAGGATTCCCTCCGTTGTTTCATATGTCACCATCGTTTCCGGCCAGTGCAGCATCGGCGCCAGATGGAAGCGCAGCGTACGCCGGCCCAGCGAGAGTGTGGAACCTTCGGCCACCAGCAGGTCGCCGTCGGTCGGTTCGCCATAGAAACCCTTCACCATCTCGAAGGTTTTCTTGTTGCCCACCAGTTTCACACCGGGATAGTATTTGCGCAGGAGCGCAATGCTGCCTGAATGGTCCGGCTCCATATGGTTGATAACCAGATAGTCAATCGGCCGGTCGCCGATGGCTTCATGGATATGGTCAAGAAACTCAGCGAAAAACACGCTGTCCACCGTGTCGACAAGTGCCACCTTGTCCTCATCGGCAATCAGGTAGGCATTATACGATACGCCCATGGGCAGGAGCCACAGGCCCTCAAAGCGATGCTTCACGCGGTCGTTCACGCCTACATAGTAGATATCTTCCTTGATTTTCATTGCTGTACTTTTTTCAAGTTACTGTTCCGCCGCAAAATTAGCATTTTTCCGGAACACTGCCATTTTTCCTTTCAGGAAGGAACGGAAAAAGAGCGGAAAAAGCATAAAAAACTGCGGGGACCGTCTGTTCCGGTTCCCGCAGGTCGTTTGTTTTTTCACCCCAACAGGTTGTCGAGAGTGGCCTTGAGCGCGTCGCGCGACATGGCCCCTACCGATATTTTCGGTTCTTCCGTCGGCGAGGCGAATACCAGCGTCGGGATGCTGCGCACGCCGAAGAAAGCAGCCAGTTCCTCTTCTTCATCGACATTCACCTTGTACACATCCACGCGGCCGGCATATTCGTCGGCCAGACTGTCGATGACCGGCGAAAGCGCCTTGCAGGGCCCGCACCAACTGGCATAGAAGTCGAGCAGCATGGGCTTGTCGCCTTCAAAGTGCCAGTTGCCGCCATTGGTTTCGTAGTTGTGCACGCGGTTCAGAAAATCTGCTTTCGATAAATGTATAGCTCCCATTTTGTTTTCCTTTCTTTACTTTAGTTTACTCAAACAATGCTTATGCTTCGGGGAGATGCTTCCGGCCTGCGGTCCGCCCGGCCGGTGCAGAGCGGCGGTGCCGCATCCTGTCCCCCGTTGCTGATGCAAAAGTAGGAAGAAGCCGCGACGCCAACAACAGACTGCAACTATACCGGTATTGACAAAATCTATACCACCCCCGTGGCGCCCCGCATCGGGCGACGACAGGTGGTGCTGCACCGCCCTTCGGCAGAAAAACCCGCCACGGCCCGCGCAAAAGACCCGCAACACGCAACATGTCCCGACGCAAAATCGTAACTTTGCACCCGAATCATCCAAATTCATCTGTAACCGTTTATCATGGACTACTATCACATTGTCGTTAAAATGCTGATGATTTTCGGAGTCGTCATCATCGGCTATCTGGCTGCCCGCCGCGGATGGTGGGTCAAGGACATGAACCGTAACATGTCCATTTTCGTGCTCAACGTGACCGCCCCCTGCCTCATCCTTTCCTCCGTCATGGGTGAGGGGCTTATCTTCGAAACGGACGAAATCGTGCAGCTGCTGCTCGTTTCCGTGCTCAACTATGTCATCCTCATCGGCGGCGCCTATCTGGTAACGGCCATTTGGCACCTTGACGACTTCAGGCGCGGGCTGTTGCGCTTCATGCTGTCCTTCGGCAACGTCACCTTCATCGGCTTCCCCGTGCTGGCGGCCATCTTCGGCGAACGTGCCGTTTTCTACGGCTCAGTGCTTACCATTCCGTTCAACCTGCTGATTTTCACCATTGGCGATGAATTCATTTCGCGCCGCGGCGGCATGCGCGAGGCCTTCCGTCTCCGCCTCATCCTCTCGCCCTGCGTGCTGGCCGCCATCCTGGCCGTCGTGCTGGCCTTCTTCAAGCTGCAAACGCCGCCCGATGTAGCCGAATGGTTCCATCTGCTGGGCGACATGACCATCCCCAGCGCGCTGATTATCATCGGCGCCACCCTCAGCCAGATTCCGCTGCGCGACATGGCGGGCAACCGCTTTGTCTACACCATGTCGGCCTTCAAGCTGCTCATTGTGCCCATACTGGTGCTTTACGTCTTCCGCACCATCGGTTTCGACGAAACCGTAACCAACGTGGCCGTTGTGCTCAGCGGCATGCCCGTGGCTGCCAACGGCATCATGTTCTGCCTGCGCTACGGCAAGGACGAGCGCCTCATGGCGCAGGGCATTTTCATCAGTACCCTGCTCTCCATTTTCAGCATTCCGCTGCTCACGCTCCTGCTCTGACGGCGGCGCGGCGCGGAAGGGAGAAAACACTCAGTACTTTCGGAAAAACTGTCAGTACTTTAGAAAAAACAGTCAGTACTTTAGAAATTTCTATCCTTACTTTCGTAAAAACCGTCCCGCCGGCAGGAATTTCATCCGTTTCTTCCGCCACGACGGCCCGGCCGGGACGCGGGCCGTCCCGCCGGCAGCCCGCAGCGGAAGCCGCTACCCCTTTCCCGCCACACATCATCTCCACATCCGTTATCCATCCTCTCCTTCATGCCGACCGAAGTCTCCTCCCTCTCTTCCCGCCGCTCCCGCCGCTGCTCCAACATCGAGTTGTGCCGCATCTTTTCCATTCTCTGCGTCCTGCTGGTCCATTCGCAGTTCTATGCCCTCGGCATGCCCCGCCGCGTCGACACAGACAGCGTGGTCAGCATCGTGCTCGAAGCCTGCGGCATCATCGGTGTGAACGCCTTCATCATGATTTCCGGCTATTTCTCCATCCGCGTGAAGCTGCGCGCCTTTCTCAATCTGGGCTACATCTGCCTGTTCTGCGCCGTCGTCACCGGCGCGCTGGCCTGGGCCAACGACCGGTTCCAACCCGAAAGCCTCTATTTTCTCACCAACGGCAGCTGGTTCGTACGGGCCTACATCGGACTGATGATTCTCTCGCCCGTGCTCAATGCCTTTGCCGAGCGCAGCACCCGCCGCCAGCTGCTCACGGTGGTGACGCTCCTGCTGGTCTACCAGACGTGGTTTGCCTGGAAGCCAGGAGCCAGGATGCAGGACTTCGCCCAGGGCTATTCCATTCTGTCCTTCTGCGTGCTCTACCTGCTCATGCGCTGCGTGCGGCGCTACGACCTGCGCCTGTCGCTCTCCGCCTCCCTGCTGCTCTTTGCCGTGTGCACCGGCACCATTGCCGGCCTTCACTGCCTCTCGCTCAGCCTCGGCACCGACCTGCACCAGTTCGACTACAACAACCCGCTGGTCATTCTCTCGGCCTTCGCCTTCTTCCAGTTCTTCCTGGCCCTGCCCGCCGGCCACTGGCCGCTCGTCAACCACCTGGCACAGTCCACGCTCTCCGTGCTTCTGCTCCACAATGCCTCGGCCACATGGCCCTACGTCAAGGACCTTTTCCGCCAGTTGCCCACCTCCTCGCCGCTGCTCTATCTCCCCGCGCTCTGCGGCGCGCTGCTGGCCGTCCTGCTGGCCTGCACGCTTATCGACCAGCTGCGCCTCTTCACCTTTGCCCGCATCGAAAAGGCTCTCTACCGCCTTCCCTTCATTGTCTGGCTCGACAACCGCTGCCGGCAACTTGACCGCAACTGAACGACAAACAGCAAAAAAATACGGGCAAAAGCCTTGTGCTTCTGAGGAAAATCGTATTTTTGTAAAAGCATCGGGCGCTCAGCGCCCTCCCCCTCCGGCGGCATCTCCGCTCTTTATCTCCGCCGGCAACGGACTCCGTCGCAAGTCCCGCTGCCCCACGGCCGCCGGAAATCTTTCCGTGCTTAACCTCAAATTTTATCATGCATATGGGCACAAGTATCCTATTTCCCGCCATTCTGTTTTTCGCAGTGGTCATCTTCCTGATGATTTTCTTCCACTTCGTACCGTTTTTCCTCTGGATGTCGGCCAAAGTCTCCGGCGTTCACATTTCGCTGATTCAGCTCTTCCTGATGCGCATCCGCAACGTGCCGCCCAATATCATCGTGCCGAGCCTCATCGAAGCCCACAAGGCCGGGCTCAAAAGCATTACGCGCGACAACCTTGAAGCCCACTACATGACGGGCGGACACGTACAGCGCGTGGTACACGCCCTGGTATCGGCCTCGAAAGCCAACATCGACCTTTCCTTTGAAAAGGCAACGGCCATCGACCTGGCCGGACGCGACGTCTTCGAAGCCGTACAGACCAGTGTCAACCCCAAAGTCATCGACACACCGCCCGTAGCGGCCGTAGCCAAGAACGGCATCCAGCTCATCGCCAAGGCGCGTGTCACCGTGAGAGCCAACATCCACCAGCTCGTGGGCGGTGCGGGCGAAGACACCATCCTGGCGCGTGTGGGCGAAGGCATCGTGTCGAGCATCGGCTCGGCCGAATCGCACGAAAGCGTACTCGAAAATCCCGACAGCATCTCCAAACTCGTGCTCCGCAAGGGACTCGACGCCGGTACGGCCTATGAAATCCTTTCCATCGACATCGCCGACATCGACGTGGGCAAGAACATCGGCGCCACCCTCCAGATGGACCAGGCCAATGCCGACAAGAACATCGCACAGGCCAAGGCCGAGGAGCGCCGGGCCATGGCCGTGGCCACCGAACAGGAAATGAAGGCCAAGGCGCAGGAAGCCCGCGCCGAAGTCATACAGGCCGAGGCCGAAGTGCCCAAAGCCCTGGCACAGGCCCTGCGCGACGGCAACATGGGATTCATGGACTATTACCGTCTGGAGAACCTCAAGGGCGACACCTCCATGCGCGACAACATAGCCAAACTGACCAAGGGCGACGTGAGCGATCTGCTGAAATAAGCCGGCCCCATAGATTGCTTTCTGTCCCATCAAAGTCGCCGGCAGCACATGCCACAATTCAGGAACAGTCCCTGTCACGTTTTTTCACCACATTCATTTTTCTAAATCATATATTCTCATGCATCTGAAACGTTTACTCTGCAGCCTGCTGCTGACAGCAGGCCTGCTTCCGCACCTGGAAGCCGCGGAACCCTTCCGCACCACCACCGTTGAGAACGGGCAATTTGCCAAGGGTACCACCTGGTACACGCTGCGGATTGGCAAAAGCCAGCACTACCTGTCCGACAACGCCGACCAGCCCTACATTGCGCTCCAGCGCACCCAGTCGGCCTACGACGATGCCGACCTGTGGTGCTTCGTCGACAACGGCGACGCCGGCTATGCCCTCTACAACAAGCAGGCCGGCGCCGGAAAAGTGCTCGCCTCTTCCACCCGCATGGAAAGCATGGCCGGACAGGCCGGAACGGGCGGCACCACCTACCCGGTAATGTGCGAGGCCGGCAATCTGCCCGACGGCTATGTCGGCACCTGGGACTTCAGCGAGTCCACCAGCCTGCCCAATGTCGAAGGCTACTACATGTTGCTGCACGGCACTCCCTATGCCGTCAACAACTTTGCCGAACTGGGCAAACTGGCCTTCTGGGCCGAAGGTAAAGGGGCCGGTTCCACGCTGACCTTCAGCATTGCCGCCATCGACCTTGACATTCTGACCTCCACCGGCCAGTTCACGGCGAGCAACCCCTCGAAAACCTGGCATTCCAACTGGACCAGCAGCGAACTGGAAGGTTTTTCGCTCAATTCGGGCCTCAACAACATGACCACCGAGGACGACTGCATCGTGGGCTACGTGGGCAACGGCGGCAGCTGCACCTACACGCTACGCGCTCCCCAAGGCTACATTGTCGAAGGCTACAGCTTCGATGCCGTCAACCACAACGGCGACGGCAGCTACAGCCTGACACTCACCGCAGGCACACAGACCGTAACGACCGGCACCGAGCCGCAACACATCGAAGTGGAAGGACTCGAGGAGCCGCAGGCCGCCTTCGTCATCAAGGGAGGAAACAAAGGCGTCACCTTCCGCAACTTCACCGTGCGCATCCGGCATTCACGGGTGGAGCCGGAGCCCTTCTTCCCCGTGTTCACCACGCCCACCACAGCCGCTATCCCCTACCGCATTCCGGCCATCGCCAAGGCCAGCAACGGTGACCTCATCGCCGTGGCCGACTACCGCCACAGCCGCACAGACATCGGCATGGCCAACAAGGGCCGCATCGACCTCCACGCCCGCATCAGCGAGGACAACGGGCGCACCTGGGGCGACATCTTCCCCATTGTGGAAGGCCAGGGAGCGGCATCGCCCGACTTCATGCACGTGGGATTCGGCGACCCCTGCATCGTGGCCGACCGTGAAAGCAGTGAAGTGCTCGTCATGAGCTGCGCCGGCAACGTTTCCTTCTTCAACGGCACACGCGACAACCATCAGAACATTGCCTGCTTCTACAGCAACGACAACGGACGCACCTGGAGCGACCCCGTGGACATCGCGGAAAGCATCTACGCCCAGTTTGACAACTCACCCTACGGCCCCGTGCCCTCCATGTTCATCGCCTCCGGACGAATCATGCAAAGCGAAACCACCAAGGTGGGTGAATATTACCGGCTCTACTGCGTAGCGCTCGTGCGCGACGTCAAGGGTGCCTTCACCAACTTTGTGCTCTATTCCGATGACTTCGGACACAACTGGACCGTACTTGGCGGCACCGACCGCGCTCCCATCCCCTCAGGCGGCGACGAACCGAAGGCTGAGGAACTGCCCGACGGCTCCATCCTCCTGAGTTCGCGCTGCAGCGGCGGCCGCTACTACAACATCTACACCTTCACCGACTCACGCACGGCCGAAGGCACCTGGGGCAAGATGGTCTTCTCGGGCGCCAGCAACAACGGCGTGACGGCGCAGGGCAACAGCACCAACGGCGAAGTGCTTCTCGTTCCCGTGGTACGCCGCGCCGACCAGCAGCACATGTATCTGCTCCTGCAGTCGCTCCCCTTCGGCAACGGGCGCACCAACGTGGGCATCTACTACAAGGAACTGGCCTCACTGGCCGACTTCGTATCGCCCGACAGCATTGCCGCCAACTGGGACGGACGCCACCAGTCCAGTCAGCTCGGCTCGGCCTATTCCACCATGTGCCTGCAGGCCGACTCGACCATCGGCTTCCTCTATGAGGAGGAAACCTACTGCGGAAGCGGCGGTGGCGGCTATTCCATCATCTACAAGAACTACAGCATCGAGCAGATTACCGACAGCCTTTACTCCTACTCCGCCGAAGCCGACCGCAACGCCATCACGGCCGCCGGCATCGACAGCAAGACGGCTGCGCTGGAGGAAACCGACAAGCCCTACGTGGGCACCGTCATACCCGGCGGACTGCAGGGCGTGGAAGAGGCACTCGAAGCCTACCGCAGCCAGCCCGACAAGGAGCACTACGAGGCGCTCAACCGCGCGCTGCGCGACGTGCCCCGCGTCAGGGTGGAAGCCGACCGCCTCTACCGTCTGCGCAACACCAACCGGGCCGGCGGAACGCTCTACATGGGCGGCGGAACGACGGCCTACCGGGCCGCAGCCTCCAACCAGCAGACGGCCGATCAGCTGTTCCGGCTCGTACCGGCCGGCACCGACCACTGCTATTACATCCACAGCGTGAACTTTGAAAACTACCTCGGCCCGCTCGGCAACCTCGAAACGGAACCGGCCACGCTGACTTCAACCATCGGAGCCGGCATCTACCGCATCGAAGGCGCCAACAACGGCCAGAGCGAAGTGGTATGCACCAACAAGACCGGCTCCAACGGCGGCCTCCATCTGGCCGGCGACGGCGTACGCCTCGTGCCCTGGACCGACAGTGCCCCGGCCTCCCTCTGGTATGTCGAGCCCGTCGACGAATATCTCCTGACGATGCCCGCCAGCGGCTACACCACGCTGTGCCTGCCCTTCGGCGTCAGCCTGCCCGACGAGGTGGAAGCCTACACCACCGACGGACGCACGGAAATAGAGGGAGTGGAATGCGTTCTGCTCCGGCCGCTGACTTCGCCCGTCGCACCGGGACAGCCCATGGTGGTGGCCGGCGAACCGGGACGCTATGCCTTCCCGCTGAGCGGCGAAATGCCGGATGCCGAAGCCGGTGGCGATGAGGATGGCGGCACGACCGACCTCTTCCACGGCGTTTATTGCAGCCGCAACGTGGCAGCCAGCGGACTCTACACCCTCAACAACGGCACCTTCCGCCGCCGCAGCGCCGCAACGGGCAATGTAGCGGCCAACACGGCCTACTTCATCAGCGACAGCGAGGCAGCCACACTGCCCCTGACCACGACGGCGGGCGACCCCGTAGGCATCGGCAGCGTGGAGGCCGACGGCAAGGCGGTCCGCTTCTACGATCTGAACGGCCGGCCGGTGGAACGTCCCGCCCACGGCATCTTCGTCACTTCCGACGGCCGCAAGGTGCTCGTCAAGTAACGGAAGCTCCGGCAACCGCTCCTTTCCTCTGACACAAAAAGGGCTGCACCCGCATGCAAACGGCGGTGCAGCCCTTTTTCCTTTCTTTCCCCCGGTCCAATCGCCGGATGAGAGGCCCGGACGGCCGGGGAATCCGACACGCGGACCGGTAGGGTTTCAACAGCAGTAAGGACCGTTTCAACGAAAGTACTGACTGTTTTTTCTAAAGTAAGGATAGAATTTTCTAAAGTACTGACTGTTTTTACGAAAGTACTGAGTGTTTTTTCCGGTAAAATCCGGCTCCGCGGGAAGGGCGGAAACAGAAAAAAATCCCCTCCGGCGGCGCTGAGGCGGCCGGAGGGGAAGACGGTCAGCGTATTTTCACTTCGTCCCATGAAGGCGGCGTGACGCCCATCAGATGGCGCACGAAGAAATCGAAGCGCTTGCGCTCTCCGAAGAGCTCGCCCATGGTGTGGCCGGCGCCCGGCAGCACCACCAGTTCAAAGTCCTTCCGGGCCTTGATGAGGGCATCGGCCACCTGCATCGTCGAGGCCGGGTCCACATTGTCGTCCAGTTCGCCCACGACGAGCATCAGCGGCCGGCGCAGCAGATGCGCATTCTCCACGTTCGAGCTCTTGCGATACTGTTCGCCCACGGGATAGCCCATCCACAGCTCGTTCCACCAGATTTTGTCCATCCGGTTGTCGTGGCAGCCGCAGGCCGAATAGGCCGCCTTGTAGAAGTCGGGGTGCAGCAGCACGGCGTTGGTCGATTCCTGGCCGCCGGCCGACGCGCCGAAGATGCCTACGCGGTCGATGTCCATATAGGGATACTTCCGGGCAGCGGCACGGAGCCAGGCCATATGGTCGGGCAGGCCGGCATCCTGCAGGTTCTGGTAGCAGACGTTTTCAAACTCGCGCGAACGGAAGGAGGTGCTCATGCCGTCGACCATGACCACGATGAAGCCCAGTTCGGCCAGCGAACTCATGTTCCAGTCGTAGCTGATGAACGACTTGGGCACATACTGGCTGCCCGGTCCCTGGTAGATGTATTCCACTATGGGATACCGCTTGTCGGGCGAAAAGTTGCTCGGCCGGTAAATCAGGCCCCAGATGTCCGTTTTTCCGTCGCGGCCCTTGGCCGAGAACACTTCGGGCTTGCGCCATCCCGCAGCCTCGAGCCGGCTGATATCGGCCTTTTCGAGCGACATCACCTTCCGCCCGTCGGTGCCGCTGCGCAGCACGGCCACGGGCGGCACCTCGGCCGTGGAGCAGACGTCGACCAGATAGGCCATGTCGGCCGAAAAACGGGCCGAATGCATACCCTTGGCCGGTGTGAGGTCCTCCATGTTGCGGCCGTCGAAGCCGATGCGGTAGTAGCGGATGTGATAAGGGTCCTCGTTGCGGTTCACGCCGTTGGCCGAGAAATAAATCCACTTGTTCTCCTCGTCCACACGAAGCACCTCGCGCACATACCATTCTCCCTTCGTTATCTGATGGGTGGGCCGGCCCGTAGTGCGGTCGTACATGTAGAGGTGGTTCCAGTTGTCGCGCTCGCTCATCCAGATGATGTGGCGGCCGTCGGCCAGATTGTGGCGGAAGTAGCGGGTGTAGTTCACATACTTGTCATGCGTTTCCTCGATGATGGGGCGCACCTCGCCCGTTTCGGCCGAGCATTCCAGCACCCGGTACACCTTATGGCCGCGTTCGTTATAGTCGAAAATGATGTGCTTCGAATCTGCCGTCCACTGCGGCGCGTGCAGCGCATACTGGCGGCTGAACAGCTCCGTGGAAGGCACAACGGCCTTGCCCGTCTCCACGTGGAAGATGCAGGGCACCTTGAAAGTCAGTTCGTCGCCCGGCTTCGCGTATTCCTGCTTGTGCAGACGGGGCTGCAGCTGGTCGGACGGCGACGACTCCACATAGTAGACATAGCGCTTTTCGGCCGGACGCAACTTGCAGGAAACGAGTTTCCGGCTGTCGGGCGACCAGCGGATGTAGCTGGAATAGTAGAAGCCGATGGTGCCGTCGTAGCTGAGCTGTCGCTCGCGTCCTGTGGCCTTCTCGCGCACCCACACATTGTTCTCACGGACGTAGGCTACCCACTTGCCGTCGGGCGAAGTCACGGGTCCGCCGCCCTTCTCGTCGTCCACCTCCATCCAGTGGCGGCCTTTGCGCGGAGCCGGCACGTCACCCCTGCACTCCAGCGCGTTTCCCTCCAGACGGTAGTGCCAGCGGCGGCCGGCAAATTCAAAGTCGAGCGTTTTGCGGTCGTCGCTGACGCTCAGCCGCCGCAGACCCAGTCCTCCGGGCCGCACCTCGCGCCCGCTCGCCGTCCGCAGCGCCACAGCCAGACTGTCGTGGTTGAACAGCAGGCTCCGCTCACGGCTGTCGGCATCCACCAGCTGGTAGAAGTCGCCCTCGGGCGTATGCCGCACATACCAGAAGGCGTGTGTCTGCCCTATCCAATGGGCATCCACGCCGGAATAATACACCTTGTCGGAGGAAAAGAGCGACTTGACGTCATAGGCCCGCCGGTAGTCGTCGGCCGTGCCCTGTGCCCACAGCGCAGAAACGCCCAGCAGCAGAGCGGCGGTCATGCAGAAAATCTTTTTCATAGTTCTCTTATTTTCGTTTGTTGGAAAAGTTTGTTTTTCATAACGGTTTCTTCGGCAGCGGGCCGAAAGCCATCCCCCTGTCCGAAGACGCGGCAAAGATACAGGCTTTTACACTAACCTGCTGCTTTTCTTCCCCGTAAAATCATGTTTTTTTGGCAAAAAGATTATCACACCTCTTTTTTTTATCCTTACATTTGTAGCTGAAAAAACAACAGGAGAACTCTCCGCAAAAAATCATCCGCATCCCGTCTCAGGACCGCGGGAACCAACTTCCCCATCCTCAGGACTCCTTGCCCCGTATGAAAGCGAAAAGTTTTTTTCTAAACCACTCATACAACACAACCATGAAAACAAGTAAATTGCTTTGGCTCGCACTGCTTTTCTCGGCACTTTTCACCGTGTCGTGCAGTGACGACGACAACAAGGGAGGCAACACTCCGCCGCCATCCGGTGGAGAAGTCAACGGAGGAATGAAGTCCCTCCAGCTGAAGGGCTACGTACATGATGCCGACGGTCAGCCTTTGGCCGGCGTTACCGTTACGAGCGGAACTTCGAAGACACAGACCGACGCTGCCGGTCTCTTCGCGCTGAACAAGCTCGACGTTGTCAGCAGCCGGCCGCTCGTGCGCTTTGCCAAAAGCGGCTATTTCGACGTAGTACGTTCGTTCAAGGCCAACAGCGGCGACGAGTGGGAAGTCATCATGTGCAGCAAGAGCGATGGCAGCATGAGCACCTCCGCCGTTTATGAAGCCGACGAGGCACGCACCATCAGCGTAGGCGACATGCGCATTGACATGCCGGAAAATGGCTACATGACCGACAGCAACGGAAAGCCCTACAGCGGCACCGTGCATTCCGACATGGTTTACCTTGACCCGAACAACGAACACTTCGCCGAAATGATGCCCGGAGGCGACCTCGCAGCCGTACGCGCCGACAACACTCCGGCACAACTGCTCTCCTACGGCATGACCGCCGTCAGCATGACCGACGACAACGGCAACAAACTGCAGCTCAAGGAAGGCAGCACCGCACGCCTCACCTTCCCCGTGCCGCAAGGCATGGAAGCCAATCTACCGGCAAGCATCCCCCTGTGGAGCTTTGATGAAACAAAAGGCGTCTGGGTGGAAGAAGGCTCAGCCCAGCTGCAGGGCAACGTGTATGTAGGTACCGTCAGCCATTTCTCATGGGTCAATCTGGACTATCCGGAATCCCAGGGCACCGTGCAGGGCTATGTCAAGGACCAGTTCGGCAATCCGATCAGCGGTGTGCGCGTATCAGTAGGCCAGGTCATGTCGCCGACCCTCACCAATGCGCAGGGCTATTACAAGCAGGATGTTCCGGCCAACGTCGACTTCAATATTACGGTGAAGCCTAAGTATTACGGCAACTATCAGAGCGTGGTCAACATCCCCGTCAGCGAACTGACAGCCGGCGAAACCCGCACGGTGCACATCACGCTGCCGCGCCTCTACAACGTCAGCGGCCGCATCGTCAACCAGCTGGGCGATTCCAACAGCGCCTCCATCTGGCTCGAATATGGCAACGGCCAGCGCACCCTTTCCGTGGTTTCCAACGCCAATACCGGCGCCTTCAAGTTCTACGCTCCTGAAGGTTACACCGGACCGGCCCGTCTCGTTGTCCTGACCGGCGAAGAGGAAACCGTCACCCGGAACATCAACCTCACCAACAACGATTTGAACGTGGGCGACATCGTCATTTCCTCCACTAGCGGCAGCAGCGGCACCATCAACACCACGCTGTCCGACGGAACCAGCGTCACCTTCAATCTTCCCGGCAGTGACCCCAACACCATGTCGGGCGTCATCATCGTTGACGACATGTTTGTCTATACTTCCGGTGAGCCCCTTGGTGATGACAGTGAAGAACCGGAATTTATCCTGCAGATAGAAGAAGGTTACAACGCCGACAGACAATCCTACGACAACGCCATAATATACGCCTACAACAAGAATACGGGGGCATATCTGGCCAATGACTACAGCGGACACGCCAATATCTCGCTCAACGGCAAGAAATGCGACCTCAGCGTTTCCGGTACTGGCACCTACATCTCCTATGCCGACGATAAGTATGACGAGAACGCCACTTTCAACTCCTCGGAAGTCAAGCTCGACGTTCTCTTGCAAGGCAAGACCGTACGCAACATGATGCCCTCGCAGGCTGGTTTGCCCTCGTTCACTCCGGCCTTGTCACAGCCGGCTCCGCTCATCATGGCCTTTTCGGCTTGCAAAATGTGTGACAAGGGAGGAACCGCTTACTACGACGGTGGCATAGAGGAGTATGAAACCCTGGTGGCTGCCGCCAACAAGACCGGCATCAAGAAACTGTACAGTGAGAACGACGGCGACTATGCCGAGGCGCTTTACTTCTCCAACAACAAGTTCATCCTGATTGTCTACGATTCCTACATACAGGAAGGCAACGAAGGTGAATCCGGTCTCGACACTGAAGCACCCGTCACGGTTACTGCCCTTGAAGGCGTTGACGAATCCATCCTCGATATGCTCAGCGCTTCTAACGATGAAGAGGTCAACATTGCCAAAAAAGCACGCCTGGCAACCAAAAAGGACATCCGTACCCTGCTCAAAAAATTGAAGAAATAAACTGCTTCAGCAGAGGTATTTTCCCACTTGACGGATGCTGCCGGAAACTCCCGGCGGCATCCGTCTTTTTTCCGGCCGGTCCCGGTTCCCCACAGGCAGGCGGGCAATAACAGCCGGCGGTTACGGAACCACCGCTGCCCGCAAAAACAGATACGCACACAACTTTTCCGCCCCGAAGTAGCCCGCAGATGCACAAAAAGCCGTACATTTGCAGAAAGTTACGTCCGCGCCGGCCGACGGCAGGCGTTTCTCCTTTCATGGATTCCAATATTCAAAACTATAAAAAACAAAACTCATGAAACACAAACTTGCCTTTGCCCTCGCCCTGGCAGCCGCCCTGCCCCTAAGCACTACGGCACAGGAAGCGCCGCGGTGGCTCCGCTGGTGCGCCATTTCGCCCGACGGCAAACAAATCGCCTTCACGTATTCCGGCGACATCTACACCGTTCCCGTTGAGGGCGGCACAGCCCGACAGCTGACGGCCAACACCGCCTATGAGTACGCCCCGGTGTGGAGCCCCGACAGCCGCCACATCGCCTTTGCCAGCACGCGCGAAGGCAGCAAGGACGTATTCCTCACCTCAATCGACGGAGGCACGCCGCGCCGCATCACGACCCACTCGGGCAGCGAGATTCCCGTGGCCTTCCTCGACAAGGACCACATCCTTTACAAGAGCAGCGGCATGCCCACTGCCGAAAGCCTCCAGTTCCCTTCGGGCACCTTCACCCAGCTCTACAAGGTCAGCATCGAAGGCGGCCGCCCCGAACTCTTCTGCGGCTGGAGCATGGACAACCCGAGCATCAGCGCCGGCGGCAGCATCCTCTTTGAGGACGTCAAGGGATATGAAGACTACTGGCGCAAGCACCAGCAGTCGAGCATCGCGCGCGACATCTGGCTCTTCGACGGCAAGGACTACCGCAAGCTCACCGACTACAAGGGCGATGACCGCAGCCCCGTATGGACTGCCGACGGCAAGAGTTTCTACTACCTGAGCGAGCAGAAAGGCTCCTTCAACGTGTTCCGCCGCCCGCTCAACGGCACAACGGCCGAACAGCTCACCTTCCACAAGGACTTCCCCGTGCGCTTCCTCAGCGCCGCCACCAACGGCACGCTCTGCTACAGCTACGACGGTGAAATCTACACCCTCACGCCGGGACAGAAGCCCCGCAAGGTAGCTGTCAGCCTCACCCGCGACGACATGCAGCGCGAAGTGGTGCGCCAGATGCGCAGCAGCGGCGCACAGCAGGTGGCCATCTCCCCCGACAGCAAGGAAATTGCCTTCATCATGGAAGGCGACGTCTTTGTCACCTCGGTCGACTACTCCACCACCAAGCAGATTACCGACACACCGGAACGCGAACGCACTGTCGACTTTGCCCCCGACGGCCGCTCCCTCGTCTATGCCTCCGAACGCGACGGCCGCTGGCAGATTTTCCAGGCCTCGCTCGTCAACAAGGACGAAAAACTTTTCACCTACGCTTCCGAAGTGAAGGAGGAACGCCTCACCGACGGCACCTACACCGCCTTCCAGCCGGCCTACAACCCCAAAGGCGGCGAAGTGGCCTTCCTCAAGAACCGCACAGAGATTTGTGTGCTCAACCTCAAGAACAAGAAGGTGCGCACGGTCATGCCCGCCAAGTTCCAGTATTCCTACACCGACGGCGACCAGAACTACACCTGGAGTCCTGACGGCAAGTGGATTCTGACCGAATACATCGCCACCGGCGGATGGAACAACAAGGACATCGCCCTGGTCAAGGCCGACGGCAGCGGCGAAATACACAACCTCACCAACAGCGGCTACGTGGAAGGACGGCCACGCTGGGTGCTCGGCGGAAAGGCCATGATATTCAGCAGCGACCGCGCCGGCTACCGCAGCCACGGCTCCTGGGGCTCGCAGCGCGACGCCTACATCCTCTTCTTCGACCGTGATGCCTACGACCGCTTCCGCATGAACAAGGAAGACCTCGCCCTGCTTGAGCAACAGGAGAAGCTCGAGAAGGAAAAGAAGGCCAAGGAGGAAGAGGAGCAGAAGAAGAAGGACGAAGAGAAGAAGAGCCGCAAGGACAAGAAGAAGGACAGCAAGAAGGACGGCGATGACGCCAAGGATGCCAAGGACAGCGGCAAGAAGGACGGCAAGAAGGACGACGGGAAAAAGGAGGAAGAACTGCAGCTCGACCTCACCCATCTCGACGAGTGGGTCATCCGTCTGACACCCTACTCCACCAGCCTGGGCGACTTCGTGCTCAACAGCGACGGCACCAAGCTCTACTTCATCGCCCCCAACGGTGCCGGCACCGCCCTGTGGGAGCAGGACCTCAAGGAGCGCCGCACCACGATGAAAGCCCCGCTCGGATGGGTGTCCTTCAACATGGACAAGGAGGGCAAGAACGCCTACTATCCGCAAGGCAACATCGGCAAGCTCGAACTGGCGTCGGGACGCACCTCGCAGATTAACTTCAGCACCTTCTACACCGAACGGCCGGCCGAAAAGCGCGCCTACCTCTTCGACCACATCTGGCACCAGACGAAGGAAAAGCTCTACGACCCCGGCATGAACGGCGCCGACTGGGACAAAATCTACAAGGAATACGCCAAATACCTGCCCTACATCCACAACAACTACGACTTCGCCGAAATGGCCAGCGAAATGCTCGGCGAGCTCAACGTGTCGCACACCGGCTGCCGCTTCGGCGGATACGGCGGAGCCATGGCCACGGCCACTCTCGGTGCCTTCTATGACGAAAGCTACCGCGGCGACGGACTCAAAATCAAGGAAATCATCAAGGGCAGTCCGCTCGAAATCGGCAAACAGCCGCTGAAGGCCGGAGCCGTCATCCTGGCCATCGACGGCGAGCCCGTCAAGGCCGGAGCCGACTACTTCCCGCTCCTCGAAGGCAAGGCCGGACGCTACACCCGCCTCACCGTCGAGATGGACGGCAAGAAGTTCGACACCACCGTCAAGCCCATCTCCGCCGGCGCCGAAAGCAACCTGCTCTACGAGCGCTGGGTGAAGCGCAACCGCGACATCGTCGACAGCCTCTCGGGCGGACGCCTGGCCTACGTACACATCAAGGCCATGGATGCCGGCAGCTTCAGCCGTCTCTACCGCGAACTGCTCAGCGACCGCAACCGCAACCGCCAGGCCGTCATCGTCGACACCCGCCACAACGGAGGCGGATGGCTCCACGACGACATCATCACCCTACTCACCGGCAAATGCACCATGCAGTACAAGCCGCGCGGACAGTATATCGGCAACGACCCCTTCGACCGCTGGACCAAGCCTTCGTGCATGCTCGTGTGTGAGGACAACTACTCCAATGCACACGGCACACCGTGGTACTACAAGGAGCAGGGTGTGGGCAAACTCATCGGTACGCCCGTGCCCGGCACCATGACCGCCGTGTGGTGGGAAAGCATCGAGGGAGGCATGGTATTCGGCATACCGCAGGTGGGTGCCTACGACATGAAGGGCAACGTGCTGGAAAACCAGAACCTGCAGCCCGACATCGAGGTGTACAACCGGCCGGCCGACGTGCTCAACGGCAAGGACAGCCAGCTGGAGCGCGCCGTGCAGGAAATGCTCAAACAGTAAGTCCACGGCGGCGGGAGGCCACGGCTTCCCGCCACCGCCCCCTTGCGGAACGCAGGGACAGGACCGCCCGCCGCGGCAGCCTGCCCTGCGTTCCGCCTTTCTTTTCTCCCCGCCACATGCCGGCCGCACAACCGCCGTCGCGGGTCTCCCGGAAAAGCCGACCGGGGGTGGAAAAAACAAAAGTACTGACAGAATTTTCTATCCTTACTTTAGAAAAAACTGTCAGTACTTTAGATTTTTCTGTCAGTACTTTCGTTTCCGGCCGCTCCGCAGGACGCTTCAGCCCCCGGCCGACAGGCGCAACGCGCAGCCGGCTTCACGCTCCAGCGCCGCGAGCAGCGCGCCCAGCTCAGCCGGCGTGAGCTGCTGGCGGGCATCGGAAAGCGCAGCATCGGGCTCCACGTGCGACTCAATGAAGAAGCCGTCCACCCCCTCGCCCGCCGCCTCCCGGCACAGCGGCCCCACCAGTTCGCGGCGACCGGCAATGTGGCTCGGGTCGCAATAGACGGGCAACTGCGGGAAGCGCTCGCGGAAAAGGCGCACATAGCGCCACAGCGGCGCGTTGCGGTAGATGCCGCTGTCCTCCACGCAGAATCCGCGGAAAATGGCCGTCAGCCGGCCGGCCCTGCGCTGGAGCAGGCGCTCCACGGCGCCGGTCCAGAGTTCCAGGTCGGGACAGACGGGATTCTTCACGAAAACCGGCACCTCCGTCCCCGCCAGCACCTCCGCCAGCCTGTCCATGAGAAAGGGGTTGACCACCGTCCGGGCTCCTATCCACAGACCGTCGACACCGGCCGCGAGCGCCGCTTCCACGTGTTCCGGCAGCGCCACTTCGGTCATCACGCGCATGCCCAGCCCCTGCACTTCCTGCAACCAGGGCAGCGCCTGCGCGCCGCAGCCCTCGAAGGCTCCCGGGCGCGACCGCGGCTTCCACAGCCCGGCCCTGAAGGTGCCGATGCCCAGCGCCCGCAGCTGCCGCGCCGTTGCCAGCACCTGTTCCCGGCTCTCCGCACTGCACGGTCCGGCTATTATTTCCAGCTTTTTTGCTTCCATGTCATTCTTCATAGTTTTTCCTTTCCGTTTTGCCCGATGCAAAACGCATCTGCGGCAAAAGCGTCTTCAAATATACAACAGAAAATCCATAAACCGGCCGGAGAGCCCATGGTTTTTTGCCGCCCGCACGCCTCAAGCCGCCCGCATGCCATCCGGTACAAGCCCTGCGGGAGCACTCCTATTTTTTCCATTTTCACGTTTTTAAGGGCAAAACATGACTTGCCCGAAGGAAAAACTTTGTATCTTTGCCGAATAAATGCAAAATGCATATTACAAACAATAACCCTAAATAAAACCATCCATCACCAAATTTAAAAGCACAGCTTATGCGTAAGACAACCATTACACTTCTGTTGGGCTGCCTCGCTGCTCCACTGATGGCCGACGTGACCCCGCTTGAGGGCTACTATTATGGCGACATGACTGCCCCCAGCGGCTGGGAATGGCAGAGTGTCGACTCTCTGGCCTACAACAAGGAACAGCCGCATGCCTGGTTCTTCTCCTTCGAAAGTGTGGAGAGCGCCCGCAAGGTCCTGCCCGAAAACAGCGCATACTGGCAGACCCTCGACGGCGAATGGCAGTTCCACTGGGCGCCCAACCCCGACGAGCGTCCGAAGAACTTCTACGAAACCCAGTTCGACGCCAGCGGCTGGGACAAGGTGCAGGTGCCCATGAACTGGAACATCGCCGGCATCCAGAAGGACGGAACGCTCAAGTATGGTGTGCCCATCTATTCCAACCAGCGCGTCATCTTCGAACATAAGATTGCCGTAAACGACTGGAAGAAGGGCGTCATGCGCACACCACCCCAGAACTGGCCCACCTACAAGCACCGCAACGAAGTGGGCTCCTACCGCCGCACCTTCACCGTGCCCGAAAGCTGGGACGGCCGCAAGGTCTACATCAACTTCGACGGCGTCGACTCTTTCTTCTACCTCTACATCAACGGCAAGTACGTAGGTTTTTCGAAAAACTCCCGCAACCTGGCCCAGTTCGATATCACCGACTATCTGGTGAAGGGCGAGAACGTGGTGGCCGCCGAGGTGTACCGCAACAGCGACGGTTCCTTCCTCGAGTCGCAGGACATGTTCCGTCTGCCGGGTATCTACCGCACGGTGTCGCTCACCGCAAAGCCGATGGTGCAGGTGCGCGACGTGGTAGCCATCCCCGAATATGACGACACCTACACCCAGGCTTCGCTCAACATCCGCACCTTCGTCAACAACTTCAACAAGAAGAAGGCCAAGAACTACAGCCTGAGCTATACGCTCTACGAGAACGAACTCTACAGCGACGAGAACCGGCTCGTGGAAGGCGTCAGCGCTGAAGCCACGCTCAACACGCTCGAAGGCGGCGCCTCCGAGGAAGTGACCCTCACCCTCAAGGCCGGCGACAAGGTGAAGCCCTGGAGCGCCGAGCGCCCCTACCGCTACACCCTCGTGGGACAGCTCAAGGACAAGAAGGGCCGCGTGGTCGAAACCTACTCCACCATCGTCGGCTTCCGCGAAATCGAAATCAAGGACACGCCGGCCGACAAGGACGAGTTCGGACTGGCCGGACGCTACTACTATCTGAACGGACAGCCCATCAAGATGAAGGGCGTCAACCGTCATGAAACCAATCCCGACCGCGGACACGCCATCACCCGCGAATGGATGACGCAGGAAGTCATGCTCATGAAGCGCGGCAACATCAACCACGTGCGCAACTCCCACTATCCCTGCGCCCCCTACTGGTATTACCTCTGCGACAAATATGGCATCTACCTGGAGGACGAAGCCAACATCGAAAGCCACCAGTATTACTACGGCAAGGAAAGTACGTCGCACCCCGTCGAACTGAAGAATGCCCACGTGGCCCGCAACATGGAAATGGTGCATGCCACCGTCAACCATCCTTCCGTCTGCATCTGGAGCTTGGGCAACGAGGCCGGCCCGGGCGACAACTTCGTGGCTGCCTACAAGGCCATCAAGGCTTTCGACACCAGCCGCCCCGTGCAGTATGAACGCAACAACGACATCGTCGACATGGGCTCCAACCAGTATCCTCCCATCGCGTGGGTGCAGGGTGCCGTCAAGGGAAAATACAACATGAAGTATCCCTACCACATCTCCGAGTATGCCCACTCCATGGGTAATGCCTGCGGTAACCTCATCGACTACTGGAACGCCATCGAAAGCACCAATTTCTTCATCGGCGGCGCCATCTGGGACTGGGTGGACCAAGCCATGCACTATTACGACAAGACCACCGGCGAGCGCTTCTGGGCCTACGGCGGCGACTTCGGCGACAAGCCCAACGACGGCACGTTCTGCATGAACGGCGTGATGCGCCCCGACCTCACCCCCAAGGCACAATATTATGAAGTGAAGAAGGTTTACCAGAACGTGGGCGTCACCGCCAAGGACATCAAGCAGGGACAGATTGAAATCTTCAACAAGAACTACTTCCAGCCGCTCGACGACTATCAGATTGTATGGTCGCTCTACAAGGACGGCGTATGCGTCCAGAAGGACCAGCCGCTCATAGGACCGCGCATGGTGCTCGGCCCGCGCCAGAAGATGAACTACCGCCTGCCCTACAACTACGATAACCTCGAGCGCCAGAGCGAATACTTCGTCAAGGTGGAATTCCGCCTGGCCAAGGCAATGCCCTGGGCGCAGAAGGGATATGTGCAGATGGAAGAACAGCTCAAGGTAAAGGATGCCGAAAACGTGCCCTCCATGGCACAGGCCGGCAAGGGTGACGCCATCCGCCGCTCCACCGAAGGCGACCTGATTGTGCTCGAAGGACAGGGCTTCAAAGCCAAGTTCGACACCCGCACCGGTAGCCTCTACAGCCTGGTTTACGGCAACACCACCATCATAGCCGACGGCAACGGACCGAAACTCGACGGTTTCCGCGCCCCCACCGACAACGACAACTGGGCTTACGGAAGCTGGCTGAAGAACGGTGTGCACAACCTGCAGCACAAGGTAATCAGCTGGAACGTTTGCAACCTGCTCAAGGGCAACCCACGCGACTGGAATTCCGCCGGACGCGTACTCATTTCCTTCGCAGTGGAAAGCCAGGCTCCCTGCGGTGCCTATGACACTTATCACAACCGCGACCGCGAACCCTGGTCGACCTATGAGGTGAAGAACCGCGAGGACCAGCCCTTCGGCCCCAACGACTTCAAATTCACCACCAACCAGATTTGGACAGTCTATCCCGACGGTTCCATCGAGTTGCAGAGCGCCATCTCTTCCAACAAGCCGACCGCCGACCTGGCACGCCTGGGTTACGCCATGAAGTTGCCCACAGAGCTGAATTCGTTCTACTACTATGGCCGCGGCCCCATCAACAACTACAACGACCGCAAGACCGGCCAAAACATCGAGCTGCACCAGCAGAAGGTGGGCGAGGAAATCATCCTGCCCAAACCCCAGTCGATGGGCAACCGCGAAGACGTGCGCTGGATGGCCCTGACCAATGAAGCCGGCCGCGGCGCAGCCTTCATTGCCGACGGCACCATGTCCGTTTCGGCCCTGCCGTGGAGCCAGTTGGAGATTACCGGAGCCGCCCACCCCTATCAGTTGCCCAAGAGCACGGGCGTACACGTACACCTCGACGCCAAGGTGACCGGCCTCGGCGGTAACAGCTGCGGCCAGGGCGGTCCGCTCGGTCCCGACCGTGCCAAGGCCATCGACACCAACTTCGGCTTCATCATCCGTCCGCTCAACATCGGCCGCGCCATGCCGGCACAAATCAACGAGACCACCAAGGTGAAGGCCGACGGCGAGAAGCCCATCAGCATTGTCCGCGACCGTGCGGGTGTGCTCACCCTCTCTTCGCCCGACAGCATCCACACCATCATGTACAGCCTCAACGATGCCAAGAAGGCAAAGACCTATAGCGGGCCCATCGACTTCAAGGAAGGCGGCATCGTGAAAGCATGGTACAAGAACAATCCCCTGCTCATCATGTCCAACAAGTTTGAGAAGATTGAAAGCGTACCCCTTGAGGTAGTCTACGTCTCCAGCGCTGAAGGCGGCGAAGGCGACGGCCAGCACCTCATCGACGGCGACGTCAACACCATCTGGCACACGATGTACAGCATCACGCTGGCCAAGTATCCGCACTGGGTGGACTTCGACGCTGCAACCGTCAAGACGATGAAAGGCTTTGTTTACACTCCGCGCCTCGACGGTGCCAACGGCCGCGTAAAAGATTATGAAATCTACGTCAGCCAGGATGGCAAGAACTGGGGCCAGCCCGTCGTAAAGGGCAGCTTCAAGAATGAGGCCAAGGCCCAGAAGGTGATGTTCAGCAAACCCGTCAAGGCCCGCTACATCCGCTTCCAGGCCCTCAGCGAGCAGAACGGCAACGACTATGCCAGCGGTGCCGAATTCAGCCTGATAGCCGAATAAAAACTCCAGAAAAAAATGTGCCGCCGCCCACGGTGGAAAGCGCGGCAGCATTCCCCGATTCATTCCGCCGCAGCCCCTCTTGAGGTTGCGGCGGAATGCTTTTTTCAGGCAAGTTCCGGCCGCCTCCGGTTTTTACGAAAAATTAAACTCTCCATCCCGGTTTCACGACTGTAGAAATCGTATATTTGTCCAACCTTTTACGGCTCTCGGGGGAGCAGAGCCATGCACCTGTCTCTCCGCAGAAAACCTTTCATCAAACAAAAAAACACCGTCATGCAAGAATCTGAAAACATGCGCTGCGAGCACGATTTGCTGGGACAACGCGAACTTCCCGCCGATGCCCTTTACGGCATCCAGACACTCCGGGGGATTGAGAACTTCCCTATCAGCCATTTTCATCTGAGCGATTACCCGCTCTTCCTCAACGGACTTGCCTACACCAAATGGGCGGCAGCCGAGGCCAACCACCAGCTCGGCCTCCTCAGCGACGAACTCTTCGACGCCATCCGCGCCGCCTGCCGGGAAATTCTGGCAGGAAAACACCATGACGCCTTTCCCGTGGACATGATTCAGGGCGGCGCCGGCACGAGCACCAACATGAACGCCAACGAGGTAATTGCCAATCTGGCCCTTCTCCATCTGCAACGCCAGCCCGGCGACTACGCTCACTGCTCGCCGCACGACCACGTCAACCGCTCCCAATCCACCAACGATGCCTACCCCACCGCCATACACCTGGGGCTGTATGCCAGCCACCTGGCCCTTCTGCCTCATCTGGAGGCCCTCATCCGCGCCTTCCGCGAAAAGGGCGACGCCTTTTCCGGCATCATCAAAATGGGCCGCACGCAACTGGAAGACGCCGTGCCCATGACGCTGGGACAAACCTTCCACGGTTTTGCCAGCATCCTGGAACACGAAACCGGCCATCTGAACGAAGCCGCAGCCGACTTCCTCACCGTCAACCTTGGAGCCACCGCCATCGGCACCGGCATCTGCTCGGAGCCGGGCTACGCCGAAAAGGCCGTTGAAGCCCTGGCCCGCATCACGGGCTGGGACGTCCGGCTGGCTGACGACTGGGTGGGCGCCACTTCCGACACCTCGTGCATGGTGGGCTACATGTCGGCACTGAAGCGTGTAGCCGTCAAAATCAGCAAAATCTGCAATGACCTGCGTCTGCTGGCCAGCGGACCGCGTTGCGGACTCGGCGAAATCAACCTGCCGGCCCGTCAGCCCGGTTCCTCCATCATGCCGGGAAAAGTCAACCCCGTCATTCCCGAAGTAGTCAGCCAGGTAGCCTTCAAAGTCATCGGCAACGAACTCTGCGTCACCATGGCCGGCGAAGCCTCACAGATGGAGCTCAACGCCATGGAGCCCGTCATGGCACAATGCTGCTTCGAGTCGGTTGAACTCCTGACCAACGCCTTCGACACCCTCCTCACACGGTGCGTCGAAGGCATCACGGCCAATGCCGACCACTGCCGCGAGGAAGTGCACCACAGCATCGGCATCGTCACGGCCCTGAATCCCTACATCGGCTACGAGCACTCCACCAACATCGCCAAGAAGGCGCTCGAAACCGGACGCAGCGTCTACGAACTCGTGCTGGAAGAAGGCATTCTTTCGCAGGAGGAACTCGACACCATCCTTGACCCCAAAAACATGGTGCGGCCGGTAAAACTCGACATCAAGGCCCGCAAATAACAGTCCGGCTCCCGATCGGAACCACTGAACCTTCCGGCGGCAGATGTTCTCCTTCCGCAAAGGGGAGGAAAGCATCCGCCGCCTCTTTTCATCCTCACCCGACAGCCAATCCCGCACCGCATGAAAAACAATACCCCACCCCTGCCCCGATGGGCCGACCTGCTGCAACAACTGGCAACCGCCGACTCGAAAGACGACGGCAAACAGTTTCTCGTCACCGACCGCCGGGAAACCCTCCGCCGCCTGCTCGCCGGCAGTGCCTGCCGCCTGCTGGCCGAAGGCCGCCTCTTCCTGCTCTACGGGCAGCAACCGGTAGCACATCGCGACATCGTGCTCGTCTCCTCCCACATCGACTGCGTTTACCGGCGGTGCTGGTGTGAGGAACAGGCCGATTCGTTCCGCGGCACCTTCGACAATGCCCTGACCAACGCCGCCGTGCTCCACAATCTGCTGGAAGCGCGCTTCGACGCCCAGGTTGTCGTGGCTTTCACCGGCGACGAGGAAAAGGACAGCGGCGGCTGCCATGAACTCGTGGAATATCTCTGCACGCAAGCCGGCTGCCGGGTGCGCGCCATCATCGTCACCGACGTAACCAACGAGGGCTGGACGGCCGGCTCCGACTTCACCCTGGAAAACGACCTCGGCATCGACCTTTTCACCGCCTACCGGCTCGTGGCCAGCCTGCGTCCCTATGCTTTCAGCTTCCTGCACGAAGCCGAACCCGACGAATCGTGGGACTACCACCGTTTCGGGCTGCCCGTGTTCTCCCTGTGCCTGCCCGTTGCCGGCGAACTGCACGGCGAGGAAGGCGTCGTCTGCCGGAAATCCTCCTTCCCCGTCTATTGCCAGGTGCTGGCGCGCCTCGCCAACCTGCTCGCGGAAGAGGAAGGACAGGATTCCTGAACCGGAACGGAACAGCCTGCACATTTTCCGCCGCCCGGCGGACAGAATCAGCAGATTTTCCGACCGCTATATCAAGAATTAATTATACTTTTGCAATACAGCCTATCCCACAGACAGGCCGGAAAATCCTTGATAACTTCTTTCCTCCGCCGCAGCGGAAATAACCTTAATCAAAAACACTATACCATGAAACGAACCACAGCCTTCCTTGTACTCCTGTCGCTCCCACTTTCCGGCGCACTGCAGGCCCAGGAGAACGCCGGTGCCGAACGGGCGAAAGCCTACCTCGTGGCCGATGCACATCTCGACACGCAATGGAACTGGGACATCCAGACCACCATCAGCGAGTACGTGCGCAACACCGTCAACCAGAACCTTTACCTGCTCCGCCACTATCCCAACTACAAATTCAACTTTGAAGGTGCCGTGAAATATTCCTGGATGAAGGAATACTACCCGCAGCAGTTTGAGGAAGTGCGGAAATATGCACAGCAGGGCCGTTGGCACGCCTCCGGCACCAGTTGGGACGCCAACGACGTGCTGGTGCCCTCGGCCGAATCCGTGTTGCGCAACATCGCCTACGGACAGCATTTCTACCGTACCGAACTGGGCACGGAGAGCACCGATATTTTCCTGCCGGACTGTTTCGGCTTCGGCTGGACGCTCCCCACGCTGGCCCACCACTGCGGCCTCATCGGGTTTTCCTCACAGAAACTGGGCTGGCGCGTCCATCCCTTCTATGAAGGCAACCGCCGCATTCCCTTCCAGTTCGGATGGTGGCAGGGCATCGACGGCAGCAAAATCATGATGGCCCACGGCTATAACTACACCCAGCGCTACCCCGACACCGACCTGTCGCAAAACGCTGACCTGAAGAACTTGGCCGCACAGAATCCGCTGAACACCGTTTTCCATTACTACGGCACCGGCGACATCGGCGGCTCGCCCACACACGCCTCCGTCCGCGCCGTCGAAAAAGGACTGAAGGGCAACGGCCCCGTACAGATTGTCAGCGCCACCAGCGACCAGCTCTTCCGCGACCTGGCCGCACAGAAAAGCGAACTGCCGCTCTTCAACGGCGAACTGCTCATGGATGTGCACGGCACCGGCTGCTACACCTCGCAGGCGGCCATGAAATGGTATAACCGCCAGAACGAACTCCTCGGCGACGCTGCGGAACGTGCCGCGGTAGCCGCCGAATGGCTCAACCAGGCCAGCTATCCCCGCCTGACGCTCGAAACGTCCTGGAAGCGCTTTCTCTTCCATCAGTTCCACGACGACCTCACCGGCACCAGCATTCCCCGCGCCTACGAGTTTTCATGGAACGACGAGCTCCTTTCGCTCAAACAATTCTCCGACGTTCTCACTTCCTCTGTCAACAGTGTCAGCCATCTGCTCAATACCGACGTAAAAGGCATCCCCGTTGTGCTCTACAATCCGTTGGGATACGACGTGTCCGACCTCGTTGAAATCACCGTCGACCTGCCCGAAGCTCCCCGCGGCATCAGTGTCTACGCTCCGTCGGGCGAACGCGTTGCCGCGCAATACACCGGCTATGCCGACGGAAAGGCCCGCCTGCTCGTCGATGCCAGCGTGCCCGCCGCCGGATTCGCCGTCTACGACGTACGCACCCACGGCAATCGCCCCGAAACGGTAGCCGACACCGAGACCCGCACCCTCGAAAATTCCTGCTACCGCCTCACGCTCGATGACAACGGCGACATCGCCTCCCTTCTCGACAAGCGTAACGGAAAGGAACTCGTAGCAGCCGGAAAAACCATCCGCCTCGCCCTCTTCACCCAAAACGAGTCGTTTGCCTGGCCGGCCTGGGAAGTGCTCAAGAAAACCATCGACCAGATCCCTGTCTCCATTACCGGGGCCGTCAGCATCCGGCTGGTGGAGAACGGCAGTCTGCGCCGCTCGCTCTGCGTGGAGAAACGCCACGGCGAGTCCGTCTTCCGCCAGTACATCCGCCTCTACGAAGGCAGCCGGGCCGAACGCATCGACTTCTACAACGAAATCGACTGGCGCTCCACCAACGCCCTGCTCAAGGCCGAATTTCCGCTCACCGTGGCCAACCCCAAAGCCACCTACGACCTGTCGCTGGGCAGCGTGGAGCGCGGCAACAACACCGAAACGGCCTATGAAGTGTACGGCCACTACTGGGCCGACCTCACCGACACCGGCGGCCAATATGGCGTAGCCGTCCTCAACAACGGCAAATACGGATGGGACAAGCCAGCCGACAACACGCTGCGCCTCACCCTGCTGCACACGCCCAAAACCCAGGGCAGCTTCACCTACCAGAACCGCCAGGACTTCGGCCACCACACCTTCACCTACAGCCTCCTGCCCCATCAGGGCGCGCTCAACAAGGCTGCCGTCGCCGCCAGGGCCGAACAGCTCAACCAGACGGTAAAGGCCTTCCAGGCCACCCGCCACGAGGGACTGCTGGGCCGTAGCTTCTCCTTCGTCGCTTCGGACAATCCCAACGTCGTCATCAAAGCCGTCAAGAAAGCCATCGACGGCGAAGAATACGTCATCCGCGTCTACGAAACGGGCGGAAAGCAGGCACAAAAGGCCTTTATCCGCTTTGCCGGAGAAATAGAAAAAGCCGCCGAAGCCGACGGCACCGAAAAGGAACTGCGGCCGGCCGAATTCGTATCCAACACACTGGAAGTGGACATCAACCCCTACTCCGTCAAGACCTACAAGGTGCGCTTGCACACATCGTCCAACACCGACGGACGGCCCGTCAGCCGGCCGCTTACGCTGGCCTATGACCGCAAGTGCGCCACCCCCAACGAATTCCGCGGCGACGCCAATTTCGAATCGGGCTACAGCTACGCTGCCGAACTGCTGCCCTCCACCCTCGAATCGGGCCGCGTGGTCTTCCACCTGGCCGACCCCGCCGGGCCCAACGGTCTGAGTTGTAAAGGCGACACCCTCGCCCTGCCCGACGACTGCAACCGCCTCTATCTCCTCGCGGCGGCCGCCTCCACCGAGGATCTCACCCTTTCCGTAGCCGTGGACAAGGGCGACACGGCCCGGCTCCAGCTGCCCTCCTACACGGGCTTCATCGGACAGTGGGGACACGAAGGGCACACCACCGGCTATCTCAAAGCCGCACAAGTGGCCTATGCCGGCACCCATCGCCACTCCGCCGAAGCCGACTGCCCCTATGAGTTCACCTACCTCTACCGGCTGGGCATCGACCTGCCCGAAGGCTGCCGCTACGTCATACTGCCCCGCCAGCCGCAGGCCGTCATCTTTGCCGCCACCGCCACCAGCGAGAAGCAGCCCGCCGTGCGGCCGGCCGCTACCCTCTTCACGACCAACAACACCACAGCGGCGGGCGGCGCTACCCCCGAACAGCCCAAGCGCGACAACCTTCTGTACAAAGCACAGCTGACGGCCTGCTCGGGATTTGTCAATGAAAACGAGCGGCCGCAAGCCGCCGTCGACGGCAACCCCGACACCAAATGGTGCGCCACCAACACGCTGCCTGCCTATCTCGACTTCGACCTGGGCAAGGCCCGCACCCTTGACGGATGGAAACTCGTCAGCGCAGGGCGCGAAACCTCCAGCTACATCACCAGCCAGTGCTTCCTCATGGGCAAGGCTGCGGCCGGCGACCGCTGGGAAACCATCGACCGCTTCGACGACAACCGCCACAACATCGTGCAGCGCGCGCTGAAGGGTGAAAAGGCCTACCGTTACCTGCGTCTGCTCATCACCCGCGGCACCCAGAACGCCGCATCGGGACACGAAGCGCGCATCTACGAACTCGAAGTTTACGGAAAATAAGTGCTGCCGGCAACCCGGCAAACCACCCGACGTGGATACGGCCATGCGCGCCGTATCCACGTCGTTTTCTTTCGCCACAGGCACGCGTTTCCCCGCAGCCGCGCCGCCGGCAAACCACGCCTTCCCCCGGCCCGAAAAACAAAAGTACTGACAGAAAAAACAATCCTTACTTTAGTTTTTTCTGTCAGTACTTTAGAAAAAACTGTCAGTACTTCTGTAAAACCCCGCCCGCAGCAGCACGAAACGGCACTTCTAGACCCCTACACACCTACTGGAACCAGCCGGCCGTCACCGTCCGTCCACCGCCTTCCGGCGACGCCCTCCGCAAAGGCACGGTACGGGCCCGGAAAGTGCTGCCGGCATCTCCGTTCCCGCCCCTTGCCCTCCGGAGCCGTTCCCCGACCGGCCTCCACCCGCCCGATGCGCAGGAAAGAGGGCACACCACCCGCACAAGTTTTTGCACATTACAAAGAAAACAGCTATTTTTGTAAATAAAAACACGAATCCAGATGAACTTCCGAATACAGCTCGTCCTGCTGCTGGCTGCCGTGTGCTGGCTGAAGGGATACAGCAAGAACAACGGCTGGCCAAATGCGTCCGTCGCCCACCCGATACAGACCATAGCCGTCAAAGGTGCCCGTGAATCCATAAAATTCCGGCATATCACCGTAAACGAGGGCTTCTCGCGCAACTCCGTTTTCGACATCATCCAGGACAACAAGGGACTGATGTGGTTCGGTACCTGGGACGGCCTTTTCCGCTATGACGGCAATGAACTCCGGCAGATTTGCCGCAGGCCCATCAGTCATGTTCACACCAACCAGATTATCACGGAAATGCTTGAGGACCTGCAACATCGCATCTGGCTGGCCAGCCCGCTGGGCCTCGCCGTGTGGGATCCCATCCGGGAAGAAATTGTGGACCTCGACTTTTCCACCGGCGGCAGCAAAAACCGCATCGACTACCCCACCAATCTGTGCATGGACCGGCACGGCAACATCTGGATAGGCACCAACGGCCGCAACCTGTTCATGTACAGCCAGCAGTCGGAAAAGATGCACGACTGCACCTCCCTCCTGCCCAAAGAATGCAAAGCCGTCACCGACATCTACCAGGACATGGACGGCAACCTCTGGCTCGCCGCGCTGGGCATCGGCATGGTGCGCGTCGAAATGACCAAAAAGCCCGGCGGACTAAAAATCGGCGACCAGTACTGGAGGGTTGAAACAGACCATCGCTTCGACTTCCTGCGGGAGAACTACGTGCACGCCTTTTATCAGGACAGCCGCGGCAACTACTGGGCGGGCACGCATCAGGCTGTCTATTGTCTGGAAAACTACGGAAACGAGCCGATACGCCAGTATCAGTACTATTCCCAGGAAACCAACCGGCTAATCGACACCAAGGTAAACGACTTTGCCGAACGCAACGGAACCGTTTATGCCGCCACCGAGCAGGGCCTCTTCGCCTATGCCCTTTATTCCGACACGGCCACTTTCCAGCGCGCCAACTACTCTTCCTACCGGGGACTGAACGACCAGAACCTCCAGAAGCTCTATGTCGACAGGGAAAAAGGACTGTGGGTCAGCAGTTACTACGGCGGTGTGAACTATTCCTCTCCTACCGACGGCAACTTCTCCTCGCACGACTATGTCAACAGCAAGCTGGGAGGCCACGTCATCAGCAGCATCGTCGAGGACGCAGACCAGAACCTCTGGCTCAGCGTGGAAGACGGCGGCGTGAGTTTCTGGAACCGGAAAACCAATGAAATTCTGAACTTCAACCAGACCTCACAATCGAACATCCGCCCCACCAACGACAATGTGCACCACATCTTCCTCGACGGGCAGACCCTCTACATCGGCATGTTCAACCACGGTATGGACATGGTGGACCTCACCAAGCGGAAGCTTCAGAACTTTTCGTGGAACAACACCCATCCCGACCAGCTCAACAGTTCTGTCTATTCTTTCTTCAAATATAACGACACCACCCTTTGGGTGGGCACCCTGCAGGGCATCTACCAGTTCCACACCCTGAAACATGAATTCCGCCGCATCCCCGACATCCAGGGACGCATCAACTGCTTTGCCGAAGACGGCAACGGAAACATCTGGGTGGCCGCCCTCTATGGCGGACTGCACCGCTATCAGCGGCAAAGCGGAAAGTGGGAACATTTTCTGCACGACAACCGCGACACCACCTCCATCGTCAGCAACGACATCACCACCGTGCTCCCCTGCGGGCCGTCCGTCTATTTCGGCACCGTGCAGGACGGCCTCTGGTGCTATCACCCCGACACAGGCAACTTCACACCCGTGGCCGACGATGCCCTCAACAATACCTTCATCTTCCATCTCATCAAGGAGGATAACGTCATCTGGATTACCACCAACTGGGGACTCTTCGCCTACAACTACCTGACGCAGCACCTCAAGCACTACACCTCGCGCGACGGCCTCCGCTCCAACCAGTTCAAGAAAAATTCCGGCCTGCGCCTCTCCGACGGCTCCATCGTGCTGGGCAGCGTCAACGGCATCAACCTCTTCAAAACCTCTGAGCTCAAGTCGAACACGGAACCGCCCAAAGCCATCCTGACCGACTTCTTCCTTTTCAACCAGCCCGTCGACATCCATGCCGGCGACAGTCCGCTCAAGCGCTCCATCACCTACTCCAAGGAGTTGGAGCTCAACGAGAAGCACCACAGTCTGGCCTTCAAATTTGCTTCCTCCAGCTACAGCGACAGCCGCAAAAACCGTTACGAATACCGGCTCGACCCCTTCGACCGGAAGTGGCAGACCACCTACGGCGCCAACAACATGGCCTATTATACCAACCTCCCGGCCGGCAACTACGTATTCCGTCTGCGCACCAGCAACGGCGAGGGCATCTGGAGCAAGGAAACGCGCCTGGACATCACCATCACTCCCCTGTGGTGGTGGTCATGGCCCATGCGCCTGCTCTACCTCGGCCTGATACTGGCCCTTGCCGTAGGCATTTTCCGCCATTACCGCGAAAAGAAAAAGGAGGAAATGCGTCTGCTCCGCCTCGAAAAGGACAAGGAGGTGTACAACTCGAAAATGGAGTTCTTCACCTATATGGTACACGAAATCCGCACGCCTCTCACCCTCATTCTCGGCCCCCTCTCCAACATCATGAAGAAAACGGGCAAGGTGGAGGACGTGCTCCCCGACCTGCGCATCATCGAGCGCAACGGCAAGCGGCTGCTCTCGCTGGTAAACCAGCTCATGGACTTCCGGAAGGTGGAGGAAAAGTCCTACGCCATACGCCTCGGAGAATTCAACCTGTGCGAACTGACCGGAGAGATTGTGCGCAACTTCCAGCCCTGCGGCAACAACAGGGAACTGCACATCGAAACGCACCTGCCGGCCACCGCCTGCTGGGCACTCGCCGACCGCGAGGCCTACAACAAGATTCTCTCCAACCTCCTGTCGAATGCCATCAAGTTTACCCGCAACCAGGTGAGCGTAAGTCTGAAACCGGGTGCCGACCCCGCCTACTGGGAAATCCACGTCAAGGACAACGGACGCGGCATTCCGCAAGCCGACCAGGCCTCCATTTTCAACACTTTCTATCAGGTGCAGAATGACCTCCCGTCCGACAACATCGGTACCGGCATCGGCCTTTCGCTGGTGAAGCATCTGACCGAACTCATGGACGGCACCATCCGCCTGGAAAGCACCGAAGGCCAGGGGGCGTGCTTCATCGTCAGCCTGCGCAAGGCCGAAGCCCCTGAATGGGTAGCCTCCGCCGAAGCGGAAGAAGCGGTACCGCAGCCGCGGGCACCGCGCAAGGAAGACAACGGACAACCGCGCCAGCGCCGGCTTCTCATCGTCGAGGACCACGAAGAGATGCGCACCTACATCGCCTCCATCTTTGCCGGCAGCTTCCTCACCGACACGGCAGCCAACGGCAAGGAAGCGCTCGACCTGACGGCCAGGAATGAATATGACCTTGTCATCACCGACCTCATGATGCCCGTCATGGACGGCATGACCCTCTGCCGCACGCTCCGCGCACAAGTGTCCACCAGCTACGTGCCCATCATCATCCTCACAGCCAAGGACGACGACACATCCCAGCTCGAAGGATTTGAATCGGAAGCCGACATGTACGTCACCAAGCCTTTCTCCACGGAAGTGCTCCGCTCACGCGTCAAGTCGCTCATCAACAACCGCGAACGCCTGCGCCGCCGCTTCTACTCCGAGCCGGAGGCACCCGCCGAAATCCTCTGCAACAACGACGACGACAAGAAATTCCTCCAGCAGCTCGACGAACTCATCGCCCAGCGCATGGAGGACAGCAACCTCTCCGTCGACGACCTGGCCGCCGCCCTGCTGCTCGGCCGCAGTTTCTTCTATCAGAAGGTAAAGGCCGTCTCCGGACTGACGCCCAACGAATATCTGCGCACCTGCCGGCTGAAAAAAGCCGCCACACTCTTCAAGAACGGCGAAACGCGCATCAACGAGGTGTGCTACCGCGTAGGTTTCTCCTCGCCCTCCTATTTCACCCGCCGCTTCACCATGCAGTTCGGCGTCTCGCCTTCCGACTTCGTCAGACAGCTGCACCAATGATGCCCGGCCGCGAGGCGGCAACAATGGCGACTGGTTTCCCCGACCACGCCGCCCGAAGTTCCGGCCGGCAGACCGCCCGACGGCAGCCCGCGGCAGGCGGGGAAAAAGGCCGCCGGCACACGAAAAAAACAGTCCTTACTTTCGGAAAAACACTCAGTACTTTAGAAAAAACTGTCAGTACTTTAGAATTTCCGAAAGTAAGGACTGTTTCGCAGGCATGCTCCACGCGGAAAAAAGGGCACGCCACACCGAGAAAAGGAAACTCCCTGCCGCGAAAAAGAAAGGCAGCATCATCCCCGCCACGAACGGGGCGGACCGGGGGAACGTACATACGGAAAAGGCACAGCCGGCCATTTTCAGGTCCGCTGTGCCTTTTTTCTCCCGCGCGACGGGGAAGATACCCGTCCACGCGTCAAAGTTCCACTATAAAGCTGCTGAGCGTGCGCAAATCGATGGTCCAGAGGCGGCCATAGAGCGGCTCGCCATAACCACAGATGAGTTTGAGCACCTCGCTGGCCTCCACGCTGCCCACCACGGCCGGCGTGACGCCCACCACCGCACGCTGTGCGGCCGACGGGGCAGGGGCCTGCGGATACAGACTCCGGTAAGTGGCCGGCGAACGGGTTGTGTCGAAAACGGCCACCTGACCCTCAAATCCCTGGATGGCGGCATAAACATAAGGCTTGCCCAGCGCTTCGCACAGGTCGCTCAGGAGATAGCGCGTCTCGGCGTTGTCACAGCCGTCGGCCACCACGTCATAGCGCTCCAGCAGCGGGCGTGCATTGTCGGCCGTCAGCCGGAAAGGGTAGGGCTCCACGCAGATGCTGCCATTGAGCGCCCGCAGACGCCCGGCAGCCGCCTCAGCCTTGCGGCAGCCCAGATGGGCCTCGTCATAGAGCACCTGCCGCTGCAAATTGCTCAGCGCCACGCAGTCGTCGTCCACCAGGCCGATGGTGCCCACACCCGCGGCCGCCAGATAGAGCGCCAGGGGCGAACCCAGTCCGCCGACGCCCACCACCAGCACCCGGGCACGGGCCAGCCGCTGCTGCCCTGCCTCGCCTATCTCGGGCAGGGCCGTTTGCCGTTCATACCGTTTCATGCCTTCTTCATCAGGTCAAACGAAGCGTCCCAGTCCTTCCACACCGGCTCGCGTCCCAGTTCACGAAGGCGCGCAAACATTTCGCGGGCCGTGCGCTCGTCGCTGACATGAAACTGCTCCAGCGCCTGCGGGTAGGTGTAATATCCGCCCGGCTCCGTCTTGCTCTCCGCACTCATGGTGGTCACGCCGAGCGTGGCCATGTTGTCGCGGATGAAGGCCGGTTCGCGGGTGGAGTAGGAGATGTCGACGTCATGGTCGAAGATGCGCATGGCAAAGGTGACCTGCGCCAGTTCTCGGTCGGTCATGATGACGTTGGGCTGGAAGCCGCCGTTTTCGGCCGGACGCATGCGCGGGAAGTTGACACTGTATTTCGTCCGCCAATAGTGGCGCTGCAGATAGCGCAGATGGTAGGCCATCATCGTCACGTCGGTGCGCCAGTCCTCCAGTCCGATGAGCACGCCCATGCCGATGGAGTGGACGCCGGCCTGTCCCATGCGGTCGAAAGCATTGACGCGCCAGTCGAAGCGCGACTTCATGCCGCGCGGATGGTAAACGTTGTAACGGGCCTTGTTGTAAGTCTCCTGGAAGCAGATGACGCCGTTGAGTCCGTGCCCCACGAGTTCGGCATATTCCTCCGCCTTGAGCGGCATCACCTCAATCTTGAGGTTGTCGAAATATCGCTTCGCGATGTCGAGCGCGCGGGCCAGATAGGGCACACCCGCCTTGGCGGGATTCTCGCCCGTGACGAGCAGGATGTTCTCAAAGGGGCCGAGGGCCTTGATGGCGCGGAACTCGTCCTCCATCTGCTCGGGCGTCAGAATGGTGCGGGCCATGGGGTTGCTGATGTGGAAGCCGCAGTAAACGCACGAATTGGTGCAGGAATTGGTCAGGTAAAGAGGGATGAAGAGCGATATGGTTTTTCCGAAGCGCTCCTCGGTGTAGTGCCGGCTCAGGCGGGCCATATCCTCCAGATAAGGGGCGGCGGCCGGCGATACGAGGGCCATGAAGTCGTCCACGCTGCAATGCTCCTTGCCCAGCGCCCGACGCACGTCGGCATCGGTCATGGCCATGATGCGGGCCGTGGTGTCGTCCCACGAAATCTTTTCTAATTCTTCTGAAAACATAAATCGGCTGTTTTTCCTTTTCGTTCCATTTTATTCATTCAGGAAGGCGGTAAGCGGCGAGGAGGCCGAAGCCACGAATCCGGCGGCGGTTGCTCCGAGTCCGGCCTCATAGGCGCGGCGGCCGGCCTCTACGGCCTGCCTGAAGGCAGCGGCCATCTCCACAGGGTCGCCGGCCACGGCGATGGCCGTATTCACCAGACAGGCGTCGGCTCCCATCTCCATGGCCTCGGCGGCATGGCTGGGTGCGCCGATACCGGCATCCACCACAACGGGCACACTGGCCTGCTCAATGATAATGCGCAGGAATTCGCGGGTCTGCAAGCCCTTGTTCGTACCGATGGGCGCGCCGAGCGGCATCACGGTGGCGGCGCCGGCTTCCTCCAGATGCTTGCAGAGGGTGGGGTCGGCCTGACAGTAGGGAAGCACGACGAAACCGAGCTTCACCAGTTCTTCGGTGGCCTTGAGCGTCTCCACAGAATCGGGGAGGAGGTAGCGCGGGTCGGGGTGAATCTCGAGTTTCAGCCAGTTGGTGCCGAAAGCCTCGCGCGACAGCTGTGCGGCGAAGACGGCCTCTTCGGCCGTGCGTACGCCCGAAGTATTGGGGAGAAGCTGAATGTCGGGGCTAACGATGTGGTTCAGCAAATCGTCGTCCTGACTGCCGAGCTCGACGCGCTTCATGGCGAGCGTCACCATCTCGGTGCCCGAGGCTGCAATGGCGGCCTTCATCAAATCGTTGGAGGGGAACTTTCCCGTTCCCAGGAAAAGCCGTGAATGGAACTCGCGGCCGGCTATTATCAATGGTTTCATGGAGTTGTGTTTAAGAGTTCTACGATTTTCTTCATTTCCGCTACGGGATTCACGGCCCGCAGCACCGAACCGCTCAGGGCAATGCCGGAACAGCCGGCTTCGAGCAGGGCGGGAATGTCGTCGAAGCCGATGCCCCCGATGGCCACCAGGGGCAGGCTGATGCCTTCCTCGCGCATGGCGGCCAGGATGCGGCGGTAGCCGTCAAGGCCCAGGATGGGGCTGAGCCCCTGTTTGGTGGTGGTGAAGCGGAAGGGACCGCAGCCGATGTAGTCGGCGCCGGCGGCATGGAGCGCGCGCACGTCGTCAATGGTGTTGGCGGTGCCGCCAATGAGGAAGTGCGGCCCCAGCAGCCGACGGGCTTCATCGACAGGCATGTCCTTTTTGCCCAGATGCACTCCGTCGGCCCCGACTTCAGCCACCAGTTCGGCGTGGTCGTCGATGATAAAGGTGGCTCCCGCCTGACGGCAGAGCTCGCGGGCGGCCTGCGCCGTGCGCCGCAGTTCGTCGGGTGTGGCTTCCTTCATGCGCAACTGCACCCAGCGGCATCCGCCCTCAAGTGCCAGGCGGATGGAGTCGAGATAAGAATAGCGCGGGGTGGTATGGCTGATGAACTGTAACTGTGCCATGGTTCGTGCCCGTTATCCGCCGAAGACGGCATTGATGACCAGTATCTGCATTCCTTCTGTCAGCTTGCATTCCTCCCAGCTGCCCCGTGGCAGCACACAGCGGTCCACAGCGATGGCCACTCCCTTGTCGGGCAGGCCGAGTTCACCGGCCAGTTCGAGCAGGTTGGTCACCTGCGTCTCTATTTCCTGATTGTTGACATTCAATTTCATTCCGTTTATCTTTTATAAAACTTTCTCAATCGGCGAAATGAAACAAGGGGAGTCGGTCCCGGGGATACAAAAAATGTATGTCGGGAAGAAGGACATACATGGCAGTTCTGCGGTTCACAATTCCTACGGCAGCATGATCTGCATCAGGTACAAGAGTATAATCTCAGCCAGTTTCCGCACGTCGGGCCCGCAAAGGCAGACCGGCGGGAAGAGGCACCCCTTTGTTTCTTTCCGGCAGTAAAGGTAGAATCTTTTTCGCAGACGGGCAAACGAAAAAGCGGCAGATTTCATGCCTGCCGCTTTTTTCGATCCTCGGGCGGGGCTGCGGGGCAGGGCGCGCTCAGTCGTCGCCCTCAAGCTGCAGCAGGCTGAAGACGAGCGACGGCTCAAACCCGCGGCCGGCGGCAAAACGGGCCAGCTTGCGTCGGCGTTCGGCCTCGCCCGCGGCTTGCACGGAACGGGCCTTCTGCGCAATGAGGGCAGAGAGGACGCCGCGGTATTCGTCTTCGTCGATGGCGGCCAGCGCCTCGTCGACGGTGGCGGAAGCAATGCCTTTCGCACGCAGGGCACAGGCTATCTTGACCCGGCCCCAACGGTCGTAACGGAGCTTGTCGTGCACGAACGAGCGGCAGTAGCGCTCCTCGTCGATGAAGTGCTCCTGCTGCAGGCGCTCCAGCACCTGTTCCGCCTGCGCCGCCGTGAGTCCGGCCGCCAGCATTTTCCCGTACCAGTCGGCCCGGCAATATTCCCGTCGCGCACATCCGGCGGCCGCCCGCCGGTAGGCTTCCTCGGGCGATAGGTTTTTCTTCTGCATACGTCTTTATTTCTTCAGCAGGCTCCGCAGGACGAACCACAGGTGGTAGAGCGACGTGGAAATCCAGCCATAGTGGCGCGTCATGATGTGGAAACGCTCCCGCAGCGAAGCCTGATGGTTTTGCGTGGTCATGCCTTCGCTCAGATAGTCGGCCAGCACCTCATGGCTGTGAACCAGCGCGAGTTTTCCGCGCTTGGCTTCGCGCATGATGCGGATACACCAGTCAAAATCGGCCGAAAAACGGTAGCGCTGGTCGTAGGGGAACTGCCGCGCCAGGTCGGTGCGCGCATAAAAAGCCTGGTGACACACCAGCATGCCGCTGCGGAACGAGCGCCAGGTCAGTTTTTCGGGCGGCGACAGACGGCGGTGGCGCAGGAAGCGGCCTTCGCTGTCCACCAGGTCGGTGTCACCGTAAATCACGGCGGGCAATTTTCCGCGCCATTCCGTCTTTGCCTGCCGGGCCACGGCAGCCACGTGCGAAAGGGTAGTAGGGGAGTGGAGGGTGTCGCCGGCGTTCAGAAAGACGATATAGTCGCCGGTGGCCATGTCGAGCGCCTTGTTCATGGCGTCGTAGAGTCCGTCGTCGGGTTCGCTCAGGCAGTTGATTTCATGCTGCACGGGCGCCACGCTGTTGCGCTCCTGGTAATGATGGACGGTAGCAAGCGTATCGTCCTGCGAGTTGCCGTCGATGATGAGATGCTCCACGTGGGGATAGTCCTGCGCCTCGACACTGGCGATGGTGCGGCCTATCTGTGCGGCCGCGTTGTAAGTGACGGTGGCGACGGTGATTTTTAGCGGAGGTTCTGACATGTTGCTGAAAGGTTGGTTCATTTTGGGGATGCCGGTGCGGCAGGCAGTTCAGAGGACTGCGCTACGGCCGCGGCAACCTGGTTTATAATAGACTTTGGTAAAGTTCGATGTAACGGCGGGCCACCACCTTTTCCGAATAGTTTTCGACAGCCTTGCGGCGGGCGGCTTCCGAAATGGCGGCATAGCGCGACGAGAAAAGGAGCAGGCCGATGCCCTCGGCAAAGTCGGCCGCATCGCGCAGGCGGGCCAGATAGCCGTCCTCGCCGTGCGCAATCATCTGGGGCAGTCCGCCCACCTCAAATCCCACGCAGGGCACGCCGCAGGCCATGCCTTCCACGATGGTGTTGGGCAGATTGTCCATGAGCGTGGGGAGCACGAGCAGGTCGGCCGCATTGTAAAGGTCGCGCATCATTTTGCTGTTGCGCACATATTCCTGCGGACAGGCTTCGCAGGCAAAGCTGTGGCGCAGGCTTTCCGCCTCGTGGCCCACGGGCACCACGCACAGGTGGTGAGCCAGTTCGGGCTGCCGCTGGCAGAGCAGGCTGAGAGCTTCCGTCAGGTAGTCAATGCCCTTGTTCTTGTCGGTGGCGCGGTAGCTCACAAAGAGCAGGATGCGCTTGTCCAGAGGCAGATTCAGGCGCTGCCGGGCTTCCCGCTTGTCCTGCGGGCAGTAAAAGTCGGTATTGATGGGGTTGGGAATGCTGGCCACCGGCTGATGCGCCGTGATGGGCGACCGCCGGGCAATGTCGGCCAGCCAGCTGCTGCAGGCCACCAGCTGGATGCGTCCCTGCTGCATGAGCCGCTGCTTGCGCCGGTAGGTGCGGCTCGACAGGTCGTTTTCGCTGCGGCTCCCTATCAGCGGACAGTAGCCGCAGCCCTCCAGCCAGCGGTCGCAATAGCCGGCCTGATGGCAGATGCCCGTGCAGGGCCACATGTCGTGCAGTGTCCACACCACCGGCTTCCCGCATCGCAGGATGGCTGCCACGTCGCTGAGCGAGAGCATGCCCTGATTAATCCAGTGCAGGTGAATGATGTCGGCCTCACGGAAGGCGGGCAGCCGCGTGATGTCGACACCGTGGGCCCCGTGGTCCACCGAGAAAAGACGGCTGCGGTCGAAATGGTTGGACAGGAAGATTTCCGCCCGCTCCATGACAAACTTCACCTTGTTCCAGGGACTGGCCGGCAGCGACAGCACCTGCGGATTGTCGCTCACGCGGTCGCGCACCAGCAGCCGGGCCTCCACGCCGCTGTTGCCGAGGGCCCGGGTCAGGCGGCAGGCCGCTATCGAGGCGCCGCCCGTACGTTCGGATGTATTGACTAATAATACGCGCATAAGTTTTTCATCTGCACCGGAGGGTGGTTGCAGGCAGGCGGAGAGGATGGCCTCCCGTGTCTTTCTGCAGGACCCGTCTCCCATAAGTTTACAAAAATAGTTATTTTCTGCGAACTGGCCAATTGCCGCCGCAACTGCACATTCACCTGTACCGGGGCGGCACCGGCCGTTCAGGGCTCGGCACTGGAAAGCAGCTGGCTCGCGATGTCCCAGATGACGATGCCGGCCGACACCGACACGTTGAGCGAATGCTTCATGCCGTACTGCGGGATTTCAAGCGCACCGTCGGCCGCGTCGACCACGTCCTGGCGCACGCCTTTCACCTCGTTGCCCATGATGAGAGCATACTTCCGCCCCGGTTCCACGCGGAAGCGGCCCAGCTTGTGGCTGCCCTCCACCTGCTCCACGGCCAGCACCTCATAGCCCTGTGCCTTGAGTTCGCGCACGGCGTCGAGCGTGTCGGCAAAATAGCGCCAGGCCACCGTGTCCTCGGCTCCCAGCGCCGTCTTGTGGATTTCAACCGAAGGCGGGCAAGCCGTAATGCCACAGAGCCAGATGCCCTCCAGGCGGAACGCATCGGCCGTGCGGAACACCGACCCCACGTTGTGCAGGCTCCGGATATTGTCGAGCACCATCACCAGCGGCACCTTGGGCGCTTCCTTAAACTCCTCCACCGTCATGCGGCAAAGCTCTTCTACCTGTAGTTTTCGCATAGCCAGAAAAAAATGTGCAATGATTTTTCCCCTGCGGGGGATTCCATCTGCAAAAATAATATTTTCTCCCCGTCCCGCCGCTGTCAACGCGGGCTCTTTCACGCATTTCTCCGCCAAAAGGCACGGCCGCGGGAACCCGCAGCCGTTTTTTCCCGCGGCGCGGAGGGAGCGGAAAAACGAAAGTAAGGATAGAAAAAACAGTCAGTACTTTTGTTTTTTCTAAAGTACCAACTGTTTTTCCTAAAGTACTGACTGTTTTTGCCGGCGCGCCGACGGCTGGAAAACACTGCCCGGCCCGCGGAAAAAACGACCGCCGGCAGCCTTCCGCCCTGCACCGCCCCGCGACGGCCGGCGGCAAATAATCGGCATCGGGCGGCCCGCATCTCGCATAAATCCATTACCTTTGTCGGGAATAGGGCACGGCTGCGGCCGTCCCCGTTTTTCACTCCGTCCTCTCCACTCCCGCGGCCAGCGCCAAGGGGCGGGGAGAAACGAAACAACCTGATGAAAATGAACCGATTCAACACAGAGGCCGACTATTCGGCCCTGACTTCTCACTTTCCGCCGGCCGACGAGCGCCCCGTCATCGGCATCACCGGCAACTATGGCGAAAAGGGCTGCGAACTGGCCGACGGCTACTTCCGCAGCATTGAGGCGGCGGGCGGACTGCCGCTCATCGTGCCGCCGCTGACCGATACCGAAGCGCTGCCGGGACTGCTCGACCGCATCGACGGACTGCTGCTCTCGGGCGGTGCCGACCTCAACCCGCTCTATGCCGGCGAGGACCCGCTCCCGCAACTGCACGGCATCAATCCCCGCCGCGACCGCTGCGAACTGTTGCTGGCGCGCCTGGCGGCCGACCGCAACCTGCCGCTCCTGGGCATCTGCCGCGGCATACAGGTCATAGCCGCCGCACTGGGCGGACGGGTGCACCAGGACCTGGCGGCCGAACGGCCCGGACTGCCGCTGCTCAAGCACAGCCAGGACGCGCCGCGCACCGAAGCCACCCACCGCGTGCACGCCGAAGCCGGCTCACTCATGGCCCGCCTGCTGGGCGAGGACTTCTGCGTCAACTCGTTCCACCATCAGGCCGTCGACCGTCCGGGACCGGCACTCCGCGCCACCGTCCACAGCAGCGACGGGGTGGTGGAAGCCGTCGAGAGCACTGCCTTCAAGCCCATATGGGGCGTGCAGTGGCATCCCGAATGTGCCGTCACCGCCGGCGACGAGTCGATGCTCCCACTGTTCCGCCACCTGGTGCAGGAAGCCGACAGCTACCGCCGCGCCCGCCGGCTGCACCGCCGCATCCTGACGCTCGACTCCCATTGCGACACGCCCATACTCCTGGCCCGCGGGGCCGAACTGGAACGCCGCAACCCCGACACTTGTGTCGACCTGCACAAAATGGCCGAAGGCGCACTCGACGCTGCCGTCATGGTGGCCTATCTGCCGCAGGGCGGACGCACTCCCGACGAACTGGCCGAGGCCACCCGCCGCGCCGACAGCATCCTGGCCGGCATCCGCGAACAGGTGGGCCGCAACCCCGCGGCCTGCATCGCCACAACGCCCGCCGAAGCCCGCACCGCAAAGGCACAGGGCCGACGGGCCATCTTCCTCGGCATCGAAAACGGCTACGCCATCGGGCGCGACCTGACAAACATCGGGCGCTACCGCCGCGAAGGCGTCGTCTACATCACGCTCTGCCACAACGGCGACAACGACCTGTGCGACTCGGCCGCACGCTCCGCCGGCGAACACGGCGGCCTCAGCGCCTTCGGGCGGCAGGCCGTGGCCGAAATGAACCGGCAGGGCATGATGATTGACCTCTCCCACGCCTCCGAGGCCACCTTCTACGACGTGCTCGAGGCCAGCAGCCGGCCCGTGGTATGCTCCCACTCGTCGGCACGGGCGCTGTGCGACCACGTGCGCAATGTCACCGACGACCAGCTGCGCGCCATCGCCGCCCGGGGCGGAGTGGTGCAGGTCACCTTCTACGACCACTTCCTGCGGCAGGGCGGCGGTGCCACCGTCGACGACGCCGTGGCCCATCTGCTCCACTGCCTCCAGGTGGCCGGCACCGACCACGTGGGCATCGGCACCGACTTCGACGGCGACGGCGGAGTGCCGGGCATGAGCTGTGCCGCCGACTGCCTCGCCTTCACCCGCCGCCTCATGTCCGAAGGGCTCACCGAAGACGAACTGGCCCGCATCTGGGGCGGCAACTTCCTGCGCGTCATGGAGGAAGTGCAGCAGGGTTGCTGAACAGCGCCGCCGGCCCGCCATGACTTCCGCCACACACTGAAAACACTTAATACCGAAATATGAAACATTCCCTTCTCCCCACTCTCGGGGCCTGCCTGCTGACCGCCCTGATGGCCACCGGTTGCCGCAACACGACCAAGACGCCCGAACAGCAGGAGACGCCCGCCACCGCCCCCGTGCGGACCACCATATTCAACGCCGACTCGGCCCTGGCCTTCGTCCGGGCACAATGCGACTTCGGCCCCCGGACACCCGAATCGGAAGCCCACCGCCGGTGTGGCGACTACATCGTCGGCCAGTTCCGCCGCTACGGACTGGAAGTCACCGAGCAGGAAACGACCGTGACGGGCTGGGACAACAAACGGCTGCCCTGCCGCAACATCATCGCCTCCTACCGTCCCGAACAGGCCGAGCGCATCCTGCTCTGCGCCCATTGGGACTGCCGCCCCTGGGCCGACCAGGACCCCGACAAGAGCCGCCACCGCCAGCCGGTGATGGGAGCCAACGACGGTGCCAGCGGGGTGGCCGTCATGCTCGAACTGGCACGCATCATCAAGCAACTCAACCCCGCCGTGGGAGTAGACTTTATCTGCTTCGACATGGAGGACTACGGCGCGCCCTACTGGGGAGCCGACAATGCCCCGGAGGACGGCAGTGACTGGTGTCTGGGCTCACGCTACTGGGCCTCCAATCCTCACCGCACGGGATATGTGGCCCGCTACGGCATCCTGCTCGACATGGTGGGCGGACCCGGTGCCCGCTTCTGCCACGAAGGCTTCTCCCTGCGCTACGCCGCCGACATCGTGCAGAAGGTGTGGGCCGCCGCACAGGCCGTGGGAGCCGACCGCTACTTCGTCAACGAGGACGGCAGCTGGGCCACCGACGACCACCTGCCGCTCAACGAAATTGCCGGCATCCCCACGGTCGACGTCATCCCCTTCATGAGCGACAGCGAGCACAGCTTCGGACCCTACTGGCACACGGTGAACGACACGCCGGAGAACATTTCCGCCGAAACGCTGAAGGCGGTGGGCGACACCATGGCCGAAATCATCGCCAACGAAAAATAACCGGCCGGCACCGCACCGCGGCAAATGCCGCACCGCAACCGGCCAGCCACGGGAGCACCCCGCTCCCCCTATAAACTCAAGAGAAAAATGAATACAATCAACGAACTGCAGGATGAAGTCATCGAAGACTTCACCGGTCTGGACGACTGGATGGACCGCTACCAGCTGCTCATCGACCTGGGCGAGGAGCAGGAAAGCCTGCCCGAAACCGACAAGACCGACCAGAACCTCATTGACGGCTGCCAAAGCCGCGTATGGCTCGTGTGCGAAGAGCACGACGGACGCCTACACTTCCGCGCCGAGAGCGACGCCCTCATCGTCAAAGGCATCGTTTCCCTGCTGGTGCGCGTACTCAGCGACCACACTCCGCAGGAAATCCTCGACGCCGACCTCTACTTCATCGACCGCATCGGCCTGACCGAACACCTGTCGCCCACGCGCAGCAACGGTCTGCTGGCCATGGTGAAGCAGATGCGCATGTATGCCCTGGCCTACAAGGCCAAACTGGGATAGGACTGCGGAAACCTGTTCTCCATGCGGACAGCGGAACTGCGGCACATCCGTCCGCCCGTTTCGGGCAGCGCACGGATGCGGCGCACGGAGCAGTAGCCGTAGCGTCAGCGCCGGCAGAGGAGAGGATGCCGCAACCACACAAAAAAATCCCCCTGACGGATTTTCTGCAACACCATGCAGGAGAACCGTCAGGGGGATTTCCTTTACCGGCCGCAACCGTTAGCGGTGCCGTGCAGCCGGACTGCAGCCACACAACGGTTTATTTCCGCTCGCGGCCAAAGTCAAACCAGTCAGAATGCGTACGCGCATTTTCCATCACCAGCATCATCTCCTTCACCCGCTCCGGATGTTCGGCGGCCACGTTGCGGTCCTCGTGCAGGTCGGAAGGAAGATGATACAGTTCGGTGTGCGTCTGCCCGTTGACAGGCTGGCGGATGAGTTTCCACTCGCCCATGCGAAGCGCCTGACGGCCGCCTTCCTCATGGAATTCCCAGTAAAGGAACGGATGCTGGCGCTGCCCGTCCTTCCCCAGCAGCGTGGACAGATAGGAAATGCCGTCGGTATAGGTTCCGAGCTTGCGGCCCGTCAATTCGGCCATCGTCGGCATAAAGTCCCAGAGCCATATGGTCGGTCTTCACACCGGCCGGCACATTGCCGGGCGACCATGCGACAAAGGGTACGCGGATGCCGCCTTCATACACCTGGCGCTTGATGCCGCGCAGCGGGCCGGAACTCTTGAAGAAATTCGGGTCGGCGCCTCCCTCGGCATGCGGGCCGTTGTCGGAGGTAAACACCAGGAGCGTGTTGCGCTCAATGCCCAGGCGCTTGAGTTCGGTCATGATGTCGCCCACATAACGGTCAAGGCGCGACACCATCGCAGCAAAGGAGGCATGGGGCGCCGGCGATGTGTTGTAGCCTCCATGGTTCTCGACAAATCCATTGCTGACGAACGGCTTTTCCTCCCCAAACTTCTTCTGATACATCCGGTACACATCGTCATGCGGCAGATTCAGCTCCGCATGCGGCAAGGTATAAGTCAGCATCGCGAAGAAGGGATGTCCGGCATTTTCACGGATAAACTTCATCGCACGGGCATGGATAAGGTCCTGCGAATAAGTCTTCATCGCGTTGTTGAGATTTTCCTTGAAATCAACCCAGCGCTCATTCTCCCACAAATGCGAAGGATAGTAAGTGTGCGCCTGGCGCTGGCACAGATAGCCGAAGAACTGGTCGTAACCCATCTTGTTGGGAGTCGATTCGGAGCCGGGCGTGCCCAGTCCCCATTTCCCGAAGAGCCCGGTAGCATAGCCGGCATCCTTCATCAGGCGGGCCACAGTGTAGGTGTGCGCTCCCAGCGGTTCCTGCCCTTCGGGCATGATTTCGCGGTTGCCCCGGATCTGGCTGTGGCCGGTATGCAGGCCGGTCTGGAGCGAGCATCGTGACGGTGCGCTGACCGGACAACCCGCGTAATGCTGGGTGAACTGCATCCCTTCGGCCGCCATGCGGTCGATGTTGGGCGTCAGAATGCGCTGCTGGCCGTAACAGCCAATGTCGCCATACCCCAAATCATCACACAGGATAAAGATTACGTTCATCGGCTCCTTCTGTTCGGCCAGCATCGGCGTGGCCGCCAGAAGGCCCGTACCCATTGTCAGGAGAAAAGGTCGGTTGATTTTCATAAGAAAGGTGAATTTATAAGTGGTTTATGGTAAAGGCACCTTCATCATGCCCTTCACGAAAGGCTGGATGACGGCAGTGCCCAACGTAGCCATTCCTGCACCCGGCCGGCGGCTGATGCGCGACAGGCGGGTCTGCAACGTCTGCATGTGCGCGATTCTGGCCTCACAGGCGGCGCGGTTGCCGGCCTTGATGTCTTCGGCCAGCCGGAGCGCTTCAAGGCCCAGCTGTGCCCAATAGTCGAAGGCTGTGAACCAGGGACCCAACTCGGCGCTGAGTTCCGGATTGGCGGTGGAGAGTGCCAACTGGTCGGCTGCCGCCTTCATGCGCTCAAATTCAGCACGCAGCGCCTCCTTGTCGGCCTCCTGCCAGGAACGCGACTCCTGCATCTGCTTGAGCATGCGCTCGGCCGGCTGCCGGATGTTTTCCGACTCCCGACGGGGATAATGCCCCTCGCCGGTGGCCGCAGCGTGCGTACAGAAACAGTGGAAAGCCTCGGCCGCATCGGGCATCAGCGCACGGGCGCCCGCCTTCCAGGACTCGAGAGAATTGTAGCCGCTGGTTTTCCAGGTGTAGTCCGCCACGCTGAAAAGAGCCAGCCGTGAAGCCTCGGCATACTCCATGGGGTTGGAAACAAAGCCGGATGTCTCGGTACGGATACTTGAATCCACGCCATACACCTCGCCCATGAGCACACGGTCGTTGGAAAAGTCGGACACCGGGAAGTTCCACCAGATATAAGGCTTGCGGCGGATGAGTGTCTGTACCCACGACAGGTTTTCGGACGTAATATCCGAGAGCGCGCGGTCGCCGGTCCACATAATGCGGATGTCGGCATCAAGCCCTTCGCCCAGTGTTTCCAGATAGCGGGTCTCCACCTTGCGCCGGCCGCGGTTATATTCTGAAGGGCACATGATGAGCGGTTTCACGTCGCCCTTGGCCTTGACAAAATTACGGTTCACATAGTTCAGCAGTTCCACCTGGCGGGCCGGGTCGGTGCCTGCCCCGCTGATGTCGTCGAAGAAGACGGCAAAAGCGCGTACTCCCAGTCCATACATGCTTTCCAACTTGGCCATCAGCTGGTTGCGGTCTTCTTCCGTCCAGCGGATGTCGCGTCCGGGATGCACTGCCCAGACAAAGTCTACTTCCATTTCGTGGGCATGCTTTACCAGCTCTCTAATCCCGGCAGCCTCGGCGGCAGGATAGGGCTTTCGCCAGTTGGGCGAACTGTGGTAACGGTCGTTTTTCGGACCATAAATATAGGTGTTCATCTTATATTTTCCCCAAAAGTCAATCAGCCGCATACGCGCTTCATGGCTCCAGGGCGTTCCGTAGAAACCTTCTACCACACCGCGTACGGCAACATCAGGCCAGTCAGTCACCTCGACTGCCGGTACACGGCAAGTGTCACCGGCTGCGGCAGACTTCTGTCCGAGCAACTGCCGGAGCGTTTGCAGTCCATAAAAAAGGCCCCGCTGGTCGTAGCCTGCCACCACCACTTCGTCGGCGTCGACCCGCAAATAGTAGCCTTCGGGCTTCTCCGGAATGCGGCGACGGAACGAACGCATTTCCTTGTCCTCGCGGGTGCCGACCAGCAGACGGGTTGCCTGGCTGCCTCCACCCACACCGATGTCCTCAAGCAGGAGCCGCAAGACCTGTGCACTGGCTCCGTCAAGTCCCGCGGTGCGGAAAGGGAGCGTCAGTGATACCTCGGGACCGGTCACTTTCAGTTGCTGCGGACGGGGATAGACTTCTACTGTGTCCGCCATCATCTGCCGGCAGCCCAGTCCAAGAACGACGATTAGTGCCAGCAGCATTTTTTGAATTTTTCTCATAGTGTTTTGTTTTAAGTTTATAATAAATGGATAGATGTTCATCCGTAAGGAAAAGAAAAATCCAACTTCTTTTCGGGCCGGCGGGAAAGCACTCTCCGCCCGCTTTCTACGTCAATCTTTTTCGTTTCCTTATAAAAAACGTGAGTTCGGTATAATTATTTATCCCCGGGTAGAGGTCATTGTATGCTATTACCGCATCACGGTTTCACAGTCC
>ULRG01011649.1_pt1 | contig 48114 bp, 47 predicted proteins | sample 1955211 | NCBI WGS metagenome assembly ULRG01 (sample SAMEA4835676, study PRJEB28245) | human gut metagenome | biome: gut microbiome; material: fecal sample | place: Denmark | collected 2008
AAACCAACGTTTTAGTCTTAATCCCTACCTATACCAACGATGTATTTTTAACTAAACAAAGAGGTTGTTTTTCATGCAAATTGGCTACATTCGTGTGTCAACAAATGACCAAAACACAGATTTACAAAGAAATGCACTGAACTGCGCAGGATGTGAACTGATTTTTGAAGATAAAATAAGCGGAACAAAGTCAGCCAGACCAGGCTTGAAAAAGCTGCTCAGAACGTTATCAGAAGGAGATACGCTGGTTGTCTGGAAGCTGGATAGGCTTGGCAGAAGTATGAAACACCTTATCACGCTTATAGAGGAGTTGCGGGAAAAAGGTGTTAATTTCCGTAGTCTGACAGACAGTATTGACACATCAACACCCATGGGGCGTTTCTTTTTTCATGTCATGGGTGCTTTAGCAGAAATGGAACGTGAATTAATTGTTGAGAGAACACTGGCCGGACTGGCAGCTGCACGCGAACAGGGACGCATTGGCGGACGTCGCCCGAAGTTGACAAAAGAACAACATGAGCAAATAGCGAGGTTGATCGAAAATGGCTACAGCAGGAAACAGTTGGCAATTATTTACGATATCGGTGTATCGACGATTTATCGTTATCATCCTGTAGAGAAGCGCCAAACTCAATCTGAGCTGTAATTCTAATGCCGCGTCGGTGTAATTTATCTTGATAGAATAGGTACATTTATCGCGCGGCACATCAATTCGATGTATCTAGCGCCTGCTGACCGCTAATGAAAACTGTTCTCGAAATGTTGTCCCTAGTCCGAGACTAGGGTATCACCTCTGGAAAGCATACGCAGAACCTTTTTTAACCCAGGGTGCCCAGCTTTTTTGCTGCTCGCCTTATTCGCAAAAATTAGCTCACATCCTGCGCTTTCAAGTGCTTTTCACTGCATAGCTGTGTTTTGTTCATTTGTCTATATGCGTACATAGCCTATTAGCATATTTTCTGCCCACTATCGTTATTTATTGCAAGCTACAGGTTTTAATTAACAAAACCAGTGTGTGTGGAAATCACAAAGTGCATACCGTTCTCAAATGTTGTTCAACTTACTGTTGTATAGGTAAAAAATGACATTTTATGTACATATCGTGATGTTATCCCTTCTTGGTGGGGTGTATTCGTATTTGAGTGGGCTATGTGAAAACCGTTACGAGTCTTCATGCAAGAAATTGCTGGCCGAATGTATTTCCGCCGTACTTGCTGGCTTTATTGGCATGTATCTCGCGGAATATAAGGACATGAATGAAAGCCTTCAGAGCTGCATGGTTCTTATTTTCAGCGCCAATAGCAGGCTTATTATTGAAGGTTCCAAAAGTCGGTTGAATAGGTAAGTCTCTTATGCAACATAACCGGTTGAGAAGTTACTTTGCATACCATTACCTCCTGACAACGTAGGAGGGAACTTGTGCTTGACACACAGGAATTAGCTCCAGTTGCTATTGCGCTCCTGCTTTCAGTAATTGGTGGGATAGGCACGTTCCTGATGGATGTCCGAGACGGTCGCCAGTCTGGCAATTTGTTGGGATTGGTTACGGAGATCTTTGTTGCAGTGACAGCTGGCGCGGTGGCGTACCTATTGGGGCAACACGAGGGCTGGGAGTTATCAATTACGTACTTAATGGTAACGATAGCCAGCAATAACGGTCATGAGGTGATTTCAGGGATGAAACGAGTGAATATCGATAGCATTCTGAATGTTCTTACAAGTTTGGTGAAAAAGGGAGGCGGGAAATGATTGGCTGGGGTGTATGCGTTCTTGCGTTAGCCTTAGCCGATCGCTATTTGCTAAAACGCAAGGACATCACGCATTTAGAACTTGGTGATGTGGAAATTAAACCGGGTTTCATCCGGGTGCCGTTCAAATACCGGTCTAAATTCCCGTTTTTGCGCGGCGCAACGGTCAGATATTGGATCCGCGATGTTCAGAAGCCGACGACAGTGATTGAAGGCGAACAACGTTGTTTGACGTCGGCTGAACAGGGCGAAAACAGTGAATGGTTGTACATACCCACTGAATATATGGGTAAAGGAGAGCGACTGTGGCATTTCAACGTCATGGTTACGCATGGCGACTCGTTCATTAACCCGTTGTATCGGATTTTCCCTGTTACTCAGCAAATCCGCAGAAGTTACGTAATAAATCTCGCACAGGATGTGTCAGATGACGAAAAATAAGTATGCAACGGTCGATTTTGACCAGGTTAATGAAAAGGGGCTGAAATCCCTTATCGCGGCGATCAATAAAACCGGTGTTACGGTAATTGAGGTTGACTCCAGCAACCGCGCAACAACGAAAGATGGCGTTAAAGTTAAAACCGCAAAGCTGGTTCTTAACGACGGACAAATTCTTGCCATACAGGTAAACGATACTGGCGATATATCGTCTGTGAGGCTGAATGGAAAAGCTATTCCTAACGCTCAGTCGCCGGATATCAAGACGCTTGGTACCGTCATGGGGCAAGCGGCCCGCAAAAACTCCGCAAAATTCCAGAAATCACTGATCGCCAAAGCGAAACGTGTTGCCAATCCGGTAGACAAGAAACCGGCAGTAAAATCCAACTTTCAGCGCCTGCAAGAGGCAAAACAGCGGAATGCTCAGGTGGTTGCCGCTTATAAATCAGCGCAGAACTCGGTGTCTTTCAATCAACAGCAGATCACTGATTTGCGGGCGAAGCTGGATAAGGAGACAGGCCGACTCAATAACGAAAAGGCCCGAAATGGCGAACTCAAACGCCGTCTTAAGCAACTGAAAGCAGGAAATTAACATGGAACAGTTCAATATCAATAAAGGGGTGACGATCAAGCCTGGGCTTGACGTGCTTCCCCCGCCAGTGACTGATGATGAATATCGCGCATTAATGGCCGGTGAGGACCGCTATCTGATGACGGAATCCAACACCCTGGAGGAAATCGAGGCTACGTTCTTCTATGACACGCCGATCCACTGGTGTGCTACGGATTTACTGGAGGCGATTAGTTCTACTCGTTTGCAGTTACACCGGACCATGCAGGCATTTGTCCGGGCATTAAACCAGAAGCTGAATGGTACCGGAATCTCTGCGGGGAGTGATAAAACGGGGGATGTGGCCCAGAACGGTGCACGCGCGATCGGCGGGGCTGAAATTGGCCGGGCACGTAACGTTAACGGGCTGCCGGTCCTGCCAGCCATTATTCCGCTCAGTGATGGTCAGACTATCAGCATTCTGTTTCATAGCCCGACAGCGGAAAACCGGATCACCAATAGCGATACGCTGATTGCTTTCCAGTTCTTACTGAATAAAAAAGACGTTACTCATACCGTTGCTCCGATGAGTGGACGTGATATGACGCTGGCGCAGGTCACCATGAAACTTGCCAACCTTGCAGAGAAAAACTCGGCAAAATTCCAGCGTGCGCAGAAGAAGAAAAAAGCCCTGGTTGATGAAATAACCCAACTACAGGCTGACAGTGACCAGAAAGAGGATGCCATGAGCGACCTCGCGGATCAGGTGGCAGCGGTAGAAGGGCAGAAGGTAGATCTGGAGCAGAAAATTAACGCTGTTGCATCGGAAGCGGATTCTCTTTATGAAGAGAATGAGCGTTTGCAGACGGAGATTGATCAGCTCAATCGAACTGGTGGGCGCGAAACCATTGCTCCTGCGGGGATGACTGGTGGACACTCTCGCGCGATGACGGATCGCCTTGCAAGTATCAAAAATCGTATGCATATGAACGGGGAAGTGACGCTCAGTAATGGTGCATCAATGAAGCAATTCATTGAGGACGGTGAAGGGTATATCCAGTTAACCGATTCGGATGGCAGCGTGTACATGATCAAGGCTAAATCCATACAGGGTGTGGACATGGCAGATGCGATCGGCAAGCTGTTTAAAGCCTATAAAGCGGGTAATGTATCGGAATACCTGGTCCAACCAGAAGAACATAAACCGGAAAACGTCGAACCTGAACCAGCGGAGGATACCGGTAGCTCTTCGCCTGAACCAGAAGTCTCTGTAGGTGCATATCGATATGCCCTGCAAATGCGTCCGGCGGCCCCTGGCGCAATACCTGAAGGTAACAAAGCAATTCTGCCGCGCCCTGATGAAGGTGACCCGTATTATGAATATGCACGCTACGGCATTGCTACTTACGATACCCCGCTTTCTGATCAGCAAATGAGTGAGTACGACCTGAAGTTATTGCCTCGCGAGGATTCTTTCGACTTCTTGGCGAAGACACTTACTAATGGTCCGTTTGGCAAATATGCACAAAAAGCTCTGGAGCTGGCCACCAGCTCACCAGACGAGTTCCGCGTAATGCTGAAAACTCAGTTTCAAAAAACTTTCCCCAATATTGCGTATCCGGGGGGCGCTGGCACCGAAAAAATGGTGCAGAGCATGATCAATGCATTGCAGGCCGAAGTCGGTGAGATTACTCAGCCAGAACCTGCCCCGGCACAGCCTGATGAAACGGTTAGCGAAGCAGATGCAGAGGCTAATAAAGCCATTGAATATCTCAATAACGTGATGGATATGCAAAGCACTGACATGGCGGAGATCCGTAACGCCCGGGGCAATGTCCGGGAAGCGATTGCAGCCCTTCAGGCTGCCGGGCGTTTTGAGGAAAACGAAGAGCTGGTTAATGGCGCTGCTCGCCACCTGGCTGATCTGCTGGTAGCAATCCAGAAAGCGGGGGTAGCGGCATGACACTATCAGCTATTGAGTTAATGGATCTCAGCGATAAGTTGGATGCTCTGATGTCCAAAGCGGCTACCGCGAGTGGCATGGAGTTGCTGGATATCAGCGATGAAATCGACCAGATCATGCAACAGATGGGGTACGGCGCGTCCGGCGGTGGTAGTGGCGAGGAAAAACAACCTTCGGAACATGATGGTGTGCCAAAACTGGTTGCTGATTTCCTGGCTGATAAATTCGTCGATCAGAGCACCGATGCATTTATCGGTACCTTGCAGGATTTGAGTCAATATGTTGGCACATACATCGACCTGGACCAGGTTAAACAGCACACGGCGGCATGGATAGCCGCCAACATTAAAGAGGCAGCATAAGGCGTAACAGGGATGAGCTTAAGCGATCAGGTGGTAATGGCCACCAGCATAGAAACGCTGATCGAGCTGCTAAAGAACTTGCCCGATTATGGGCGGGTTTCGTATGTGGTGACAGCGAAGGGAGACGAGGTAAAAACAGCGTTTGATATCGTCGATGCCTCAGCTCTTTTGGTATCCAATACTCTGGATGGGAAAATTAATCCTGACTATCCCCAGGAACTTCAACCGCGCGACCGGACCCGCGCATCCAGCCTTCTTCAGGTTAACCAGATATCCAAGGATTTGCGGCCTGCTCAGCTTACCGATTCCGGTCTATCCAGCCATGGCGCGCCGATAATTGGTGAGGACAATGCCGTTGAGTCAGGTAATGGACGGACCATGGGGATCATTAAAGCCTATCAGGACGGCAATGCGGATCGGTATCGTGAGTACCTGATTGATCATGCGACCGAATTCGGCATACGACCTGAAAAGGTTGAATCAATGACGGCTCCGGTACTGGTGCGCCGCCGGTTAACTAAGGTTGACCGCGTTCAGTTTGCCAAGGACTCAAATATTTCTGATCTTCAGGAAATGGCAGCCAGTGAAAAGGCTTTTGTTGATGCCGACAGCATAACACCGGCGATGATGGCGCTTTTTAACCCGTCAGAAAGCGGAGATCTGCTTAGCCGCAGTAATGACACGTTTATTCGCGGATTTATGACGCAAGTTGGTGCCACACAGGCGGCTGGCCTTGTAACTGAAGATGGGCGACCAACACGGCAACTTGTAGACCGTATACAAAACGCGATCTTTGCCAAGGCATATAAGGATGCGCGCCTGGTAAGGATGGTTGCAGAAGAACCTGATCCGGATATGCGTAATGTTCTGACGGCGCTTAATGCGGCAGCCAATGATTTTGTCCAGATGCAGGCTTTGTCAGGAGAAGCGCACAAGCAGGCTGTGACAACTATTGTTGATGGCATTGAGACAGCGGATAGCCTCGATAAAAAGGCGCTGGCGGCATTGAAAGATGCGGTAGACCTGGTAAGGCAATCGAAGGAGTCAGGCCAGCATATTACCGATGTTATTGCTCAGGGGGATATGTTCAGCGAAACGGCCCCGGAAGTGAAAGCACTCGCGTTGTTCATCGTCGCGAATAACCGTAGCGCGAAGCGTATGGCCACCGCCTTTAAGTTGATGGCGCAACGTATCAATGATGAGTTACAGCACCAGGGCCAGGCGCTCGGGGATATGTTTGGCGGCGGCGATGTGTCGTTACAGGATATCCTTCGCCAGGTGTCTCAGGAACTGGAAAACGAAGGCATGCAAGGGATATCCGGCGGTCTTTTCGAGTCCGTTTCCGGCGGTAGTTACAACGGTGTTGCTCCATATACCAGCTTGCTATTACATCGGGCATCCGGCATCAAAGACATTATTCATCTGATCAGGCTGCTATCCCGCACCGATCCCCAGGATGAGCAGCTTGTACAAGTGCTTGCGCATTTTGTCCGAATGCCTGTTGCCGACGTAAAAAAATGGTGCCGATTATTCGGTATCAGCAATTCGTTACTTCGCGGATTGTTAAATCACGCATCCTCCCTTGGGCGCGACGGCTTTGATGAGATAGCGCAGGCGATAAAAAACGGAGATATGCCACCAGCTATTGACTGGTTTTCCATTCGCCCAACCAGGGTGAAAGCATTCCTTAGCGCGGCGCATTCGGCATCACCATTGGCAGAAATGGTTCAGAGGTTGTCGCTCATATTCACAGACCATACCGCGTTGGGTGATCTGACTCTGGACGAGATGAAAGAAGCCTCCATTCAGTGGGCCGATCAACAAAATGAGGTTAACTCTGACTTCTTGCCAGCATTCAGGAAGGCCGTTAGTAAAGTGGATGATGCCCGTGGAATTCTGAAGGCATTTAAGGCATTGCAAAGTCGGGTTAATAAACATGTCGGTGATATCGATGGGGTAACGGCGGAAGGCAGGGATATCCTTAAAGAGCACGGCATAACGCCAGAGTTTATTGATGAGATCAGGACGGATATGCAGCGTGAGGTCGTATCGTCCCTGCAAATCGTAGCCAGAGCGTTGGCGGATGCTAATCCGAAGAGTGCGGCCATTGTTAACCGGGTTATTGGTGATATTGAAGCATCGGAGGGCATGGGGGCGCTGAAACTCTTCCTTTCGCGAGCGTTTAATCCTAACGGCAATATTCTCCCCGGCATTATTTGTGAGGCTAAAAAGTATGTCAGCGAAGAAGAACTTGAGCATCTTGACCAACTACTTAAGCGATTCTCATATAACCCGCAGACACGCTGGCAAATGAATCAGCGAAGTATGGGTTCGGTCCACGAGAAAGTGTTATCTGCCATGAACAGTGCGATCGCCAACTCATCCGTATCTGAAGAAAAAGCTCTTGAGTGGGCCGACTCTTTTATCACGGAAGAAGTGGAAGAAGCCCGCGCTGGACAGAATGGTGGGATAGACCTGCGCAAGGAACTTGCTGATATTTATCGCCTGACCGGCGGTAAAATTTCGACCTTATCAAAGGTGGTTCACCACCAGGGAAGGGCATATGCAAATCTAAATGGTGTTGTTGCTGTCAATTTGAACGATGAAAATGCAAGTGCACTGTGGCACGAGCTGGGTCATCATCTTGAGTACAGTAACCCTGGTTTGTTAGAGAAAGCCCGGTCATTCCTGAAGGCCAATGTTGAAGGGGATAAGCCATCTTTCGTTAATATCGGTGGGCGTGGCAAGCCTGAATGGTGCTTCAGATCTCGATTGAGTAATATTTATATGGCGAAGGTATACCCGCCAGCCTCAGTAAGTAACACCGGGAAAATTCGGCAGAAATCACCGACTATTTCCAAAACGTCAGCAACGGAAGTATTCTCTATGGCTCTTCAGTTGTATCATGACAAAGAGGCCGCTGCCGCATCACTGATGAATGGTGACGGATTGCTGGAACTGTTATTAGGTGTGGCAAAGGAGCTAAATAATGCAGATTAAAATCGCAGCGCCATTAGGCGGAGATGCCATTATCGAATTTGATGATAATGAAGAAGTTTCCGGGCGTTTAAGCATTATCTCCGGTGACATTACCGAGGACATGATCGCTGAAGCCATAGCTGGGGCAAATCCCAATAGCTATATGGGATTCGTTAACACCCTTGATGCTCCCGCAAGTGATGTTCTCCGAACGCTACATCTTTACGCTGGCTGGTTTGTTGATTGGCCAGCAGTAGATGGTGGCGATGAGGACGACGACGACGATGATTTTGGTGATCATGTAGACCAGATCGTATATTGAAGAAATCCCGCCAATCGGCGGGATTTTTTTTAATCGCTTTCCACTTCTTCCGTGGTGTTTTCTTGCAGTTCTGTTAATGCAGCACGACATAGGTTCCGGGCATTGGCTATAGCTACACTTTTGACTTCATCTGTCATCGTGCAGGTAATGTACTGATCGAGTTCTTCAGCGCGGATGATGCTTTTGCCAATCAGAAACTGTATTTGCCAGAGCAGATCGGCATCCATAATCAGAATTTCTGCCGGGCCTTCAGGGCCAGCCGGGAAGGAAACATAAGACTGTTTGCCCAGGCCGATAACTCGACAACTTGCTTCAAGAATTGCGCGATTGAGGTCTGACTTTGTAACTGAAACAGGTTGATTTTCACCTGCGATTACGCCGTTGACATGGATGTGGAATGGCATGTAGCTTGAAATTCGCTCTACTTTCCATACGCCAGCAAGCGATCCTTCATGCAGCACAATGGGGGTAACCGCGAGTTTCATCTCACCATATAACTGCTGGCAGATGGCTGGATTGCTGAATACATCCAAAGGTTCACACTCAAACAGCGGCGCAATCTGCATGAGGTCCATCATGGTCATACCAGGGGTACGAGCAGTAATGAATCTGCGCATGCCAGTATCCATTGTGCGCCAGATAGCTACACCATGCTTTTTGCTCACTTCTTCAGTAAAGCCAAGGTGGCACATGATGGTTTTTTCGATAGCCAGATCAGAGATAGAAACCTTTTCGCCAGGTACACCATCATTATTGATGGCCACTTCGACACTCTGGCCATTACGCAGGCGGTATTGAATTGCTTTAGTATTTTCCACGTTAAATCACTCCACTACAAACCAGTCACATGCCAGTAAGTCGCCTACAGAAGGCACCCACGGAACAACTACACCTTGTGCATTTTTTAAGGCGAAATAAGCACCATACGGAACGAGGTCGCCGGGGAAATATCCCTTAATGGCTTCCATTCGTGCCGGGTACTGTCCTTCAGGAACCAGCCAGCAGAATTGGTTTTCGCCGTTCCACCCGCGTCGAGCAACTTTCTTGCCATCCTTCAGCCACATCAGCGCGTCAGAAAAGTCGGCTGCTTCAAGGTCGATTTCTTCTTGTGTGGTAATGATGCCACTGGCAGCAATAGTTACGTCCCTGGCTGTAATGAATGTCACCCCATTGTGACCTTCAATACTGAGCGATACCCCATTTTCGAAGAAGTCGTTAGTCCGACTAAAGCCTTCTTCAAATGTTTTTTCTGGTGAATAGGACAGAGATCCGTCCTCATAAGCGACCAGATATCCGCCAATTTCTGGTCGGTGTTTTTGCAAAAACATTTTATCAACATGGACTTTTACCCCTTCTGGCTCAACGACTTCGATGTTGCAAAAAAGGACCACATCCATTAGGGCGATAATTTCGATATCTTTGATTTTTGAGGCGCGAACTGTTTTATGGCTTTTGTATTTTGGAAGTGCCGTCAAAAGCTCTTTCGTTGTCATGTTATTCATAGTCTTTCCTCTGCTTAAAACCTGATGTATTGCGCCTTCAGGTGGGTCAGGAATGTTTTCCCACCAGCGAAAGCAATATCTCGGGGTGTTCTTTTCGTGAAAAGCGCGTGCCATTGCCAACTTTGGCGTTTTTTTGCGAGTTCGTGCTTTTGTCGGCGTCTTGACCACCGCTTTTCTTTCAGTCGTTTTTTACTCATAAACTCTAAAACGGAATATCGTCGTCAAAGTCCATTGGAGATTCGTTATTGGCGTTGCTCTGAGGTTTACCGCCACCACTGTATTGCTGGTGGTTTTGAGGTTGGTTTGATTGCCCCCAGCCATTTGAGGACTGTGAATCGTCACGGCGAGCGCCGATCATTTGCATGGTGCCGCCCTGGCTGACGATAATTTCCGTCGTGTAACGTTCTACACCGGCGTCATCTGTCCACTTACGGGTTTTAAGTTTTCCTTCGATGTAGACCTGAGAACCTTTTCGTAAATACTCACTCGCAATTTCAGCAAGTTTCCCGAACAAAACGACTCTATGCCATTCTGTTTGCTCTTTCTGTTGGCCCGTTTGCTTGTCGCGCCATGATTCATTTGTTGCGATGCTTAGTCTTCCGACCGTTCCGCCATTTGGTATATACCTGATCTCCGGGTCTTGCCCCAGAGTACCAATCAGGATGACTTTGTTTACACCGCGTTGTGCCACTTTTCTTACCCAATAAAACAAATTAATTAGAGCAATAATGTATATCTTTGAAACGTAGCTAACAAGTGATTTGCATTATCCTGTGTCTTCTAAAGGGATCGAGTCAGTCGGTATTGGCTGTGAATGGGTGTTTGTCCTGGAGCGTAAAAATTCGCTTATGAGGTCTTTATGAAGGGAAAAACAGCCGCAGGAGGCGGTGCAATTTGCGCTATCGCGGTGATGATTACCATCGTAATGGGTAATGGCAATGTGCGAACCAACCAGGCGGGGCTTGAGCTGATTGGTAACGCTGAAGGTTGCCGACGTGATCCATACATGTGCCCGGCGGGGGTATGGACTGACGGGATCGGTAATACACACGGGGTAACGCCGGGTGTGCGAAAAACCGACCAGCAAATCGCCGCTGATTGGGAAAAGAATATCCTGATCGCTGAACGCTGTATTAATCAGCACTTCCGGGGCAAAGACATGCCCGATAATGCCTTTAGTGCAATGACAAGCGCGGCATTCAATATGGGATGCAATAGCTTACGGACCTACTACAGCAAAGCGCGAGGCATGCGAGTCGAAACGTCCATCCACAAGTGGGCGCAGAAAGGGGAATGGGTGAATATGTGTAACCATCTCCCTGATTTTGTGAACAGTAACGGCGTGCCCCTGCGAGGTTTAAAGATTCGCCGTGAAAAAGAACGCCAGCTTTGCCTGACGGGACTGGTCAATGAATAAACTCCGGCAGCTCCGCAGACTTTCGACAATGAAGTTATCGCTGGCAGCGATAGTTTTCGACTCGATTTTCATGGCGGTATATGTGCTTAATGAAACGTGGCCACTGGAACCGCTATTGTATGCTGGGCTTCGGCTGTGCCTGACATTTTTGAGCATGGCCGCGAGATTGATGCAGCAGAAAGAAACCGCTTCAGATTGTCCACGCCGCGCGGTGCGCAATTATATGGCACGCAGACGAAGGTGATAATAGTTAACGAGAACCCCGGCACTCGCCGGGGTTATTTTTGGTGGTTATTTAAACGGATTGATTGAATTATTAAACGAGATGATGCTTGTCTCACGCGGTGCCTGGACGTTAGACGCTTGCGGAACCTCCTTAATTTTCTTGGTGACAGGCAAGTTGCGTGCGCCAACTTTGATCAGAGATTCGAAAAGTGTGGCAACGATTTTTGCATCACCAGGTTCTTTGAGGCGGAATGCGTCTTTTTGGGCGGCGGAGACGAAGATCGGGAGGTTATCCAGTTCGTCTTGCATTGCTGCCAGCACATCGTCGCGGATACCCGCTGTTTCCTCCAGCAAAGCGATTCGCGCTTCAGCATCTGCGATCTTGGCCATTGCTTCGAGGTGGCGGCCCTGGCTTTCGAGTAGTGCGGTTTCCAGTTCTGCCGTACGCTCTGTCGCCTCCACCATCATTTCCAGTTCAGCCATTTTGCCGTAATGGGATATAACGGCCTGCACTGACTCGTCGGAGTACCCGTGCGCAGCCAGGGACTCTGCCAGTAAAGATTTAGAATCCGCGCTTTCAAACATTCCGGCGCTGGCAGGATGATCCAGACTGATATAGTTCGGCGTTGTCACATAATCCACACCATGGAAGCTGGTGGTTACAGCGATTTTCCCGGACTCGCGCCCGCCAGTGGCCCAGCTCCAGCCACCAGCTCGGCTTTCGATCATCGCGGCAACAATTTTACCCGGCTCTGTGTTAAGAATTTCCTGTGTATGGGTAACGATGCCGTTGTCGTCAACAGATATAGCCACTGTTCGGCACGCTGGAACATTGTCGATTACGACCGGGCGACCTTCCACCATGATCACGCTGGTTTCTGGTACTTCCAGTTTGCCGGTCAGCTGTCGGCGACCGTGACCGTAATAGCCGAAAAGCTCACCAAGGCGTAAACCTTCCTGAGTTTCCTTGCTTTCAAGCATGGTCTTTACCGCGCTTAATACATACTGTCGCCCGTTCTGGCGACCTTTTCTAGCATTACTATAGAGACAAAAGCGGTCAGTGACCGTTTTCAAAACATCAGTCATTCTCGTTTCCCTCTTTAAAGACCGATTCAAGGATTTGCGCCAGTTCCTGTGGCGGTGTTTTGATGATGGAATCCATCAGGTGATCGTCGTCCTCGCTTTTCGCTTTCAGTTCGTTCACCAGTGCTTCAGAGATTTTTTCGTCAATCTCCAGCACATCGCTGAACAGGTAACGTTTGAATGCATCGGAATTGGCGAGGACGCTGTTATTGCTGACGGCATCGAGGATTTGCGTAACGATGGTGGCGTAGTTCGCCTGCGAGTCGCGGTTATCGTTGTGCTCTTGTTGCAGAGCGGTATTAACGGAGTGGAATTCGATTTTGTACGGGCGATCACCTTCCGGGTATACCTTGCCGTACTTGAAAGCAAGATGAATATCGATAGCCCGCTGAATGAACTCTTCTACGCCCTGCTGGATCCATGAGGCGCGCATGGCGGCCTGAATTGCCGTGCGCAGGAATCCACCTTCACCAAGCCCGCCGGACATTTGATCTGCCCACCCCAGGAGGGTGTAATCGAGGCCAAGTGCTGCCGCCAGCTGGCGCATATAGGTGAGAATGTCTTCAATGCCGTTGATGTCAGCCTGGATGGTCTGAGTATCAATAGTCATCTGTCCCTTGCCGTCGCCCATAATAGGCAGCAGGGTATTGGTCACCGTAGGCATGTTATTCGCGCCGCGTGCGCGCTTTTCCATCAGGTCAGCTGCTCGTTTAAGCGTCTGAGTAATGGTGCGCGAATAATCGGCTGCTTTTACCGGATCCAGACTATTCATCGCCAGGCCGATGATTCGGTCAATTTTCGACGCATTAAAACGCGTTGCCTTCAGTGAGCGGATCGCCGAACGCAGATTCATGTACGGCTCGTAGGCGTATTCGAGCAAGCTGGTCCCGTAATTCTGGGTTTCAATCGGCGTGCGCTCTTCCGGATTATCCAGCAAGCTGTATGCTTTATGGCCAGTGTGCACAGGCATAAGGTTTGACTTAGGCCGCCAGTAGGGGATTTTCATAGGGATAATGGCCCACGGATCGGCGAAAACCATTTTCCCTGACGCGTCCTTCAGATAATCGCCGCTAAATCCCGCCAGGTTACCGCTGACCTCGAACTCTTTGATGAAGCCCGGAAGGGTGTAATAGGAGCACTCAAAAGACGTGATCCCTATGCCTTCTTTGGCGTATGGCCTGACATAAGCCACCCCAAATACAGACATGATAAATGCCCACCCGGCGACCTCTTTGTTGATGGTTCGCCCGATGTCGTTCATCAGCTCGTCACACAACCCCTGCGCGGCGTCATAGTCACTATCGTTTCCGTTGTGTACCGGCACGATAGAGAAGGTTTGTCCGGTCTTCTTATCGAAAGAGAGCGCGTGCGTAATATGGATGTTCAGAGCGGTGGCGATCGTGCTGTAAACCGCCATTTCTTCGAGTAGCGGATAGCGTTGCAAGCGGTCTTCCGGCAGTTGAACTTCATCAAAGATAAAGCGACTCCCATCCACCAGCCCATCACCAGCCATGCCACTATCGCCCGGTTTGCCGCCTAAGAAGCCGGACAGTTGTACCGGTGCCCCTGCGCGAGAAAACAAATACCCACTTCCGCCGTGCACAGCCAGCGCGGACAGGAGGATGTTGTCCCGTTCTCCGTTGTCTTTAAAAACCCCCGCCAGCGCCTTCCTGACCGAGGATAGCGTGATTTTATTGTCTGCCAAGATTGCACCTTAATTAGAATAATTCGCATCGTGTTTGAACGGAATTTAACACTAGTCACTTGTTAAGGATTACCAATGAACAAGCTATCTATGGGTGTGTTTCGCTGTTCAAGTGTCAGCGAAATATTGAAATACATTAGGGCAATAACATCTCACCGAGCGCCGATTAAATACGGCGTGGAAAAGGTGGAAGGCAAAAGCTATGACCGACTGCGCCGGGAGGCGAATCAGAAGGCGATAGATTTGCTTAATTCGCTGGTGGACGGCGCGACACTGACAGATGAACAGCGCCAGATCCTGGCCGGGTACACTGGTGAAGGCGGCATTGGCGGGTCCGTCTCCGAATATTACACACCAAAGCCTATCGCTGAAGGTGTCTGGGAGATCATGAAGCTCTACGGCGCGGACGTAGGTAACACTCTGGAACCATCGGCGGGAACCGGCGTTTTTAATGAGACAAAACCGGTTGGTACGGTGATGACCGCGACTGAGATCAGCAGTGTTTCCGGTCGTATAAACCAGTTGTTACACCCGGAAGACAGCGTACAGATTTCCCCGTTCGAACAGCTGGCTATAAACACGCCTAACGATTCATTCGACCATGTTGTGGGTAACGTTCCGTTCGGCGGTCGTGATAACACACGCAACATCGATAAGCCTTACGCAGAAGAAACGGACATGGGGTCTTACTTCATGCTCCGCATGCTGGACAAGATAAAACCTGGCGGATTCATGTGTGTGATTGTGCCGCCGTCCATTGTTTCAGGTTCAAACATGAAGCGGTTACGCCTGCGCTTATCCCGTAAAGCTGAATTTCTTGGCGCTCACCGCTTGCCTACCGGTACTTTTGACGCAAACGGGACCAGTACAGTCGTTGATGTGGTGCTGATGCGCAAACATCCGGCAGAGATGGCTGAGAAAATCCCCCTGGTGGATGAAAGCACTCTTGAATCGGCAAATGTGCTTTGGCCAACGTTTATTTCTGGCAAGTGGTTTGAAAAGGACGGTCGCCGGTTTGTTCATGGCACCCAGGAAAAGGGCTTCCAGGGGCGTATTGAGGTTCGTGCCGACGGTCAGATTGATAACCAGGCTCTTAAAGCGAAGCTGATTCATCGTTTCGAAAGCCGTATCGACTGGTCTTTGCTCGATATGGCTGAACCGTCACCGACCGCAGACGTTGTTGGTGAAGGGGAAATGCGCCTGATTAATGGCGTATGGCAAAAATATGCTGGTGGTCGCTGGATTGAAGCTGATGCCGGGAAGGAACTTAAGATCGATGCTGCCAGTTATGGCGCGGATAGCTGGGAGGCTCTTCAGCGTAACCTGACTACAACAGAAGGCCGTCTCGGCATGACATTTACCCAGATGGCAAATGTCCGCGATAAGTACACCACATCAATCAGCGACGATATGGTGCAGCTGGTGGACTGGATTAACAGCCAGCCTGAAAAATACCGTGAACGCTTGTATCGCGGGGCGATGATTGGCCGGATGTTAATTGAATATCAGGACATGAAGGCCGCCGGGCATAGTGCTGAACAAATCGAACAGCAGCGCCTTTCTCTGGTATCCCGTTTGCAGGCAGAGATTGACCGTTTTGGTAACCCCGGTCGCGGTCCGATAGCGAAATTGTCGGGGAGCGGTGCGCGCGCCTGGTTTGCTTTCCGTGGTGCGATTAAGCTGGATGGCACTATTTCTGACGAGCTGACAGGAAAGCTGGTTACGCATGATTCCAGCGCCAGTTATGACTCCACCAGCTATCAGGACACCCTGCGTTATCTCTATAGCGATCTTACCCGCGATCCAATCCAGCTCGATGATTTCCGCCTTGCGTTTACCGGCGAACTGCCAGCCAGTGATGAAGAGTTGCTTAATTTATTGGCCAGCACCCCTGGTATTGCGGTTTCACCGTATGGCGGGATTGTTCCGTTCGCCCGCGCCACCAGCGGCGACATTAACGAGATAGTGGCTCCAAAACAGGAATTTCTTGCCACACTCCCCGACGGTCCAGTAAAGAACAACGTCCTTAATCAGCTGGCAGCGATCGAAGAGAAGCGCATCAAGACGCCAGCAGAGAATATCCGCTTTAAGCTCAATAGCCGTTGGTTCGACCGCTCCGTCATTCTGGAATTTTTGCAGGAAAACGGCTATCCGGATCTGCGCTATGTGCAGTCAGTGCAGCTGGAAGGCGACGAAATGGTTTCTGACACCTATCACGGTGGTGATGGTCTGTTCGTCGGGCACCGATACGGTGTCGTCCAGCGCAAGGATAAAGAAACAGGCGAGATCCGCTACGAGTGGGACCGTAAATCAGGTGAAAACGCGACCGGGTTCCCGGCACAGCTGGAAAAGTATCTCAATGGTGCGCGTATCGGTGGCAAAGATAGCGCGACGGCGAACGGCTACCGCGAGCAGATGGCACTGCTTGAGGACCAGTTCAATAAGTGGATCAAGACGCACGATCGCTACGATGAACTGGTTGCCAAATACAACGATGTGTTCAATAGCAATATCCCGTATGAACACTCTGGCGATCCGCTTGGGTTGAAGGGATTAAGCGGTAAGCGCCAGCCATTTGATTACCAGAATAGCGAAGTGCGCCGACTGTCCGAAGATGGGCGCGGCATCCTGGGCTTCGGCACCGGGCTGGGTAAAACTACGACCGCGCTGGTGCTTGAGGCGTTCAACTATGAGAACGGTCGCTCCACCCGTACTGCGTATGTAGTGCCTAAATCAGTGCTGGAAAACTGGTATTACGAAGCAAAAGAATTCCTGAGTGAAGAGGCATTCAGTAACTACCTGTTCGTCGGTCTTGATGTGCTGATGGATGGCGATCAGATTCGCCAGGTGCCGGTGCTCGATGAGAACGGTAAACCTGTTCTTGGTACTGATGGCACTCCAGTTATGCGCGATGCCCTAAAACTGGCAGATGAAGCCACTATCACGGCGCGGATGAACGCGATCCCGCACTCAAATTACCGTGCAGTCGTGTTTACCAAAGAACAATACGCCCGCATTCCGCTACGTGATGACACCGTAGATGAGCATGCACAGGATATGCTTTATGACTTCGTTGCCGCCGGGCGCGTAGCCAGCGCAATGGACTCCGACTCCCACCGCAAAGAGGCCGCGCGTCGCCGGGTATTGTCGGAGTATTCAGATACCGGCACCGAAAAAGCAGAGAAGTATCCGTACTTTGAGGATATGGGCTTCGATAGTGTGATCGCTGACGAAGGTCACAACTACCGCAATAGCTATAAAAATGGTCGCGAAGCGTCACAACTGGCCTATCTGCCCACCAGCGCGGTGGCGCAATCGGCGCGGGATATGGCAATTAAAAACGCGTACCTGATGAAAAAGAATGGTGGGCGCGGACCGGTTCTCCTGACTGCAACGCCAGTCGTTAACACCCCGATCGATGCATACAACATGCTTTCTCATGTGCTGCCGAAGGAATACTGGCAGAAGATGGGGATCTACGGTCCTGATGACTTCGTTAAATTCTTCGGCAAGACCAGGCTGGAAACGGTACAGAAAATCAGCGGTGAAGTTGAAGAAAAAATGGCGCTGGTGGGCTTTGAAAACCTTGATGCGCTGCGCGGCATATTCCATCGCTGGACAACGCTTAAAACGGCGGAAGACGTTAAGGATACCGTGGAGATCCCGGAACTGGACGAACACCAGCAGGATGCACCACTTACGGAAGAACAACTGGCGGCGTATGAAGAATTGCGTCAGCAGGCGGAAGCGGCAGCCAAAGCCAACAATGGCGTAACGACCTCGGTCAATGAAGACGGCGTGATTGAGCACGAGAAAGCCCGTCCGATCTTCTCAATAATCAGGGATATGGACCGCGTATGTACTGACATGGACCTGTACTATCGCAGGATCACCTATCGTTTCCTGCCGGAGTACGCCGATGCGGTGCAGCAGCTGGCGGACAGTTTGCCTAAACAAGCCACCAGCGAAGACGACGACAGTGATGATTCGATCACGCAGCAATCGCAATACTCCCTGATAGATAAGGGCGAGTTTATTCAGTTGCAGGTACCGGAAGCATTTGAGCAGGAAGTGAATAAGCGCCTGGCCAGGTTTGGCATTGACGAACAGACCGTAACTCACCCCGTTACGCCCAAATACGCGAAGCTGATTGCCACGCTGAAGGAGTTTTTCCCGGAAGGTAAGCAAATCATCTTCACCGATGAAAAAACGCAACACCAGAAGCTCAAGCGCATTATCTGCAATGCTCTTAACCTTGAACCTTCAAAGGTGGGGATCCTGAATGCTCAGACGGTTGCCGAGGCAGGTAAAACCGGTAAGAAACTGAAAGCGGTTAAACCACCGAAAGAGCTACCGGATGAACCAACAGATGCACAGATAGCGAAATACAACGAGCAAATGGCTCTGTATGACGCCTATATCGCGCAGCAAAATGAAATGTCGCTGGGTGGGCTGGAAAAGATTGCTGCCGACTTCCAGGAGGGCCGGACTCCGATCATCATCTGCAACAAAAAGGCAGAGGTGGGTATCAACCTGCATCGAGGAACGACTGACATCCATCATCTGACGTTGCCATGGACACCAGCCAGTATCGCACAGCGTAACGGTCGCGGTGCCCGAGTTGGTTCCAACCGTGCAAGCGTTCGCGTTCACTACTACTGCGGCAAGGGTTCTTTCGATGAATACCGACTGAAGACGCTGAAGCGTAAAGCAGGCTGGATCTCCGATATCCTCCGCTCAGATAAGTCTGAAATGGAGAACGCCGACGCCAACGATATGATCGAAATGCAGATGTATACCGCTAAGGATGATGGCGAACGTCTGGCAATGATGCAGGTTCAAATGGATAAGGCGAAAGCCGCGCAACGCGCTCGCCAGAAAGAACAGGCTACTATCGACCTTCAGAACTACATCAAGGCGCAGCACGCAGCTGGCGAGGATGTGGAGGTACTTACCGCTGAATTAGAGCGAAGCAAAGCGGAACTTGAAAAGACCACCGCCGAGGTAGCTAAATTCAAACAGGCGGTAATGGCCAAAGCAGCTGATAACGCAGACTGGAAGGCCCGCTGGGGGAGCGTCCATCACACAGACCGTATGTTGTTAGCACAGTATCGCGCGTCGTTGAAAAACGCCATTCAGCGCAAGGCTAATATCTCTCAAGCCATCTCCCGCTATGAGAAATTATTGAACCGTACTCAGAAGGCCGCGACGGATATCAAACGCCTGCGCCCGCTGGTGGAGGATGCAATAAATAAAGGCATTCTGGATGTTGATCCTGACCTGGTTAACCATGCGAGTGAGTTCCTTGTTATCGGCGATCGCTCATGGCGTGTAGGCCAATACTACGATTGTGCCGGTGATATCGTTCGCATTAAGTCGCTGGACTTCGACAGCCAGCGCGCAGACGTGGAGATCATCTTTACCTTCAAAGGCACCAAATCGGGTAACTGGGATGTGAAGACGCTGGATAAACAGGTGGATGTAACTCCCGATGAAGATGCTGTTATGCAGAAAATCAGTGGTGGCGTCTCCATCGCCGGGATTAACGACATCATTTCCTGTGACGATTTCTACCGTTTCCAGCAGCGCGGCATGATCAAAATAACTGACTCGTACGGCGTTCAGACTACAGAGTCAGGCTATAGCATTGATTTTGTTGGTACCTATACGGACCCACTGAAGCATGCGGTTTACCCGGATCGCCGTGACGGCGCGCTGAAGTCGTCAATTGCAAAATGGGTGCTTGGTATGATGTCGGAAGGGAATAACCGCCAGATCCGTTCGGCAGAAACATTCCTGGTTGAATTGTTTGGCTCCAATTATGGCGATGTAATCGCGTCATACGGAGATACGCTATCCCCTGAAGCAATTCAGGAGAAAATAGCGGATGCGATCGCCAGAATGCCGGAAAAAACAAGCCAGGGGGCTACTCGTAACGGGGATTCTGAACTTGAAGTCACCAATGCCATTTTCGGTACCAATGAGTTCCGGGGGTCAGATTATGAGATCACCACAGCACAGTTTGGCACCATTGGCATTTACAGCAATAAAGCCGAGATCAAGCAGGCAATGGACGCAGCAAGCGCGCGCATCGCAGCAGAACGGGAAGCCAATCTGAATCATGCAGTCGCCGCGCTGACTCAATCGTGGGTAACAGCAATCAGGGAGGCCGCCACCACAGGGAAAATCACACCTGCAATAGCGGATGTCGTAAACGACGGCTCTAAATTTATGGATGCCTATCAAATGGATGCGGTGAAGTTGCCATCAGCCTATGGTCAACTCAGCTATCGCATGACCTACAACCTGGTATCAATGTTTTCCGACCTTGCCATCCTTGGGCTGGTGGATCTTAACGAGGTTACGCCGGAATTGCTCAGCATGCGCAAGAATCATGTGGAGATATTGCAGAGAATTAACACGGTTCTTGCCGGGCGCACCGATGAAGAGAAACAGGCCGACGCTGATCGGATAAACCTAGCCCTTGGCAACATCACGGAGGAAGAGATTGCCGCCAGAAACGAGAAACAAGAAGAGTTATCATCAATACAGGGTGATGCCACCAGCATAGCTCAGTCTCTTGGTCTGAATTATCGCGTATCCACCGCCGACCTGAAGATGATGTACGCACCAAAATTCGCCGCTGGCGAGGTATTTGGGCTTCAGGAAGCCTCAGGCATGAAAGGCGTTCTTTTCCGTGCGAAAGACGCAATCAAGGCGAAATTCGGCGCTCGCTGGCTGCCAGCGAAGGCGAAGAACAGCGATTTCCCGGGTAACTGGTGGATTATCGAGACAAAACACAACGTGGCGGACGTTCTGGCCGTCATCCAACAATACGCATAACAGGAGCGCCCGGTTCGCCGGGCGTCGCATAATATGGCCACACTATCTGATACAATAAAACCGAATAAAACATATCTTGAGGCGGTACTCCGTACAGCGTTGTTAGGAAAGACAGAAGACGAATACGTTGATTTCTTCCTGTCAGGGCTACGCGGGCGATTACTGAAAAATCCCCGCCTGTACCGCAGCTATGGTCCATACTGGCCGGAAATTAAAAAATTATTACTGGAGCGCGGTTATGGTAATTTCGGTCGTCTCGTTGACCGTGACGTTCGCAAAATTTACCGTTATGACCGCCCGGCGCTGACGCTCATAGCCGCGACGCTCTACAGCCAGGAGCGTTTTGATAATGGTCAGATATACTCAGCCTGGCATTTACTGCCAGTACCTGAAGAGGTTGACGACCAGGACTATGAGTTTGAGTCTTACGATTTGGAAGTTGAAGCCTTAGCACAGGCTGGAGAGAAAACTTGAAAAAGCGATACTACACAGTAAAGCATGGGACGCTACGAGCATTACAAGAGTTTGCTGATAAGCATAACGTTGAGGTGCGCAGGGAGGGGGGAAGTAAAGCTCTGCGCATGTACCGTCCGGACGGGAAATGGCGTACGGTCGTCGATTTCAAAACTAACAGCGTTCCCCAGGGCGTCCGCGATCGGGCATTCGAAGAATGGGAGCAGATCATCATAGATAATGCATTGCTTCTCAATGCGGATTAAACTTCCCCAAATAATGGCTGTTTGCTCGCCGAGCATCGCTCAAAGAAACACGATTATTCAAACATATAGATAGTGATAGTGCCCTCGTATAAGTGTGACAACTTCTGGCTCTAGTGGGCTGGGGAGGCGGCGCTTTGTTGCTAAATGATCTGGTTTAAAATGGATATGAAAAAAGAAACGATTTTTTCCGAAGTAGAAACGGCTAACAGCAAGCAACTGGCTGTGTTGAAAGCTAATTTCCCTCAGTGTTTTGATAAAAACGGAGCCTTCATTCAAGAAAAATTGCTTGAGATTATTAGGGCATCGGAAGTTGAACTCTCTAAAGAATCATACAGCTTGAACTGGCTGGGTAAATCTTATGCCCGTTTGTTGGCCAATCTACCACCGAAAACGTTGTTGGCAGAAGATAAAACTCATAACCAACAAGAAGAGAACAAGAACAGTCAACACCTGTTAATCAAAGGGGATAATCTCGAAGTATTGAAGCATATGGTTAATGCTTACGCTGAAAAGGTGAAGATGATTTACATTGACCCACCATACAATACAGGTAAGGATGGGTTCGTTTATAATGATGATCGCAAATTTACACCTGAGCAGCTTTCTGAACTAGCAGGCATCGACCTCGATGAGGCTAAACGCATATTAGAATTTACCACCAAGGGGTCAAGCAGTCATAGTGCATGGCTGACATTCATTTACCCACGCCTTTATATTGCTCGTGAATTAATGAGAGAAGACGGGACTATTTTTATTTCTATTGACCATAATGAGTTCAGTCAATTAAAACTAGTTTGCGACGAGATCTTTGGTGAGCAAAACCATGTTGGGGATCTAGTATGGAAAAATGCAACTGATAACAACCCTTCAAATATCGCTGTAGAGCATGAATATATTATTGTTTACACAAAAAACAAAGAGCAGCTTATAAGTGAGTGGAAATCTAATATCTCCGATGTAAAAAACTTACTTGTCAACATAGGTGAAGAATTTGCATCAAAATACACTGGCAATGAACTTCAGGAAAAATATACCCAGTGGTTTCGTGAACACAGATCTGAATTATGGCCTCTTGACCGATACAAATATATAGACAAAGACGGCATCTATACTGGTAGTCAGAGCGTCCACAACCCCGGAAAAGAGGGTTACAGATATGATATTATACATCCAAAAACTAAGAAGCCATGCAAACAACCTCTTATGGGGTATCGTTTTCCATTAGATACAATGGATAGGCTTCTGTCTGAAGAAAAGATCATCTTCGGTGATGATGAAAACAAAATTATAGAACTAAAAGTTTATGCTAAGGATTACAAACAGAAATTAAGCTCCGTTATCCATCTTGATGGGCGTGTTGCAACGAACGAACTTAAAGAGCTGTTCCCAGAAATGACTCAACCATTCACAAATGCTAAAACTATAAAATTAGTAGAAGATTTAATATCTTTTGCATGTGATGGAGAGGGTATTGTTTTGGATTTTTTTGCTGGGTCAGGAACTACAGCGCATACAGTTTTTAATTTGAATAACAAAAATAAAACGTCGTATCAGTTTATTACAGTTCAACTAGATGAACCTACAAAAGATAAATCTGATGCCATGAAGCATGGCTATAATACAATATTTGACTTAACAAAGGAGCGTTTAATTAGGGCGTCTAAAAAAAATAGGGATCAGGGGTTTAAGGTATATCAACTAATGCCAGATTTTCGCGCTAAAGACGAATCAGAACTTACACTGTCTAATCATACATTCTTTGATGATGTTGTCTTGACGCCTGAACAATATGACACTCTATTAACTACATGGTGCCTGTATGATGGCAGTTTGCTAACAACACCTATTGAAGATGTTGATCTTGGTGGCTACAAAGCACATTTGTGCGATGGTCGTCTGTATTTGATTGCACCTAATTTTACTAGCGAAGCATTGAAAGCGTTACTTCAAAAGGTGGATTCAGACAAAGACTTTGCTCCAAACAAAGTCGTGTTTTATGGCAGCAACTTTGAAAGCGCAAAGCAAATGGAACTCAATGAAGCACTAAAAAGTTATGCTAATAAAAAATCTATTGAGTTAGATTTGGTGGTGAGGAACTAATCATGTCAAAAGGGTTCACTCTCGAAAAGAACTTGCCGCATCAGAAAGCAGGAGTCGATGCGGTGATGAATGTTTTTGTTTCCGCAACACCTCACCTGACGGATAATGTTGCTGTTCGCCTTTTAGCTAATCCTGAACTGAAGCTGTCTGAACAACAATACTACAACAATATAAAAAATGTTCAGGCGTTCAATGGTATTGCGCACTCAAAAGATAATCACAATGCTAAAAGCAACATCATTGATGTTTCTATGGAGACAGGTACAGGCAAGACGTACACCTATATCAAAACTATTTTTGACCTGAATAAATCATTTGGTATTAACAAGTTTATCATCATTGTTCCGACTCTATCTATCAAGGCCGGAACCGTTAACTTTTTAAAAAGTGATGCTTTAAAAGAACACTTCCGGGATGATTACAAGCGTGAGCTGAGAACTTACGTTGTTGAAAGTCAGAAAAACGCTGGCAAAAATACAAAATCGTATATGCCTCAGGCTATACATGATTTTGTTGAAGCAAGTAACTTCAATAAAAAATATATACACGTTCTTGTTATTAACTCAGGAATGATCAACTCTAAGTCTTTAACGGATACTTACGATACTGGCTTGCTTGATAATCAGTTTAATACTCCAGTTGACGCGCTCAGAGCTGTAAAACCATTTATCATCATTGACGAACCACATAGATTTCCTACTGGTAAAAAAACATGGGAAAACATAGAGAAATTTAACGCACAATATATTATCCGCTATGGCGCAACCTTTAGCGAAGGCTATAAGAACCTGGTTTATCGTCTTACAGCCGTGGACGCATTTAACGATGATCTCGTTAAAGGTATTGATGCATATATTGAGGATATAGTCGGCGATGGTAACGCAAACCTCAAATTCGTCAAATCTGACGGAAAGGAAGCTACATTTGAACTGAATGAAAACAACAACAAAAAATCGTTTAAGTTAGCTAAAGGTGAATCACTGTCTAAGACGCATAGTGCGATCCATGATTTAACTCTTGATGCTTTAAACAAGAGCACAGCAGTGTTGAGTAATGGTATTGAGTTGAAGATTGGTAGCTCAATAAATCCCTATTCTTACGATCAGACACTCGCTGATAACATGATGCGTAAGGCTGTCAAAGAACACTTTAAGTTAGAAAAAGAACTTCTGACACAAAGGCCACGCATAAAGCCTCTTACTCTTTTCTTTATTGACGATATTGAAGGCTATCGTGACGGTAATGATATTTCCGGAAGCCTGAAGACCAAATTCGAAGAATACGTTCTGGCAGAAGCTAATGAACTGTTAAAAACAGAGCAAGATGCGTTTTATAAAAACTATCTTGAAAAAACAGTCACAAATATATCTTCCGTTCATGGTGGTTATTTCTCAAAAGATAACAGTGATAAGGATGATAAAATCGAGCAGGAAATCAACGAAATCCTTCATGACAAAGAGCTTTTGCTGTCTTTAGATAATCCCCGTCGGTTTATTTTCTCAAAATGGACGTTGCGTGAGGGGTGGGATAATCCTAATGTTTTTCAGATCTGTAAGCTCCGTTCGAGCGGTAGTACCACATCTAAGCTTCAAGAGGTAGGGCGCGGTTTGCGTCTTCCTGTGAATGAATACATGTGTCGAGTGAAAGACCGCAATTTTACCCTTAAATATTATGTTGATTTTACAGAAAAGGATTTTGTTGACTCACTTGTTAAAGAGGTCAACGAGAGTTCTTTCAAAGAAAGGGTTCCAAGTAAGTTTACTCAAGAGCTTAAGGAACAAATCATGGCTCAGTATCCTGAGCTTTCATCCAGAGCACTAATGAATGAACTTTTCAATGATGAAATCATTGATGACAATGATAATTTCAAAGATTCAGATGCCTATAGCCGCTTAAAATCCAAATATCCAGCAGCATTCCCTATAGGAGTGAAACCTGGTAAAATCAAAAAAGCTACTGATGGAAAAAGACGCACTAAAATGCGTGTTGGTAAGTTCAGTGAGCTGAAAGAACTATGGGATTTGATCAATCAAAAAGCGGTGATTGAGTACAAAATAAACAGTGAAAGTGAATTTTTATCCATTTTCAAGTCATTCATGCTCGAAGAAACAGAACGATTTACCAAATCAGGCGTTCATACTCGCATTGATAAAATTTACATCCACAATGATATGGCAATGTCGAAAAGCATTGTCAGTGATGACGATGACTTTGCTAAGCTGAACACAATGAGCTATCGAGAGTTTCTCGATAACTTATCACAGACTATTTTTGTTAAACACGGTACTTTACATAAAGTTTTTTGTGATATAAAAGACACTATTAATATCACTGAATACCTTAATATTCAAACAATCAGAAAAATTAAATCTGGTTTTAGTAAGTATTTGTTGAACAATTCGTTTAATAAATTCAGCCTCGGATATAATTTGATTTCGGGTTCAATTCATCCTACAAAGTTCACAAATGCTGATGGTAATCCTCTAGGCGAGGTATTATCAAGTGATCTTGGTGTATTGCAGGATAATGCAAAAGCACCATTAGATACTTATCTTTTTGAAGAAGTTTTTTATGATTCAGAGCTTGAAAGGCGTAATATAACAGATAGAGAGATCCAGTCTGTTGTTGTTTTTTCAAAGATACCGAAGAATTCTATTAAGATCCCGGTAGCTGGTGGATACACTTACTCACCCGATTTTGCTTATGTTGTAAAAACAGCGGAAGGTGATTATCTTAATTTTATCATTGAAACAAAAAACGTAGATAGTAAGGATAGTTTACGGCTTGAAGAAAAACGGAAAATTGAACATGCCCAAGCGCTTTTCAATCAAATAAGTCAGTCTGTTAAAGTTGAATTCAGAACGCAGTTTGCTAATGATGATATTTATCAGTTAATCAAGAGCGCATTACCATAATGCTAGTTTAAAAGGAGGTGAAAACCTCCTTTTTTGACATCCTACACGACCTGAAAGAAGTGGCGTTTAGGCCGTTAAAAATAGTTCCCCTCTCCAGTTAAGATTCCATGAGGAACTCTTTTTTCTGCAAGTCTCTGTGTGCCCCGAATTATGTTAATGAGAGGGCTTAGTAACGATGGTTCCTGGTGTGCCTCAACTTCTCCAGCCATTGCCCTGATGTAGTCGGCGCTGGCAACGTTGTTGTATTCCGTCGCAAAGCAACATAGTAACGTCAGAACATGCTCTGTCGTTATTTCGCTCCAGTTGATGTTGAAAAATTCATCGCCTTTTTTATCGTGTTCGGAATCGAAGATGCTTTGGTGGAGGATGTATTTGCCGGATTCCTTGCGCGGTAACTTGATTGCTTTCTGGCGTTCCAGCTCCTTATAAATCTGCATTGCCTCAATTAGTACCGGCCTGCCGTTCATGAAGGGATCGCGCAACCTTACACGCTGGCCAACTCGACCAGTAATAAAGCTGTTTTCCTCTTCCACCAGCACGATAAAACCCTTTTCCTCTTTTTCTCGCAATTCGCGCAGCAGCTGGAGTTCCATATCGCGGCGGCGTTCAGGGTAGCTGGTCCGCTCAGCCATTATCAGCTCGTTATTGATCCATGCAGCAGTCATTGACGCCGGTTTGCCGACGCTCATCGAAACAACGCATATTTTCTTATCCATAGCGCCCCCTACAAAAAAGAAAAGCCACCAGCGGCGGCTTAGCAATACAACTGAAGGTAGCGCCCGGTACTCAGACTGTGCCGTCCATGGAATATTTGAAAAGGGATCCATCCGTACCGGGCGTGTGATGATTCTGACTGAAGTCACTTGTCAGTTGTCAATCATTTATCATTAAAAATAATATATTTATTAGTGCATGATGTTTGCCATCTCATAGGCGTCAGCCAGTAACTCCATCTCTGACTTGTTCAGCAGGGTGAATTCTTTCTTGCCTCCAACCACACCATCGGCATGAACAGGGACCAGCCAGGGGTATTTTGCTCTTACTTCAGCCGGTGCTGCATGCTGGTGGTGCCATCTACAAAGTGGCAATTGCTTTTTATGACAACCCGGCGCGGTACGACCGGCGATATGGTGCAGAGACACCTCATTAGATATTACTCCATGCATATAGCAGGCAATGCAGGGGAGAGTGCCAAGAGCATTGGCGATGCGCCGTTCCTCCGCCGTTGGTGTTCTCCCCTTCAAGCCACGAGATTTTATTTTTACCGCGCTTTTCCGCGTTTTGCTGGCTGGTGGGCGCTCTTTCTGTTTAGCGATACGGCGGTCGATAGTATCCCGCATTTTCTGATATTGAGATTCTCGCCAGACCGGATCAGCCAACTTCTCCCGTTGCCGAGCGATCGCTCGTTCTCTGGCTGCCTTCTGCCACTTGCGGCACTGTTCAATTTTTTGTTCGATTGTTTTCATATGGTCAAAAAAAAGGCGGCCTAATGGCCGCCTATGATGTCAAGGAGTGAAGTAATGGCAACGTCTTCGTAGTTGGCAAAAACTGCGACTCAATTATAGCAACCAATTAGAGCAATTAAAGTTGTTTATTTATCGCGAATCACATTTTTTCACTTCAGTACCTGTGTGCTATACTCCTTCTTGATTGATTGGATGCGGAATACAAACCCGCTCTTTTGTGCAGCCTGGCTCCTTGCCAGGCTTTTTTTTATTTCATCATGGAAGCTGTTAACGCTTTGGACCTTGCTGAACTGATTGAGAGGGCTTTGTCAACGTGCCCCAAAAATTCGCCAAACTCAGACATCACTTTAGCAAAACCGCGCCGTGCTTCTTCCTCGGTGGCATTCATCACGAAATGTTCAGCACCACGCATACTTTTGACAGGGAACGCAACGGATATTGAATCAATATCAGGCATTCTATCGCTCAGCTTTACAGTGACAATGACGGCTGGCGACTGAATATTAGTGCTTACAGACAGCACTACATATTTTCCGTCGATGTTGAAATCCTTTCTCATATGTCACCATAAATATCAAAGAATTAGAGCAATCATTTACGCGTTAATGGCTAATCGCCATCTTCCAGCAGGCGCACCATTGCCCCTGTTTCACTATCCAGGTTACGGATATAGTTCATGACAATATTTACGTTGGTCCAGCCACCAGCTTGCATGATCTCCGGTATTGAAACTCCGGCACGGGCCATATCTCGCGCGGCTCCGACACGGGCACTGTGTCCAGACCAGGCCAGGTACCTCTGGCCAGAGTCATCCTTAGCCCCGTAAATCAATCGGTGAGTTGCTTCAAAAATCCCTTCCAGGGCGCGAGTTGATAGCTGGCTGGTGGGTGATGGCGAGGCAACACCATTTTTTCTGACCCGGCAAAACAAGTAGTTATTCGGATCATCAGCCACACCAGAGACAGAAATCCATCGCTCGACCAGTTTAGTTACCCCCAGGCTAAGTGCCTTCTCTACACCTGCGGTGCTAACCAGCGTTTTCGTTCTGCCAATATGGATTAACATTCTCCCACCGTCAGTACGTGAGATATCTTTAACCCTGATCCTGGCAATTTCGGCTATACGTAACAGGGTGTTATAAGCAATCCCCAGAAATGCCAGATTACGTATATCCTGGCAGCGATCGCTATTTTCCATGAGTGAACGAACCTGGTCGAAATCAGTGCGTTCGAACGCTAGTGCCTGTTTTGCACGTTCACCGGCATCAACGTTTTCTTTTCGGATCCGCCGCATAACCAGTGAAACAGCATTGCTGTCACTTAGTCGCGGCAGCCCGGACCGACGATGAAGCATGTTTAGCTGGCCCAAATGTTGCTGGATAGTTTTTACTGCCAGACCGCGCGCCTGAAGATATAGAAGATAATCGCGAACATCTTCAGGTTCTGCGGGAAACCATTTCCGGTTATTCAACTTGCACCATGCCGCCCATGACCGGCAAACGGACAGAAGCATTTTCCAGGTATGCTCAGAAAACGCCTGGCGATCCCTGAACATGTCCATCAGGTTCTTGCGAACCTCATCACTCGTTGCATCGACCGGCAATGCAGGCAAATTTTGGTGTACGGTCAGTAAATTGGACATTTGACACTCAGATAATGGTTTTAAGTAAAGTGTACAGGATCGGCTCTGCCTTTACCTGTTTATGGTTCTCGTCATAGAAACGCCAACGACCGCGACTGCGTTCTATCTTTTCTTCACCGCGCGATAATGACAGTTGACAACTATCACGATCAAACCCTTTTGCCCGCCAGTAACCACGATTTTTCTCAAGCTCAAGATGAGTGGACACTTTAGCAGCTGAATATCCCATTTTTCACCTCTGATTGATTGGTGGTGCTAAGTGCGCTACGCGAAATCTGGAGCACTAACACTGCCAACATTTCGCAGATTTTACGTAGCGCAACCTTGATCAAATGATCAAGTGATCACTATTTGACCTGGTAAGGTATTGAACTGTATGGATTTACAGGTAAATTGATCATGTTCAATAACCCTTAAGATAACTTCGTATAATGTATGCTATACGAAGTTATTAGGTCTGAAGAGGAGTTTACGTCCAGCTGCGCATAAAAATCAAGAATTATTAGAGCAATAAATTTTGAGAGAAAAATCCCACTCCACCAGCCAAAAACTGGATTGTTTTTCATAGTTGTTTGACAATTGCTCTAATAAATTATAGTTTTGCCGCCGTTACGTAATACGACTTTGGATTCACTATTTAATGTGTCTTCAGCGTTGTAGAGCGGCTCAGAAGGAAATGAGCAAACAGGGAAACCTTATACAACGGCATTACAGCTATGCATTGCTCATCTTACACACAGCGCAATGTTGTTAGATTACCCCAGCATGGATCATGGGTGAAACAGTAGGTCAGAGCTTCAGGCTCTGTGTTGTCAATACAGTGAGGCATAATTATGGCTTTCATTCCACCAACCATCGACGACGTTAGACATTGCTCTAACGCTTTATCTGTAGACCCCGCCGAAACCGACGCTGCCCGCGCCATTGCTGAACACTACTCAAAGATATCCAATCAGGAGTACCGCATCACCCAAGACGACCTGGATGATCTCACTGACACAATCGAATATCTCATGGCCACTAACCAGCCAGACTCACAATAAATGCACTAATAAATCTATTATTTTCGTTGGATCCTTCTATAATGGTGGCCAACAACTCCCAGTGTAATCCGCTGTGAGTTGTTGGCCATGTCAATTCTGGAGGAGGATCAATGATAAATTATGTCTACGGCGAACAACTGTACCAGGAGTTCGTCAGCTTCAGGGATCTCTTTCTAAAAAAAGCTGTTGCACGCGCCCAACACGTTGATGCCGCCAGCAACGGTCGTCCTGTACGCCCGGTTGTCGTTCTACCGTTCAAAGAAACTGACAGCATTCAGGCTGAAATTGATAAATGGACTTTAATGGCGCGGGAACTGGAACAGTACCCAGACCTCAATATCCCAAAGACTATTTTATATCCAGTGCCTAACATCCTTCGCGGTGTGCGTAAGGTTACAACTTATCAGACAGAGGCTGTGAACAGCGTCAACATGACCGCTGGCCGCATTATTCATCTGATTGATAAGGACATTCGCATCCAAAAAAGCGCGGGGATCAATGAGCACAGTGCGAAATACATAGAGAACCTGGAAGCAACAAAAGAGCTAATGAAGCAGTACCCGGAGGATGAAAAATTCCGTATGCGCGTACACGGCTTTAGCGAAACAATGCTGCGCGTCCATTACATTTCTAGTAGCCCTAACTACAATGATGGTAAATCAGTTAGTTACCATGTGCCGCTATGTGGTGTGTTTATCTGCGATGAAACTCTCCGTGATGGAATTATCATCAACGGTGAATTCGAGAAAGCAAAATTTAGCCTTTATGACTCCATAGAACCGATCATCTGCGACCGCTGGCCGCAAGCAAAAATATATCGCCTGGCAGATATTGAAAATGTAAAAAAACAAATTGCCATCACTCGCGAAGAGAAAAAGGTTAAGTCAGCCGCATCAGTTACGCGCAGTCGTAAAACCAAGAAGGGGCAGCCAGTAAACGACAACCCCGAAAGCGCGCAATAAATTATGCCCGGCATCAACCGGGCATTCTTCCATTATTCAACCGCCACCGGTTTTAACAAGCCAGCATCGAGCAGTTTACGCGTCAACCACTGCTGGCCTTTACCCGTTAATTGAGGCGTCAACCGTATCTGGTAGCCATCTTCATCATCCAGCACCACTTCTTTCACCGTGAAATACCCCGCGTTGATGTACTGCTGGAACGGCACATTTTTACGTCCACCGGACGCTATCAGGATGCCGTTCTCCCGTAACCAGGCAAACAGCGCGTTTTGCTTAAGTCCAACAACCTTTGCAAAATTCCCAATCAGGATCCCTTTAGCTACTGATACCCGGTCGGCAAAATCGACCTTAGGAGCGGCGGCTACCAGCTGCTGATTTAGCTGGTGGGCTTTCTGTTCCAGAAGCTGCTTTTTTTCAGCCAGTTCGGCAGCCAGGCGTAGGGCTTCTGGTAATGTTTGGGGGATTGCAACCGGTTGCTGTTCTTTTTGCCGGAAGTAGCTGTCTTCCAGTTTTTCAAAGAATGCCCATGCTTCATTTGTGTCCACGATCTTAGACATGCGTGCCGCTCCGCGCTCGGCCCAGAGAATTACCTGACTTGTATATTTGCTAACCAAGTGACTAATAGTCACTAGCCTTTTAAATTCCTTTAATTTTGAACCAGTTAAGAGATAGTAATGCTTACCTTCTTCAAAGCGATCGGGGTTGCGAGACAAATTTTTACGAATATTCGCTTCATCGGTCCCATACCCTTTAGCAAGAGTCTCAGTTGTCACTACACGCACTCCCAGCCATTCCAGAACGGGAATTTCATCAGACTGATTCTGAACAACCACCAGCTCCGATTCCTGAACTGAAGGTGCATGAATTTTTTCTGATTTAACGTTAGTTGCTTTCATTCTGTGTGCCTCCTTGCGTGCTTCGGCTGCGACGGTTGCGTAATTCAGATGACCCTGTTCGAGCAGGTATTCGCGGATATCAGACAACAGAATGCGGTGAACAGCGTTCTTGTCCTTTCTCCGGTAAAGTTGTTTGGTGATCATGAAGTAGTTGGCTATAACGCCTGGTATATCCCTGGTACTGATACAGGCAGTGTGCTGTTCAATTGCCTCGATCATCTCTTCACGGGTGACTAATGACGTTCTCATAGTCCCTCCTGAGCAGAAGCGTTAACAGGGAGGCACCAGTAACTGAGAGAATTGCGCGAATCAGTAGAAAAACGGGCGGAGAAAATACAGGGTGCATCAGGAAGCTGAGAGCGAGCCTCATCTTCTGTCGGTGCAATAACGAAGTGATAGTGACGTTTCTGGCAGGAGTAAAAGCGCCAGATAAATTCAGGATGAGTTGGGGTAGGGATAGTAGCCATAATGGCAGCCTCCTTTGACTAAGTTAAGGAGCTACCGCGTGAGGTTCCAATCTCAATGGCGGTAGCACTGACTGGGTTGGAACTACCGGCGTCAAAGGGAACCGGCCTGCCTTTCGGCAGCCCAGCCAGCACTACCATTGATCTCTGAGCTAAACGCTACGTATGGCCGTGCGATGGCATGACACAAAAAAAGACGCTTTTGGCGTCTGTGTCGCCTTTGACATTATCCGGGGTTCCAATCCCGGCACCCGTTTTAATGAGGTGCCTGATAAGCATAAACCGAAAATGCCTCAAGGCGCAAGAGGTCAGGTTCAATGTAACATCGGTAGCTAAAAAACACAATTTATTAGAGCAAATGTTCATTCATTAAGCCATGCCAGAGCTTCATCAACCTGCGCTTCGTCTTCGACGCTAAGCACTTCATCCTGGGGAACATAATCCGCCAGCATAGCGAAACAATATGTATCCCAATGGTCTGGTGAGTGCAGGTTGAGTTTTTTCTTCATATCCTCCTTACTCATCACCTTCCATTGACCTGCGGAGTTAATCCCTACAGGGATTTTCGACGCTTCCTCAATAGTTTCATTACCCTTATCCAGTCTCATACGACCAGATTTTACGGCCTCTGCGGCTTGAACGTTGGCATAAGCACGTTTATCAAAGTACAGGCTCTTATCTTCACGGCTATGCATCTTTTTACCCCAGCGTATACGCTGTACGGTAATACCATAATACTCGTACATCAGATCCGCCGTTGCTTTACCCAGCCCATCACCGTCTATCGCTATGGTGATATTTGGGAATCGCTCAGGATTACATTCTGCGAAAATTTTGGCGGCAAGCTGCGTTTCTGTAACGTCTGTGTATTCCAGCATTCGATAGTTGATTACACGGCGTTTATTTCTCTGGCCGGACACCATCATGATATTGATAACGGACTTATCCCGTCCCGTACCACCAGCAACGTCCACACATGCAAGCCAGCCCCATCCTTTGGCAATCTTGACTTTCCGCCGCGTCGCACGTTCAACCTCATCACGTCCAAGAAGGAAGCCATCCTGTGATTTAGGGAATAGTCCGCGTACCTTAATCATGTACATAGGGTTATCACGCCCGCCGTACTCCGCCAGCTTCATTTTGATAAATGCTGGCGTTACCAGCGGTGATTCCTCACTGTTAAGCGTGATCGCCGTATAAACGCCATCAGGGTTACCAGGACGCTTGGCCAGTTTATGGTGAGTATCGTAGAAATAGCCGCTTGGGCGTGTAGGCTGTGACAATAATAAGATGCGGTTATCCTGTCCGGTAAGAGCACCAGTGATGATACCGAAAGCTCTATCACTGACACCGGAGGCTTCATCGATAATATACAGAAGATGATCTGCGTGTTCACCGGCGAGAGCTTCTTCACTTCCCAGACGAAAGCCCTTCGGTACTACAGTCCATACACCTTTACCAGTAACCTCATAGAAAGCGGTTTCTGTCAGAACAAAATAATCAGCAAGCCATGGAAAACGGCTGGTGGCAGTAGCCCAGTTTATCTTGATGTACTTGAATATACCGGTCATTACCTGCTGAATTTTGTTCGCAACGATAATGGCGCGGGCACCGGGATACATGATTATGAACAACATGATCATGATAGAAGTCATGTCTGATTTCCCGGTACCGTGACCAGACGAAACAGATGTCTTGCTACCCTGTTCCTGCACAGACTCAATAATCAGATCCTGCTGCCAGGTAGGTGTTTTGCCGAACAAAACATCAGCGGCAGCAATCCAGTCATAACGATATAGCGCCACCAGCTCGCGCCAACGTGGATCCGTTACGCAACTTCTGGCCATTAATCATCATCCCCGTATAGCTTGCGGGTAACTTCTTCGTCTTCCTCCTCGTCTTCGTCCAGGTCTTGTTCCAGCCATGGGTCGTTTGATACACCTTCAGTATCAACATCTCCATAACCGCCTGTATCAACGATATCGGCGATTTCTTCCCTACGCTGCTCAATCCACAATGCGGCATCGGCGCGGCGGTTGGCGGCCCGTTCTCGCGCAACTTTGTCCAGATCTTCAAGAGAAGGGCCACCGACGGCTGTTTGCCTTTCCTCATCATCGGTATTGGTCTTAGGAGCACGCAGATCGGCTTTGATTTGCTCCAGCATCAGGGGCGGAACTTTCCCACCATGCGCCTCGATGAATTCAGCTGCTTCCAGCACTGACCAGTTATTTTCACGCTTTCGTTCGTATGCCAGCTTAACAATGCCAGCTTGCCCCATAGACAAAGCGTGCTTTTCCGCCTCCCGGCTTTCTTTTCGATAGTTATTCCGGATGCTGTAAATGGTGTTGATCAGACTGCTTATCTGCGCGGAACAGCTGTTTAGCATGCTCGCGATACGGTATTCAGGCGGAGTACCTCCATCATCGTCTTTTTGCTGATCGCGCATTTCCTGCACCAGGCGAATACACGTATCCCTGGCGTTCTCCAGCATAAGGAGATGAGAAAGAGACTTTTCAAGAAGAGTGGTTTCCAGAACATCGGCCCCGGACCGACGCAACATAGCGCGCGCGGCCTTCCGCGCTTCAACGTTATCTATCAGGTAATCGCCAGCTTCGAATTCAAAGCGTTCACCATCATCATCCAGGGTGTCGCGTTCCAGACGATCACGTAAGGTCCGGTGGGCGCGGGTGATCACGTCATGATCATCTGAACGATCATTTATGCGCTTATTTTGGCGCTTCGCATTCTCGACTGCGGCACTGACAACGGCATTAACTCTCTGTTTTTCCGCTATTTCAGCCGCAATATGATCACCTGCATGTTGATCATTAGAGTGATCAATGATCATGCCTTTTAGTGGCTTCCTGACTGGCTTATTTGGCTTGCGGCTGTCCGCAGTCCTGGTGTCTTCTTTGAAGGCACGGAGATAACGACGTGCGGTATTAGGGTTAAGATTAAACTCGGCGGCATACTGTGCGATGGTGTAACCACCATCTCGCGCCAGGCGAGCAAAATTCTTCTTGTGATCGTCCCAGGTCACTTATGCTTCCTTTCGTAAAAACTCTTTTTGACGCGAGGGTAACGAAAGTCACATGTCAAAAGGCCCGGAACGGGCAAGCAATCAATCAGATACGTGCGGATGTGGCATTACCGTAATGACGGTGCTGACGGGCCACCTTATTGAAAAGTTGACGCGCCATTACCCAAGGCTGGTGCTCCCGGCGTTCCTTTTCGTCCTGCGTCATATAGAGTTCGTTCTGGAGTTTTTCATCAAACCGGCGCGGAGCGCGGCTGCGGCGAAAGAATTCAGGATTCAGAGAGTGGATCTGAAATCTACGTGGGCGTGTACTGTCATCAATCAAAACAGACGAATACTTAGACACAGCGATAGCCTTTAAGCGCAGATAAACATCGCGCTTATCGACATCCAGATGCGGGTATTCCTTTTCAAGAATTGCTGCGAGTTCTTTCGCTGATAGAAGAGATTTAGTGCGGATCATGTAATCCGCAATCTCGTACGATGTTATTCGTGAGTGATTTATTTCCATGAAGTGGCGTCCCTGCCAGTTAAGTAACATCCTGTCACCTACTGATTAGCCCATGTCAACTAATCAACGTCGAATATAATACCATCGATTAAAGAAATAGCAATGCATTAGAGCAATTTCATCTAACGCTCGACGAATGACTTGTGATAGCGCCGACTCCAAGCGCGTAATCAAAGAACAATCGTTGATGCATCGCCAGCCTACCGTGCGTCTTCTCCCAATTATCGCGGTCACGCTCAATATCACGCTGGCATGACTGGCACAGAGGAATAGCATAAATGTCATGCGCGCATAATCGACTATGACGAACGATATAAGGCGTAATGTGAGCGCCAGCTCCCGCAGCTCCACAGCCACAGCATGGACGGGAAGCCACAAAATCCATGTACTCGGGCAATTTTAGCGATTGAAGTTTTGGTATTTTGAAATGCGCCATGCTAGGGTCGGAGTCAACATCCACAGGGCATACTTTTGCACGCATCGGCGCGGCGCGTTCTTCCATCATCTGAACATATGCTGTAGCGCGATCGTCATACGGGCGAATATCCGCCTCTTTCAGAGGTCCACTATCCTGCGGAGTAGCCTTCATCTTATTTATTGATATGCGGCAGACTTCTTCCGGCATCAGGTGCATCATGTTGCGCATGAAAGCCCACCAGCACAGCTCCTGAATACTTAAATCATGGCTATTTGAAAGGCCCATTTCCTGACGGGCGACATCCAGTATCCAGTTAACGCGATTATTGTGCAGCGTTTCTTTCAGCTCATTAAAACCACGCATCCGGTAATGGTTATCGTGATGCCAGCACAACAACACCGCGCTATTGTCTCGTTCAGCGTGGACAATATGGTTGTCACACCAACTACGATCTGCGGCCTGGCATTGACCCTCTTTCCTACGCAACCACGCAACCAGCGCGTCAATTCCACCAATACGGCGAAACAGTTCATCGCTGTTAAAAAACGGCTGCAACGCCTCATTTGTTGCCATGGTTTGCTCGGTAACAACGAGGCCGTCTTCCATGTGCTCGATTAACTCACGCGGCACCGGCTCCATAATAAATTTACGGCCAGCCTCCACCAGCTTTCTGACCTCCTGATCCACTTTGAACGTGGCGAGGCCAAGCTCTTTCTGTACAAAGGGAGTAATTACGGCTTTCACATCACACCTTTAATCACTGATTGGGCTTTATCTGCTGCCCGGCATTCTCTGTTTAAGCACAGCCATTTCCTGACGGCATAACACAGCAATAGCGGTCCTGGCACCAATTTGCCTACCAACCAGGTATTGCTTTACCTCGCGGCGACTCACGCCATCAAGAAGCATCTTTAACGCTTCACGGGACAACTTGTTGTATTTACGTGCCATTAATCTACTCCGCAGAACCATACAATCTACGTAACGTGTCGGCGACAGAAGATACAGATATCTCGCCAGTCGCAGCGCCTACGGTAAGGTCTGCCAGTTCAGGTGAATCAAATACCTGCACCCCGTTACGGCGTAGAAATAGCAGCGCACTGTTTAGCGCGGTACGCTTATTGGCATCATTGAATATATGCCCTCTCGCTGTAGCCACCAGGTAGGTGGCGGAGACTTCGAAAAGGTCGGTGATCTCTTCGTAGGCAACTCTGGCCTGAACTCTCCCGATAATGGCCTCTGCCCTACCCGGATCTGACATTCCCGGCAGGCCGCCGTAGCGGCTTATATTCGCATCATGAAGCGCAATAAGTTCTTCCGGTGATATATGCCTCATTATCGGTTAACCAGTTCCTTGTTGGTGGAGTCCAGAGTGTCAAACAGGGATGCAAATTCAGCATCCAGCGCCGCTTTTTTGTAGGCTTCGAAAGTAGCCTTGCTGACAATTACTGCTGGCTCACGGCCTCTGCGGGTGATTTCAACCTCTTCCCCGGCTTCAACATTGTTGAGCACTTCAGAAAGGTTGCCGCGCGCGGTACGGAAGTTAATGGATTGCATAAACACCTCGTGTACTCGTTATGTGTACACAATTATAAACTTCACAGGCATAAAGCACCAGCACTTTGCAGCTTAAATCACCGGACAATCATCAAACTCCCCACTTCGGGCATCATTGATGACATGAGTGATCACACCAAAAACAGCATTACTGCCCGTGCATCCATCGTCATCTACTGGTAACGCCTCTTTCTTCCCGGTGCTTAAATCCTCCAGGTGCTGGCGCGGATACTTCCTGTATCTCTTTATGCGATATTCACCCTCCATAGCGCACACAAGCAGAGAACCATCAACCGGAGTAAGCGAGGAATCAACCACCAGCAAAGCACCCTGCAATATTCCCTCACGGTGATGGCTATCAGCTGCCCGCATGAAGTAGGTTGCTGATGGATGCCTGATTAGTTGCTGATCAAGAGAAATTCGGCTTTCAACATAATCCGCCGCAGGAGAAGGGAAGCCCATAGCGTTTCCACCTCAATAATACTGTTCATTTATACAGTATACATTAAAGAGACACCTTTGGTGCAAACGCGTTACGTACATCAACCACCGCTGATGATTTTGTGCGCTTTGCTACTATTCATCACCAACGGATCAGCGTAACCTCGTTGCCAATCAGTTAATAAGGAATTAGCTATGCCTAATCGCATTCCTCTCGATCCTGTATTGCCCAAAAATTTTGACTGCACTCCTAACGAGAAACGCTTTAAAGCTCAGCTGGACGCCTAGTGGGACCATCCATATGGGGTTACACAACCTGACGGGAAAATTGTAGTTTATTGTCTGAATGGTGGGGCGTGGGACCGTCCATCCGTGCTTTGTTTGGCAGATAACTATGATGAAGCCTGTGAACTTGCCGAAAGACAGCAGGCAAGCTGGGTAAAAACACGGTCTGAACCGACATTCATGTTTTCAAAAGAACCGCCATTTATACTGGCGAGGATGTCGCAGCGACCGGATCATCAACAAGAAATTGTTGCTGAATTTTCCTCAAGGGATGAGATGAATCTCTTCTCATTAAAGCAGGAAGAAAGGGATCGCGTCGAAGTGTCTCCAACTCTCGACCACAACCGGATGAACCTGGCCCAGCTCGCCTGGTACAGCAAAGAATTAGAGATGTCTATTGCCCGGCTTGAAAACGAAAAAGCCGCTATCCAAGTCCAGCACGAAGTAGTTCTGAACCGGATTAGAGAAATGCAAAACGATAACAGGGGATTTTGAATGGCTAAAATCGAGTACCATCGCGATCGCAGTAATTACCTGGAAATATACGATCATGAATCTCTTAACGATATCAACGATGCGTTATATGAATACTGTGAAAAAACGAGCATCACAGATGCACCTGATGCATTTGTCGAGCTGCCGGTATATCTCCGCGACATCTATGCAATACGAACACCGCCCGTATCGGTGATTCACATTGGCTATGTCCGCCTGTCCATCGAAGAAGATGAAGATCGTTATATCGTGCGCCACTATACATTGGACAGAAAAGAACTTCCTAATGAATGGAACATGAGTAATTTCTACAACGGTGAATATGGCTTAAAATCCGCTAATAATTTACGGTCATAATCTATACAGGCATGTATAACAACAACGAGCCTATTAGCTGTCAACAACGTTATTTCCTCAAATAAGAAAAAGCAGAAAACAAATTGTTTAAGGTCACAAATTGTGGCCTTGATGGAGGAGGGAGGCTTATTGGCTATGGCTAAAAATCAAATTAGACACTTCATGTTGCTGTAGCTCATCAAGATCCGAGGCCACAAAACCTTTTCCGAAAAACTTCACAAGTAACTCACTAGCCGCATCATTGTCACCTATTACACGAAAGTCATACGGCAACGTCGCAAGTTGACGATGTAATCCTGCTGAGAAAGTCGAATCTAACAGCGCCCAGAATTCCCACCGCAGGATAATACTCGCCTCTTAATACTGTATATATGTTGTTACGATATGTTTTTCTGTCTCTAAAAAAAGATGTTAATAGAATGCTAACCATTGAAGGGGATAAAAATATACAATTCCAACAAACGTTATTTTTAACAATTTTTTTCTTTGCGTTGACTTTCCCGGACACCTTGTCTGACCGAAGGTGCGCGAAAGCCACTTTTTCCTTCCTGAGTTATCCACAAAGTTATGCACTTGCAAGAGGGCCATTTTCTACATATTGTGGTGGCTAACAGATGAAATGAATGTAGATTAATTGAAGATAAGGAGAAAATTTGAGATGCAATCATGACGTTAATAGATAGGGTCTGCATTACAGACCCCACCCGCATCAAGGAATTAGCCGTTCCCTGATGTTTTTCCGAAAACATGTGCCGTAAGCTCACGTTAACGACTTTCATTCACCGAATCCAACTATATAGGGGTTGGGTTTCTACGTCAACGTGAGCAAGTGCACCTTTACATTTGACAAGGAACCACCTGAATGAACGCTTTTTTTCAGTTCCTGAGTGCATTTTTAGATGCGCCTATTATTAGCCAGATTCTGGCTATTATCCTCATCATCGTTTTGATTTTGCTTTTAAGGTCAGTAAAAAATGGAATTATGCACTGGCTTACTTAATGTTTCAGTGAAACATTAAAATCTCCTTGATGTGGAAACAATCATTTTCTGTATGTGCTGGTGGGCACCTGTAGTTCAGCTTTCGTTGGCATTTAACTTCGTCTTTGCTTTCTCCACCAGCAACTTCCAGATGCCTATTTCATTAGCAGCCGCCTTGATGGCGGCATAAAAAGCATCTTGCTGATCGTAACGCTGGATCTGTTTTTTCAGTTTTGCCTCCACCAATTTAATTTCATTACGTGCTTTCTGAAGCCGCATCACCGCCCGGTTACGTCTGTTCTTGTATAGCGTGTTAATCTCTGACAATTGCTTTAATTTACCAGCCTGACTGCGGATTATCGCCTCCCTGGCTTCTGCCGTGCGTCTCATCTTATCTCTTAAGAGTTCACCGTTTTCGATAATTCTTTCAAGGTGTTTGATGTGATCTGCAACTCTCATACTTCACCCTCGCTTGTATCACCAGCGTCCACCAACGACAATAAAGCCCTAGCCATCTTATGAACCAACAGTGCATCAATAATGCCAAGCGTATGCCCCGGCTTAATGTTTAATGCTGCCTCAAGATGACACCTTTCCAGACCGCTTTTCTCGGCTTGTTTATGATGATATGGCGTAATAACGTCGCCCAAAACACGGCTAATTCTTTCTCGTAATTGCTGGGTGCCAGCACACTTGATCGCTGTATCGTGGAGACGGTTAACCAGTTCGCGATAAACATGCGGCTTAATGCGGATACGTTCACCGGTGACGCCCTTTCCTGGCGCAGGCACCGAACTATCCGGAATATCCGGATAGTTGCCAGCCAGTCTACGCAAAACAGCCTTAATTGCATCAATACGGTCATCATCAACTTTTTCTACAATATTGGAATTTAAATACTTCGAAGCCTTGCTATGCCAATCGCTGGTTTTAGGGTCTTGTCCATCCATCAAACGCCAAGCTTCAGCGATTAACTCATAGCCAGTAACAGTGGCTTCCTGCGCATCACCAATCAGTTGTGTGATCTCTCTTTCAAGCATGCTTAGAGCGTTAGGCATTGGTTTTTCTTCCGGTACTACTGGAACGGGGGGAGCGGCGTAGACCTCAATAATTCCATTATCAATAGGCCATTCTCCATCCTTGAGGTAGTCACTTGTGCCGTCAACTTGCTGTTCTGCAATGTGGAATGCACCTATTGGTTTTGCGTCCAGCGATGCCAGAGCAATTCGTGCCAGTTCTTCCGCTTCTTCTGCTGGCAGTACAACGTTGCTACCAGGTCCGTATGTTTCGCGCCACTGCTTGATTGTCAGTAGTCGCTCTTTGGTAATAGTGGTCATGCCGCGTTTCCTTCTTTCTTATTAACAATTACACCGTCATATATTTCATTAAGGTGCCCTCTCAACTCCATGCGCCTTAATGCAGATAACATGTAATCGCATTCAACCTGCTTATTTCCAGTAAATGGCTTATCGTCAGGATTACCCCAACAGCAATTACCCTTGGGCCACCCATGTACTTTCCGTACTCTTCCGTTAACAACGTGAAGTAATCCCCAGCCAGGTGGTAAATCCTCAATTGAAATAATTCCCGGCTCACTAATAAAGAATCGCCAGTCGCCCATTCCAAGAGACGGATTTTTACGAAAACGCTTTTTTCTATCTGCCAACAAGTCAGCACGAGAACACTTCGCCTCTATCAGGCATGATGCTGAATTTCTGAATCCCATAGCATCTGGCTGTTCTCCGGTACTGGTTACAGCTATAAAGCGGTCATGAAAACAAACCTTGAACCCGTTGCGCTTAAGGAACTTGTACGCAATCTGACAGAGTTCGCGGTGTGTTAACGCCATATCACTCTCCTTTGATGCGAATGCCAGCGTCAGACATCATATGCAGATACTCAACTGCATCCTGAACCCATTGACCGCCAATCCCGTAATAGCGATGCGTAATGATGTCGATAGTTACTAACGCGTCTTGTTCGATTAACTTCCGCAGAAACTCTTCCAGGTCACCAGTGCAGTGCTTGATGACAGGAGTTTTCCCAGGATGGCGAACAACAAGAAACTGATTTCCGACTTCACGGACTTCGTTGCTTTCCAGTTCTGCTATGCGCTTACTTCCATCCGCGATTACTCCCTCGTAATATTCACGCTGCTCGTTGAGTTTTGATTTTGCTGTTTCAAGCTCAACGCGCAGCTTCCCTACCGTTAGCGCAATATCCTCGTTCTCCTGGTCGCGGCGTTTGATGTATTGCTGGTTTCTTTCCCGTTCATCCAGTAGTGCCAGCACGGTAGCTGGACTGGCTGCTGCGATGAATTCAGCATTGGCCTGCTGTTCCATTTGGAAATCTTCATCGAAACCGCTTTCTGGATGCGCTCCTTCAATTCTGCAAATGGGAATATATCCAGCAACTTCACGATGAATTAGCGCATCATCACCATCAAATCGGCTCTCTCCATATTCGAGCGACCATACACCACACGTTGCTTTTTCTGCCTTTTCACGCAGTGCCTGATAGTCAATTTTCATACTCGCCATCCTTCACAGTTGTAATCACGACATCCTTCAAAATCATATGGGCTGTACTGCCAGGTAATTTTTCCGCAATGCGGACAATTCCAGCGCACCTTACCGCTTCGCGACTTTTTTCTTCTGTTTTGTTTTTTCAACCAGTCAGGTATGACCAAACCTGCGCCCTGAACCATTGTTCTGCGGTTAAAATTATTGATATTGAACGTCCGGCGCTTTGCTACATCGGCAATGGAAAATGGCAACCAAACTATTCCTGGCTCGTTTTTGTTAGCGACGCTAAAGATGGTTGCTTTACTGAAGTCATCTGTTGGCAATCCACCGTGTTGAAGCCAGTAAACATCGTTGCCGTTCCAGCTACCTTTTTTGTAGGCCACATACGCAGTGCAATCTGACTCAATCAGGCTTTCTGTGGGGATGTACTGGCAATCAACGTGCCACAGAGCCATTGCATCCACGCTATCAGCGCAAACAGGCTGATCGATATCTCGTCCACAATTCCAGGCTTTTTGGGCTTCTTCCAGCGTGTAAACATGAGCGCGATCGATATCAGAACTGTAACCATTGCCGTTATGGCAATGGAATGAGGCGTTATTACCCACAGTTTCACGCAAGCACATCATGTAAAAGCGGTTATTCACTGGTTGCCTCCGCTTCCCACGTTTTCAGACTTTCACCACAGAACGGGCAAAATGAAACTCGAATAGGCGATTTAGAAAATTCACCAGACCGCAGCATGATCAGGTCTTGTGAATGAATTAATTCATGGTTATAGATTTTGTATTTCAGCAGACCTTTTCGCGTCGTGTATTCAGCGTCATGCTCCAGGGATTGTGCCAACGCCGCGCACGGTTCTATCTTGTTGCCATTAATTTGGCATTTTGACTCACTCACTGGTTGCCCCCTGAATACGCTCAAACTCTATTACCCACACCCAAGGATTAGCGTTCCAACTATCTTCGCCATAAATTGATTTCCATAGGCTAGGGAAACCTGGGTAATGCTTATCGCCAATGAGGGTCGATTCTGTTGGTGCGCCCTCAGCCCTTGCATCGCATTCGCTGATATCGTTCAACCGCTCAACGCGAACGTTGGTAATTTCCAGAAGAATGCGCGATGCCCAGCGCGGCATGTGAATTGATGGCGTCCACTTTTCTGATACTGGTTTATTACAAACCTCGACCGGAACCCGGTGCGTTTGTTCTGTCCAGGAGTTACGCACGCTTGCGCGATAAACCAGCGTTGCGACGTCCGTCGCTTTGCCATGTACCCGGTAGGTTTCGCGAACCCAAATACGATCGCCCGGTTGACCATATGGACAATGCTTGGCAAGCAACTCTGCGGCCACTGCCCGTCCATAGAATTTTTCTTCAACAATCCTGCGAGTCTGTGTTTTATTCCCGCCAAGAATTGCCCGGACCATCTCATCGTTAAAAATCATGCCGCGCTCTTTCACTTCGCCTTTCATGCATCCCCCTTACCCATGAGCGACGATGCCGCCAAAAGTGATAGAGAACAGCCAGAAATAGATCGCGGCCATAATGATTTTGAATGCCGTGTTCATATTTTCAGCTCCTGTGATTGATTGGATACATGCCGCGCCTTGCGGCATGTTTTTATTTTCACTTTCTCTGTTTTAAAAATCAATATTTATTAGAGCAATTATTGTTGATGAAGAAGCGCGTTTTCATACTCCCTGACCATTAACGTAAGCACGCCGTGCCTCCTGAAAACACGCGCCACTTCAATCTTATCTTCCAGCGCGAACGCGATTTTACTTAGACCAATTTTCTTAAGGAGATCAATCTTTGCTGGGCCGTCATTTCTGTCATCGGTGGCAGGACGCATAGATAGCAAAGGCTCAGCCCCATTTGTTACGTGCTTACGCAACCAAGCTCGTGTTTTATCCCTGGCTATCTCACAGCGCCCGGTTACAAACCAGAGCGTGTAAATGCTGGACAACTGGCGCACCATATCAATAACTGGAGTGATGGGAGCATCAGTGTCACAGGCAAGGTTAAACTCGTTCCAGTGCTCTGTTAATGCACCTTTGCCAGGTGGTGGAAGTAAATGCAGCCTGTCTTCCGTTGCCTCTGATATTGTTCCATCAATATCAACTATGACGATATACGGACGTTCCTGGTGTGCGTGTTTATTGAAAATACTCAAATGCCCTCCTCATTGGACGAAAAAAATGCTGGTGGGCGCACTCCACCAGCATTAAAAGTGACACTGTAACTGTCAGCGAACGTAAATAGTGCCGCCGTTCTCTTTTTCCCATGCATCGCTACGTGCATAGCAAACATCGAGAAGTCTTCTTGCCGCTGTTTCCTCTAAACCCAATTCGACAACCAACTGCTCATGACGGCGGGTAACCACATCAAACAGGGTATGCAGCCCTTTAGCTGCCAGATCATCAATAAATTCCGGTTCGAACGGCAGCTCTGCCTCTGCCAACATAACCTCTTGCGCCCACTCAACTCGACGGACCAGTTCCGGGCGGCGGCTTTCCATCTCTTTACAGATCAATTCATGGAAGAACTCTACCCAACCTTCCGGCTGGAACTCGCGGAAAATGGCCAACGGCTGGAAGTTTGGCATCAACCATTCGTTGATCCGGATATCAATGGCATAGCCCATGTCGCAGCAGAACTGATAAGCAAAGTCCAGCTTAGAAACGATATAAGGACGCTCGTTATTGAACTCTTTAGGCGATGAGATCCCATAAGCCAGGAGGCGCGGGAAGAAGGAGATTTGCCCTAACGTCGGATGAAGTTTGCTTGCAGGGAAACGGCGCTCAGTAATGCCATACATTTCCTTCTTGAGCGTCGCAAATTTGGCATTCTCATTAACCAGCGCGGTAACCTCTGCTTTTTTATTAGCAAATGCCACGCGCGCCTCGCTTGCATCTTTAATAGTTTTTTTGAGCTGTTGGTTAAGGTCGGCAACCTGCTTACGCAGTTCCTGTCGCTCGCTTTTAGCTTTGTTATAGCGTTTCTCAAGGTTAAAAGGATCAAGTTTCATGATCTCTTTATATTGAGATTTTAGCGTTGAAATCTGTGAGTTCCGCAGTTCAACCATCGCGGTCATTTCATTGAGTTTTGTTTCCAGCTCAATGCTTATACGTTCGGCATTATCAGCACGCTGGTTGGCGTCATGCGTCGCATCGTCGATCGCGTCCTGTTGCTGGCGTTTCAAATGTTCAATTTCCAGCTGAAGCTCTTCAATTTCTTTACCCTTCAGACCGAGATCCAACTGCATATTTTCAGCTGCATCTACCAGGGAGTTATGGCTATCAGCTTCTGCGTTATAAACATCAATAAGCTGTGCGTGAAGCATCTCCGCTGACTGAACCGCATTATCAAAAAAACGCGCTGTGAGGTCATCACAACTAACGCGGCGTTGCGCGGCCCGGATGTTCTGGATAATGGCCGGGATACCGGCATTCAGGACGTCAGGGATAGATACATTTTCGATTGATTGGTTTTGTGCTGAAGTGCTCATTTCAAAGTTCCGTATTAGCTTGTGCTTCGGTCATTTTTCCTAAGTATGAAGGAGGAAGGACGACGCAATTTGTATCCAGTCCCTCACCTATGGCAGCCTGTAAAATTCTGGCTAAGGTGAGTCTCTTATTGCGATACCTGGTGATGACATGCCTGATACCGCCGGTCGGCGTAACAAAGGCGATCAGCCAGTAGTGATATTTCCGTCGGAATGGCCACATAGTGCACCTTATAGATTGCTCTAATAAAAAACGTGATGAGTGTACATCACGTTTTAAAAATATGGAATTATTAGAGCAATATTATTCTGATTCTTGCTCAAAAAACGAGCTAATAAGGGGAAGCCAATCCTCTGACACTTCGCGAGGTCGCGGTTTGCCGTGGAAAAAGATTATTCGGCAGTCTTTTGGTAATGCCCCATTCCCCCTGGAGTAACGCGCGCTCGCATATTTCGAACCAGGTTCCACAACATCGGCCTTGTAACTTACAAACCATCCCGGATACAGATCCTGAAATGCTGGTGTATCATCACCCATAACCTTCCGCAAAAACCCCTGATCACCCCAGCATTCAGTAGTAACACAACGAGCAACCCAACCTTCCGGATCTTGCCAGAATGAACCGCCCCGGGTTTCCTGGAGAGTGTTTTATCTGTGA